>ERZ772883.1909-NODE-1909-length-14295-cov-2.785463_pt1 | contig 14295 bp, 11 predicted proteins | sample MGYA00580575_ERZ772883 | MGnify/ENA primary metagenome ERZ772883 (study PRJEB29015, sample SAMEA2737666) | human gut metagenome | biome: human gut; feature: human-associated habitat; material: faeces | place: China | collected 2012 ...
GATTTTGGAAAGATCATTTGCCATGTTCTGCCAGGAGGGAATGGCCGCGGTGAACGCTCGATCCGTTGCGAAGGCGCTCAACTGTTCGACCCAGCCGATTTTCAGCTACTTCTCCGGTATGGACGATCTGAAGAACGCGCTCGATCAGAAAGCGCACGACGCTTTTGAACAGACCATCAGCGAAGACGCGAAGGCTGGCGACACCCTTGAGAGCCGCTGCAGCGCGTATGTGCGTTTTGCTACGGAGCAGCCGAGGCTGTTCGCGCACATGTTCCTGCGCGAGAACGACCAGACCTTCGGCAACGAAGTGGTTCGCGAACCGATGGTTTCCGCCGAGGCGGAGGAAAAGGGGCTGGACGCCGAAAAGGCGAAGCAGGTCTGCGTAGCGCTGCTGCTCTACGCACACGGCATGGCCGCCATGCAGGCGACGGGCCGCACTGCCTTCACCCGCCAGCAGATCGAGGCGAATATGCACGCCATGCACGAAATGCTGCTTGCGCGCGTGAAATAAAAGCCGTTTATACAGCGAAAGAGGGGCGCACGCTCATCCCGGACGGGAAGGGCGCGCGCCGTTTTTGACATATGGGAAATGGCGTAAGTACGTCTGAACGCGCAAAATCCACCTACATTCAGGGAAAGAATCGAAAAGCGGCTTTCAAAAGCGGGTCGGATGCGTTATAATAAAAAAGAGTTTGTCATCCGAGAGGAGTTTATTTTTCTATGAGTCAAGAGGCGATGAATCCGCAGACCGCGCGCAAGCTGCTGGAAGTTGGCGAGGCGTTTCGGATTCCCGGCCCGTTTTTCTCCTACGAGGAGATCAAGATGGGCAATGTCAACCACACGTATAAGGTCAACTACATCCGCGACGACGGCACCGGCATGGCGAAGGTCAAATCCTATCTGGTGCAGCGGGTCAACACCTACGCCTTTCATCGGCCGGTGGAGCTGATGAAGAACATCGACGGGGTGACGGGGCACATCCGCCAAAAGCATCCCGGCGCGCAGTATCTGCACTTTCATCATACGCAGGACGGGTGCAACTATCTGTTTGACGAGGACGGCTTCTGGCGGCTGAGCAACTACGTGCCCTCTGTGACCTACGATTCCTGCGACGATCTGGGCGTGGTGCGCAGCGCGGGCGAGGCGTTCGGCAGCTTCCAGATGATGCTCTCGGATTTCGACGCGAGCAGCCTGTATTACACCATTCCGGATTTCCACAACACCCGCAAGCGCTACGCCAAGCTGTGCGAAGATATGGAAAGCGACCCGTGCGGCCGCGTCGGGGCGGTCAAGGCGGAGCTGGATTGGCTGCTCTCCGTGGAGGATCGAGCCTGCGCGCTGACGGATCTCTACGAGCGGGGCGAGCTGCCGCTGCGCGTGACCCACAACGACACGAAGATCAACAACGTGCTCTTTGACGAGAAGACGAGGAAGGCGCTGGTGGTCATCGACCTGGATACGGTAATGCCGGGTCTGGTCGGCCACGATTTCGGCGACGCGATTCGCTTCGCGGCGAATTTCGTCGAGGAGGATTCCCCGCGCGCGGACAAGGCGGGCGTAAACCTGAATGTCTATTGGGCGTTTGCCGAGGGCTTCCTCAAGGAAACCGCCGCTACGCTGACCCCGCGGGAGGTGGAGACGCTCGGCCTGAGCTGCTTTGCGCTGGCCTGCGAGCTGGCGACGCGCTTTTTGGATGATTACATCGTCGGCGACAAGTATTTCAAGATCAAGAACGCCGAGCATAATCTGGTGCGCACGCGCTGCCAGATCGCGCTGGCCAAGGACATGCTGCTCAAGATGGACGCGATGAATGCCATCGTGATGGATTGTTACAACCGATACAGATAACAATGGAGGCCGGGAAAACGTGAAAATTGCGGTGATTGGCTGCGGCGCGATGGGCGCGCTGTACGGCGGCTATCTGAGCCGGAACAACGACGTCACGCTGGTGGAAAGAAATCCAGACCGCATCGCGAAAATTCGGGCGGACGGTCTGCGCATCACCGAGCCGGACGGAAGCGCCGCCGTCTATCGGCCGGGCATCACGGGCGACACGAGCGGCATGGCGCCGGTCGATCTGGTGATTCTGTTCGTCAAGTCGATGCAGAGCGAGGCGGCGCTGGAGGCGAACCGCGCGCTGATCGGCAGGGACACCTATCTGATGACGCTGCAAAACGGAAGCGGCCACGAGGAGGTGCTGCGCCGATTTACGGATGACGCGCATATCGTCATCGGCACGACACAGCACAACAGCGCCGTCACCGGGAACGGCGAAATCCGCCACGGCGGCAGCGGCTGGACGCACATCGGCCCTCTGGTCGGGGACGCGGCGCGGCTTGAGCCGATCCGCGAGGCGTTTGCCTCCTGCGGCTTTGAAACCGACTGCAAGCAGGATATCAAGAGCCTGATCTGGCAGAAGATGCTGACCAACGTATCGGCCAGCGTGCTGACCGGCGTGTTGCAGGTGCCGCTGGGCTTTATCGCGGAAAGCCCGAACGCGTGGGCGATTTGCGAAACGCTGGTGCGCGAGGCGGTGGCCGTCGCGGCGGGCGAGGGAATCGAGTTTGATGCGGATGAAAAGGTCGCCGAGGTGCGCAAGGTCTGCACGGACAGCCCCGCCGGTTTGACGAGCATTTACGCTGACCTGCGGGACGGCCGCCGCACCGAGGTGGATACCATCAGCGGCAGCGTGATCCGCGCCAGCGAGCGAAACGGCGTGCCCGCGCCGACCCATCGCGCGATGGTTCAGTTGGTACACGCGATGGAACAGAAACATCAGGCATAACGCAAAGGACGCTGCGGAAGAGCAATTCCGCAGCGTCCTTTTGTTTGTGCGATAAAGCGAGAAAAGCGCTTCCTCGCGCTGGCTGTCGGAGGAATAGCGGACATATCTCCCTTGCGTTCGTCAAAGAAAGACGTCCGCAACGACCTCGCTATCATCCAGCATACGATAGCCGACGCCAAGCTCATTGATGATATAGCGCTTTTCACCCGGTGTTACGCCCATTTTCTTTCGGATATTCTTCATGTTGACCTGTAACTTCTTGACGCTTCCATAATCCGAATATCCCCAGATTGCACGGATGATGGCGGCATACGTCAGCACCTTTCCCGCGTGAATAGAGAGCAAAGCCATGATGTTGTATTCTGTTTGGGTCAGGTCAATTTCAGCTTTGCCGACAAAAACCTGCCGTTTATCATAGTCGATTATCAGATCCTGAAGCTGAAATTTGCCGCTGGGTGCGTTTTCTTTGTTATGCCGCTGACTGCGAAGAACGGCGCGAATGCGAGCCAATAGCTCTTCTGTTCCAAACGGTTTGGTGATGTAATCGTTTGCCCCCAGATCCAACGCCTCCACCTTGTCCCTTTCGTTGGAACGGGCAGAAAGCACAATAATGGGGAGAGCATCTGATTTTCGTACCTCCCGAATCAAATCAAGCCCGTCCCGATCCGGCAGACCGAGATCCAGAATGATGAGATCCGGACGATGAGAGGCGTACATCATCATGCCCAGCGAGCAGGTTTCCGCGCAAAGCACCTGATAATCGCTGGTTTCCAGATTGGCTCTGATGAAACTGCGGATGTTGGCTTCATCCTCAACGATCAGAATTTTGTACTTGTTATTGCCCATCGTCGTCACCTCCTCTTTCCAGAGAAAAACGGAACACAGCGCCGCCGCTTTCCCTGTTTTCTGCGAAAATCTCGCTGCCGTGCGCTTTGATGATGGCGGCGCACACAGATAGCCCGATGCCCATATTGCTGCGCGTTCCGTCTACCGGCGCAGCGTTTTTTTCATAGTTTCCGGTAAAAATCTTATGAAGCGCATCCTCCGGAATACCGCAGCCGTTATCGGCGACTTCAAATACCGCCTGATTTTCCACAAGGGAAACGGACAGACTCAGCTCCGTCATTCCCTTCGCATGAAACACGGCGTTTTCCAGAAGATTCAGCAACACCTGTTCGATTAAAATGGAATCCATGGGAATATCAACAAAATCATCCGGAATCCGGGTGATTACCTTCTGATTCGGATGTTTTTTGGAGAACTTCATCAGAACCGAGTCGATCAGCTCATCCAAAACGGTCGGCGTTTTGACAACCTCGACCTTTGAATCGTCGATCCTTGTGACGGATAGCAGATTTTCAACCATGCGGATGAGCCAGTCGCTGTCCTCCTGGATTTCCCCCAGCAGCTTGAGCTGCTGTTCCTTGGAAAGCGCGTCATATTTGGTCATCAGCGTGGAGGATGAGCCGTATATTGCGGTGAGGGGCGTGCGCAGATCGTGAGAGATCGCCCGCAGGAGATTGCCCCGCATCCTTTCTTTTTCGCTTTCTGCCCGCAGTTTTTCCTGTTCCCGCACCCGAAGCAATTCCTGATCTCGGATCCGAATGTTTAGCGCGCTGGTGGAAACGGCGACGATCAGCATGATTACGGCGGAAAGGATGCTTTCTTCCACAAAGAAGTCAAAGGCATAATAGGGGTAGGTAAAAGCAAAATTCACCGCGAAAACGCTGACGATTGCCGAAACGATCCCGTAGCGATATCCATGGGTTTTCAGCGAAATCAGAAACACGCCGAAAACAAAGATCATGGGAACCAGCGTCTGCGTGGTAAAGAGCTTCTGGATCAGAAGGTTGACGGCAAATGCGCTCAGAAAGACGGTGACTGAAAACAAAGTGTCTCTTTGTCGCTGGCGGTTTTTCATCATGCGTCTCCTTTGCTTTTTTACAGGATCATTATACCCCATGAGAGGGAGCACATCAAGTTTCCCTGCGTGAGGATATGGCGCGGTTCCCGTTTCTTTACCAAATCTACACCGTAAAAATGCTATGATAAACGTATAGAAGGATGCGCGCCACCCATATACGGCGCACAGCGGCAAGGGGGAAAAAAGTTCGTGGAATACGACAGTAGCGACGATACCGGCAACAACATGGATCAGGTCTGTTCATATACGGCATATCTGCGCCCTTTGCTGCGGCATGGGACGCGGGTATGCTTTTTTGACGCACGGAAAAGAACGTCAAGACCGCCCGCGCGCACAGGATCGAGCGTTTCCTGACCGCTGACGCAGGCGGGCTGAATCTGCCTTTTGCATGAAATGACGATGAACAGAAAATCAAGGAGTTTTGTATGGATTATATGGGAAGTATTTTGGCGATGGTCATCTGTGTTGCCATGTCCGCCTATTTCAGCGCGACAGAAACGGCATTTTCGTCTTTGAATAAGACTCGGCTGAAGGTTCTCGCGGATAACGGAAACAGGAGAGCGGCGCTGACGCTCAAGCTGGCGGAGAATTACGACAAGCTGATCTCGACCATCCTGATCGGAAACAATATCGTGAATATCCTGGTTGCGTCGATCGGTACGCTTCTGTTTGTCGGGCTCTACGGCGACATGGGCGCGACGATTTCCACCGTCGTTGTGACGGTCGTTGTTCTGATCTTTGGCGAAATCACCCCCAAGAGCGTGGCGAAGGATGCGCCGGAACGCTTTGCCATGGTCAGCGCCCCCTTTATCCGCCTGTGGATTTGGGCGCTGACGCCGCTGAATTTTCTTTTTTCCCAGTGGAAGAAACTCATTTCCCACTTTTTCAAGACCGACGAGAATGCGAAAATGTCCCACGAGGAATTGCTTCTCTTCGTGGAAGACGTTGAGCAGGATGGCGGCATTGATGAAAATGAGGGAGAGCTTCTGCGAAACGCGCTTGAATTCCAAGAGTTGACAGCGGCGGAAATCCTGACGCACCGGATCGAGTTGGAGGCGGTGGAGATTCAGGAAAGCCACGAGCAAATTGCAAAGGCCTTTACGCAGTCCGGTTTTTCCCGCCTGCTGGTTTATCGGGATACGATCGATCAGGTGGTGGGCATTCTTTGCCAGAAGGATTTCTATTGCAACGGCAAGATGACGGAGCGCCCCATTGCGGAAATTATGACCGCGCCGCTGTTTGTCTATCAGCACACGAAGATTCGGGATATCCTGAAGACATTCCAGCGCCAGAAAGCGCACATCGCCGTCGTTATAGACGATTTTGGCGGAACGCTCGGCATTGTGACGATGGAGGATATCCTGGAGGAGCTGGTCGGTGAAATCTGGGACGAGCATGACGAGGTGGAAGAGCATTTTGAAAAACTGGATGAAAACGCCTATCGCGTGGATTGTTCCGCCAGTTTGGAAGATTTCATGGAATTCTTTGACGTGAAGCTGGAATCCGACAGCGTTTCGGTTGGCGGCTGGGTGATGGAACAGTTGAACCACGTTCCGGTTCAGGGCGAATCCTTTTCAGCCTGCCACATGGAAATTACGGTTTCTGAGGTAAGCGCTTGTCGAGTATCCTTTATCACGGTCAGGCCATGCGAGCCGGGCGAAACGTATACGGAATAACAGAACGGGGGGAAGTATGGTGAAAAAAGTACAGGATACGGACAGTGATCAAAGCATGACCTCTGCGCTGCAGGAAGGAAAATCCTTCGATCTCTATATCGTGCAGTACATCGTCCGCGCGCTGATGATGCTCATTGCTTTTGCGTGGGCGCTGATGAATCTCGATGCGGTTCTGCGCTTTCTGAACAGCATATTCGCGCTGGTATCGCCGTTCCTGATTGGCGGGGCGATTGCGTTTTTGATGAATATCATGCTTCGGCCGCTAGAGCGCCTTTGGAAGAGCATGTTCCGAAAAGCGCCTGCGAAACTGATCCGACCGGTGTGTCTGACGTTAAGCGCCGTTCTCATGCTTGGAATCCTATTTGCCGTTGTGTTTATGATGATTCCGAGTCTGCGGGAATCGGGAAATGAATTTATCCGCAATATTCCCGCCTATGTTGAAGAAATTGGTCAATGGTGGATGGAGATTTCTCGGTTTGCGGCGAAATACAATGTCATTCTGCCGGAATACGCCATTGATTCGGATCTGCTGATCGAAAAGATCACCGCGTGGATGGATATCGAAGGAAGCGGGCTGATTTCGGTCACATGGGGCGCGGCAACATCCATCCTCTCCATTTTGGTCGATGCGGTTCTGGCGTTTGTCTTTGCCATTTATCTGCTTGCGAAAAAGGAGAGCGTCGCGGTTCACTTGAAAAAACTCACCCTGACGGTGCTTCCGTGCCCAAAGGCGCAGCGATTGCTGAACATCGCATCGCTGACGAACCACACCTTCACGAACTTTGTCAGCGGCCAGCTGACGGAGGCGATCATCATCGGCGCGCTCTGCTTTGTCGGCATGTTGATGCTGGGCATTCCATATGCCGGGGCGGTTTCGACGTTTGTCGCGGTTACCGCGTTGGTGCCGATCTTTGGCGCATGGCTTGGCGGCGGTTTCGGCGCATTTCTGATTCTGCTGGCAGATCCTGTCAAGGCGGTATGGTTTGTCGTCTTTCTGCTGGTTTTGCAGCAGGTAGAGGGCAATCTGATTTATCCAAAGGTTGTCGGCAAATCCGTCGGTCTTCCGGGGCTGCTCGTTTTGATGGCGGTCACGATTGGCGGCGAGGCCTTCGGCGTCATGGGCATGCTCTTCAGCGTTCCGGTCTGCGCGGTGCTGTACAGCCTTTATTTGGAGTTTATGAAGAAAGCAGACGCACTGTAAACGCGAGAAAGGCCGCATAAGAAAAATTCCGTCAGCGTCAATGATCAGACGCTGGCGGAATTTTTTCGTTATGGCGGTTGATCTCGCTTGGCACTTGGAAGAAGCTCTTCTCCGTCTGCCGTTTTCAAAATCATCGGAATGGAAGGTAAGAAAAAATCCGAACCAAATCTGGTTCGGACTATATGTTTCTGGCTCCCCAGGTAGGGCTCGAACCTACAACCCTTCGGTTAACAGCCGAATGCTCTGCCATTGAGCTACTGAGGAATATGGTGGATTGAAGTGGACTCGAACCACCGACCTCCCGCTTATCAGGCGGGTGCTCTAACCGACTGAGCTATCAATCCGAACAAAAAGTATTATAACGCATCCGGCAATCTCTGTCAATACTTTTTTGACAAATTTTTCGGCAGGGGGGAAAGGCCGGATGAAAAAAGCCGCTTTCAGGCGAAAACGGCTCAGACTGTAGACAAAAAGCTATTCGCCCCTGAATGGGGGGAGAATAGCCCTTTCTGTAAAAGAAAGAATAGATGAATTTCTTGATTTTGCTATTCAGGCCAAGTTTGCTTATATCAACAAGAGGCAAAGCATGCGGAAGGATTACTCGCCGTAGGTGATGGTCACGTTATCCTTCACGAACTTGGAGAGGCGATGGATGCCCAGCAGGTCGCTGACGGCCTCGACGATCATCACGATGCCGATGGCCATCATCAGCATATCGCCGTAGAGCGCCGGATAGACGACGATGGTGATTGCCAGCACGAGCGTCACGACGGCGGAAATCAGCATCAAAAACCAGCGCTCAAAGCCGTAGCTCTTGAGGGTGAACGCGCGCTTGACGCCACAGATGCTGCTGACCATAATCAGCAGGCCGAGGACGATGAACAGGAATTTCGAGAGGAAATCCGGGTTGACCAGCGAGAACACGCCAAACGCCGTCGCAGATGCCGATGAGCAGCTCGAAGGAATAGGCGACCGTGCCGCGCGAAAAGATGAAGGAAAGGACGTTGAACAGCCCGTAAATCGTGACGCCAGCGCCGACGAGCATACACAGAAGCTGGGTCACGTGGGCGGGCGCAAAGAGCATGATGCAGCCCAGCACCAGATCGACGACGGCGGTCAGCGTGAAGCTCATTTTAATTTCCTTGGCCGCGCTGCGAAGCGGAAAATCATTGTTGTTTTTCTTCATGGAAAAAAACCTCCCAATCAAGTCGCTGAAGCGAGCGGCGCGGGCGGGGGGAGCAGCCCCGCGCGCCTGCGCGAAACGCGCATTTCGTCTTCATTATTATAAGCAGAACCGGCGGGCGCGTCAAGCCAATCCGGCTGACCGACAGCCAAGAAGCCGATAAGAAAGGCCCCGCGCATTGACAGCGCAGGATACAGACGATATAATAAACTTGAAAACATAGCGCCATCTCGCCGAAAGGCGAGGGACGACGGTGGAGGAAGAAAGCCATGCAGATCAAATCTGCGAAGAAAAAGGTGCGGAGCCTGCGCGTTATTATTGTGGGCTGCGGCAAGGTCGGCCATACGCTGACCGAGCAGCTTGTGCGCGAAGGGCACGACGTCACCATTGTGGATACAAACGAGCGCGTGGTGCGCGACACGACAGATGTGTTCGATGTGATGGGCATCCAGGGCAACGGCGCGAGCCTCAGCGTGCTGAAGGAAGCAGGGCTTGAGGAGGCCGATCTGGTGATTGCCGTCACCGGCTCGGACGAACTGAACCTGCTCTGCTGCACGATTGCCAAAAAGGCGGGCGGCGAGCTGGCGGCGATTGCGCGCGTGCGCAACCCGGATTACAGCGAGGAGCTGTCGTATCTGCGCCAGCAGCTCGGCCTTTCGATGATCATCAACCCGGAGCTGGAGGCCGCGCAGGAAATCGCGCGTCTGCTCTCCCGCCCGCAGGCGCTGACGGTCAGCGCGTTTGCGAAGGGACACGCAGAACTGGTGCGCTTCAAGATCCCCAAGGGGAGCATTCTGCACGGCCGCCGCGTGATGCAGCTTGACGACATCTTCCATTTCGGCTATCTGGTCTGCGCGGTGGAAAACGAAGGGCATGTCGTCATCCCCGACGGCTCGACGATGCTGCACGAGGGCAACGACATCACGATCCTCGCTTCCTCCCGCGAGGCGCATCACATCTTCGAAAGCATCGGGATGTATCAGAACTCGGTGAAGAGCTGCATGATTATCGGCGGCGGCAAATCCTCCTATTATCTGGCCAAGCAGCTGATCGAGCAGAAGATGGAGGTCAAGATCATCGAATCGAACAAGGAGCGCTGCGACGAACTGAGCACGCTCCTGCCCGAGGCGCTGGTCATCTGCGGCGACGGCGGCGACGAGGAGCTGCTCAAGGAGGAGGGCATCGACTCGGCGGAGGCGTTTGTGCCGCTGACGGGTCTTGATGAGGAGAACATCCTGCTGACGCTCTTCGCCAAGCGCGTGCCGGGGCTGAAGACGATCACCAAAATCAACCGCATCACGTTCAACGATGTGATCGACGGGCTGGAGCTGGGCAGCGTCATCTACCCCAAATACATCACGTCCGAGGCGATTATCGCCTATGTGCGCGCGCGCCAGAATTCCATCGGCAGCAACGTCGAGACGCTTTACCACATCTTCGACAACCGGGTGGAGGCGATTGAGTTCCGCATCGGCGCGGATGCGCCGGTCATCGGCGTGCCGATCATGAACCTCAAGCTCAAGGACAGCCTGCTGATCGCCTGCATCAACCGCGGCGGCAAAATCATCTTCCCGCGCGGCCAGGATACCATCGAGCCGGACGACACTGTCATCATCGTGACGACCCACTCCGGCTTCGGCGATATCAGCGACATTCTGCGCTGAGGGGCGGAAGGAAAGAGAAGATGAATACAAAAAGCATACGCTTCATTCTCGGCTGGATTCTCAACATCGAGGCGCTGCTGATGCTTCTGCCCGTGGCGACCGCCGTGGTTTATCGCGAGGAGGAAGGCATTGCCTACGCGCTGGTGATGGCGGTCTGCGCGGCCGTCGGCGCGCTGATGACGTATAAAAAGCCGAACAACCCGAGCTTTTACGCCAAGGAGGGCTTTGTCTGCACCGCGCTGGGCTGGATTTTGATGAGCGCGTTCGGCTGCGTACCGTTCATGCTCACGGGGGAGATCCCCTCCTTCATCGACGCGATGTTTGAAATGGTCTCCGGCTTTACGACGACCGGCGCAAGCGTTGTGCTCAACGTGGAGGAGCTGAGCCACTGCACCAACATGTGGCGCTGCTTCTCCCACTGGATCGGCGGCATGGGTATTCTGGTGTTTCTGCTGGCGGTTCTGCCGCTGGTCGGCGGCAGCAACATGCAGCTGATGAAGGCGGAAAGCCCCGGCCCGTCGGTCGGCAAGCTGGTGCCGAAGGTGCGGTTTACGGCGCGGATTCTCTATGTGCTCTATGTCGCGCTGACGGTTTTGCAGGTGCTGGTGATGCTGCTGGGCGGCATGACGCTTTACGAGGCGCTCTGCACCTCCTTCGGCACGGCGGGCACGGGCGGCTTCGGCATTTACGGCGACTCGATTGCGGGCTTTTCGCCGTTCCTGCAATGGGCGATCACCATATTTATGATTGCCTTCGGCGTGAACTTCAACGTCTATTTCCTGCTGTATATGAGGCGGCCGAAGGACGCGCTGCACTGCGAGGAGATGCACTGGTATCTGGGGATTATCGTCGCGGCGGCGCTGATGATCTGCGCCAACGCCTACGACGTCACCATGACGCTGGAGGGCAACCTGCGTCAGTCGTTCTTTCAGGTGGCCTCTATCATCACGACGACGGGTTTCGCCACGACGGATTTCAACCTCTGGCCGGGCTTTTCGCATGGGATTCTCGTGGTGCTGATGTTCGTGGGCGCCTGCGCGGGCAGCACGGGCGGCGGCCTCAAGGTCTCCCGAATTGTGATCGGGTTCAAATCCGTGCTGGCGTATCTGGGCGCGTTTCTGCATCCGCGCGCGGTGCGCAAGGTCAAGTTTGAGAATAAGGACGTGGACGGGGAAACGATGCGCGCGATCAGCGTCTATTTCACCGCGGCGATTGGCCTGTTCACGATTTCGGTGCTGCTGGTGGCGCTGGATGGGTTCGACCTGGTGACGACGTTCTCCGCGGTTGCGGCGACGTTCAACAACATCGGCCCCGGCTTGGGCGTGGCGGGACCGACGAGCAACTTTGCCGCGTTCAGCGATTTTTCCAAAGTGGTGATGACGATGGATATGCTGCTCGGGCGGCTTGAGGTCTTCCCGATGCTGATGCTGTTCTATCCGCCGCTGTGGAAGGAGAGCATCGGCGAGGCGCGCATCCGCCGCAACCGCAGTCCGTTTCACTGAGGAAACACGAGGGAGGCTTGCACGATGAAATGGGGAATTCTTTCCACGGGGACAATCGCCAAAAACTTTGCGCAGACCGCAAAACAGATGCCGGATGTGCAGGTGCAGGCGGTCGCGTCCCGCAGTGCCGGGAGCGCCGGGGCGTTTGCCGAGGCGTTCGCCATCCCGACGGCGCACGACAGCTATGAGGCACTGGCAAACGACCCGGATGTGGACATTGTCTACGTCGCCACGCCGCACAGCCGTCACTACGAGGATATGAAGCTGCTCATCGGCGCGGGCAAGCATGTCCTCTGCGAAAAGAGCTTCACCACCGACGCGGAGCAGGCGAAGGAAATCTTTGCGCTGGCGCAGAAAAAGAACGTCTTTGTGATGGAGGCGTTTTGGACGAAGTTCATTCCGCTGTACCGGCAGATCGAGGACATTCTCCAAAGCGGGCAGATCGGCGAAATCCGCGCGGTGACGGCGCAGTATGGCTACACCACCGCGCGGGAAGCGCGCAAGTTCGACCCGGCGCTGGCCGGAGGGACGCTGCTGGATATCGGCGTATACGCCATCGGTTTCGCCTGCATGATGCTGGGCTATGCGTTTGACGACGTGCACAGCCATCTGGTGATGAACGACATCGGCACGGATGCGCTCGACGCGATTGCCCTGCGGAAGGGCAAAGCGGTGGCGCAGCTGACGACGGTGATCGGTGCGAACATGCCGGTCTTTGGCGCGGTGTATGGCACGAAAGGGCATATCGACATTCCGGAGTTCAAAAATCCCACGCGCGCCGTGCTGCACATCGATGGACAGCCGCCGGTGGAAATTGCGCAGCCCTTTGAAATCAACGGGTTTGAGTATGAGATCCGCGAGGCGCAGGCCTGTGCCGGGGCGGGAAAAGGGCAGAGCGAGCGCATGACGGGCGAACAGACCGTCGCCGTGATGCGGATCATGGATGAAATCCGCCGCCAGAACGGGCTGAGGTTTCCGTTTGAAAAGCAAAGCGCGCGTTGAGCGGTTCGAAAAGAATAAGAAAAACGAAAAATCAAAAAATCGAAAAGCGCCGATTTCCGTGGAGAGCGGAGACCGGCGCTTTTCATTGTGGAAGGGAAATAAATGAGGAAGGGGAAGAAAAAAGGAAGATACTTGAGCCTTCGCCGTGATGTGGAGGGGGGAGAAAGAGAGCGAAGACCCGTAAAGGCGGATGGGAATCAACCTTTACGAGAAGCATTATAACGCCGGAATGTGGCAGAAATATGATGAAAAACGAAATTCAGCGAAAATCTCCGCCCCAAATTGCGCGAACAGGCGCGGGTTGCGCTGCGCAAAAAGCCCGCAGTTGCCCTTTTGCGGCCGTTGTGATACACTTACAGGGAGAAAGAGGGAAGGAGGCGCGGCATGCTCAAGAAACTGCACGGCCGAAAGCTGGCCGTCTGCCTGCTTGGCGGCGCGATGTACGCGCTTTTTTCCGCCTTTGGCTGGCAGGCCGAGCACGGCGGGGTCATCTGGGCGGGGAGCGCGCTGCTGGTTGCGGCGCTGCTCGTCTGGCCGATTGCGGCGCTGCTCGCCGTGCTGCTGGAGCGCGGCTATACGCGCGTGCTGAGGCAGGAAAAAACATTCCGCGCGGGGCGTGCGTTTGCGTTCATGCTGGCCTGCTATGTGCCGATGTTCTGCGTCGCGTTCCCCGGTTCGTTCGCCTACGATGTGCCGTATCAACTGCGGCAGGTGGTCACGGGCGCGTATTCGACGCATCATCCGCTGCTGCACACGCTGGCGCTGGGCGGGCTGCTGCAGCTTGGCCGCGCGCTGGGCAATATCAACCTCGGCGCGGCGCTGTATACCGCGCTGCAAATGGCGCTGCTGGCGGGGTGCTTTGCGCTGACCTGCGGCTCGATTGCGCGGCAGTCCGGCGCGCGGGCGGCGAAGCGCGCGGCGGTTTTCTTCGCGCTCTATCCGCTGAACATGGTGATGGCGGTGAACGCGACGAAGGACGTGCTGTTCGGCGGCTTTTTTGCGCTGACGCTGGCGCTTCTGAACGAGATGCAGGAAAGGCCGTCGCGCGGGCTGGCGCTGAAAATCGCGGTCTGCGGCGCGCTGGCGGTGATGCTGCGCAACAACATGGCGTATGCCGTGCTGGTGTGGCTGGCGCTCGTGACGATCGGCCTGCGCAAAGGAGAGAAAAGCGCGGCGCTGGCCATGCTGCTGGCGCTGACCGTCGGCCTTTGCGGAAACGCGGCGCTGAAGCACGCGACCCGCGCGGAGAGCGGCGACATGAGCGAAATGCTCTCCTGGCCGATTCAGCAGCTTGCCCGCGCGCGGCTGTATGACGAGGAGCGGCTGACCGACGCGGAAAAGGAGGCCATCGACGAGCT
>ERZ772883.1915-NODE-1915-length-14267-cov-3.973825_pt1 | contig 14267 bp, 12 predicted proteins | sample MGYA00580575_ERZ772883 | MGnify/ENA primary metagenome ERZ772883 (study PRJEB29015, sample SAMEA2737666) | human gut metagenome | biome: human gut; feature: human-associated habitat; material: faeces | place: China | collected 2012 ...
CCGATCCCGCGCTCTCCGTTCAGGATATGAAGGACTACGGCTACGCATGGGCTGGCGTTCTTCCTGCCGGTCAGGAGGCGGCTGAAAAGGCACTCGAAAAGGGCTGTGAGGTTTACCGGCTCTATTCGGATAACACCGAAGGCTTATGTGTGGATGCCAAGGAAATTGCCGACCATGCTGCAAAGGGCGGGATGCTCGGCATCAGTAAGGAAAGCTGGATGGCGGCACTTGAGAAGGAAAACTATCTCAAGTCGGCTGAGATGGCAATGGAGGATGATTACGGCATGATTGACGGGATCATCAACAACGGTCCGAAGGAAGATAAAGTCCCGGAGCGCAGCGAGAAGTCCTCTATCATGGATCGGCTCAAGTCCGCAAAAGCAGATCATCCTCCAAAGGAATGCCCTCCTAAGCAAAAGCACAAAGGAGAGATAGAGCTGTGAGCAAGAGTCAGAAGTGGAAGTTAGAATGGAGCTTCTATCTCGATACAGACGGGCGGCGCAAATACAATGATTTGTGCCGCCGCTGCATCCATTCCTGCAAGCAAAGTTTCAGGGCTGAAATCGTCAGATGTCCATGCTACATTTCCAAACGCAGCAGAGTAGACAGATAAGCCCGTTTTGTGTTGTGAAAAGGGTTGAAAATCAAGGATTTCTCGTCCTATAAACGGCACAGAGAAGTTGCCCTGTATGTTTTCCTATCTAAGTGTTCCCAACCGAAAGTGTAGGAATAAAGGTCGATTTTCTACCTTCCTTTGAAGGCAACAAAGTAGCACAAAGAGCCTCTGTCGATGCCCAGTCGGGTGTCGGCAGAGGCTCTTTTTTTGTGTCTTTTCCTTGAATTTTACCGTAAAATCATTCGCTAATCCATAGTGACACCATTAGCGTTTCTGTATCACTATGGTTCTAATCCATATAATATTCATGAGCGATTTAGAAAAGGAACAGGTAAACGCCCATGATTGATAAACGAATAGGAAAGCGCGTTAAGCAAGCCCGTGAGCGTCTTGGTATTACACAAGAGGATCTTGCAGAAAAGACCGGTTTGACCACAAATTATATTTCCACCGTCGAGAGAGGGATGTCATTTCCGCGTTGCGAGAAGCTGATTATTTTGCTCAATGGCTTGGAGACATCCGCTGATTCAATTTTCTGCGATGTCTTAGAGCATAGCGGAGAGGCAAAAGCCTCAGAACTCTCAAAGAAAATTGCTGATCTTCCTCCCGAAGCGCAAAAGCGCATTTTGCAAATGGTTGAGTTGATGATCCAGCAAGAGGCGGATAACATGAAGTAAGCTCATTGAAGGCTGCGTGATTTTTCACGCATTTTTTTCTTTTGCCGACTTATTTCTACAAATTTCTTGATTTTCTATGCTATAATCTATGTATAAGCGTTTTAGAAACACACGCTAATACATATAAGGAGATCAAGAATATGAAAAGTTGTGCCTTCACCGGACACCGACCTCAAAATTTGCCCTTTGGCTTTCGTGAGGATGATGAACGCTGCATTGCGCTCAAAGAAACCCTAAAAAAACAAATTATCTCTTTGATTACAGATGAAAATGTCACCCACTTTATCTCTGGCATGGCTCTCGGCGTTGATATGTACGCCGCCGAGATCGTTCTGGAACTGAAGAAGACTTATCCAGGCATTACGCTTGAGAGTGCTATACCGTGCGAAACGCAGGCAGCCAAGTGGAATGCAGCAATGCGCGAAAGGTACTATGGCATTGCTGCTCAATGTGATAAAGAAACGCTTCTTCAAACGCACTATACTCCTGACTGCATGGACAAGCGCAATCGGTACATGGTAGATCACGCTGATTACATCATTGCAGTATGGGATGGCAAGCCCAGCGGTACAGGCAAGACAGTGATGTACGCCCAAAGCAAGGGGAAGGTAATCATCAAAGTCAATCCGGCAACACTCACGGTTGAACGGTTATAAATGCCCAAAAACGCCTCCACAAATCAATCCTTGCTTAAATCGCAAAAATTATTTCTAAAATACAAACGCAGTACACGATTCCGCGATTGTGGAATCCGTGTACTGCGTTCATTTTTTTGTGCAGCCTTTCACGGCTCAAGAAGAAGTCACTCTGTTTCGGAAAGTCGAATAGTGCCTCCTATGAACAGCGCATCGAGTCAATGAATTTGAATCGCCGGAAACGGTTATTCGTTTCTGCTGCACTGTAAAAGCCGAGTCAGAACTGGATAAGATTACAGGAGATCATTCAGTAAATTCATACACTTGACCTTCTGTTGGAGGTTTGCACTTCCGTAGACATTCAGTGTAAAGGACACATTCTTATGACCGAGGATTTCAGAGAGCGACTTTATATCAAACTCCGGTATCTCAATCGCCCTGACTGCGAATGTGTGTCGGATCTCATGGAATTTTACCTTTTCCAATCCGTTCCGTTTCAGGAAACGGGTGAAGAACTGCCGATAAGTACGAGGCTCTGTCGGCTTTGTTTTGCCGGTCAAGAAGTAGTGGTTAGGGTTATCCGTGTAGAACTTCTTGATAATGTTCATCAGAAGAGACGGAACAGGGATCGTCCTTGCAGAAGTTTTCGTTTTGGGCGGTCCGATGTGAAGATAGGACTCGCCCTTCTTTTTGTCATAGATGCGCTGAACAGTCTTATTGATGCTGATGGTTTTATCCGTCAACGAGATGTCCTTCATCTGTAATCCGCAGAGTTCTCCAATGCGTACTCCGGTAAAAAGAGCAATTAGAATGCCAGCGGTCTTCCTGTTCAAGTTCATGTAGATGCACTGAATCAGCGCTTGCTCCTGATCTTTTGAGAGAGAAACAACTTTCTTAATGCCAAGTTCCTTCGGGTACTCGATGAGATCCCAGTTCAGCAGCGGAATCGCCCTTTCTTTGTACGCAAACTCCATTGAAAGTCTGAAAACGAGGATCACATCCCGGATGGTCTTTACCGTTAGCCCTCCGGTCTTGTCCAACCTACCGGCATCATGGAGATACGAAATGTAGCTCTGGATGTCCGTTTCGGTGATGCTGCCGATCTTACGCTTTCCGAAGTATGGAATAAGATGATTTTCGGCAATCAGCGTAAAGCTGGCATGGGTTGACGGCGTGATCATTGGCTGCTTTTGATTTAGCCAAGTGTTCACAAGCGTCTTGAATTGTGTATTGTTAGTCATATTGACCACCTCCACGAACATTATCCGTTGGAGGGATAATCAGGGCAGTATATTCCTCAAGTAACGGTCTTGAGAAGCGTCCGAAACTCCGGTTTCCGGGCTTCGATGAGCCGTACAGAACAATTACATTAGGTCAAATCGCTTCATTGGTTAATCGTAATGATCCCACCTCAAATGCGCCTATTATGATGCTTAGTGCAGGAAATGGCTTTATCATGCAGTCCGAAAAGTATTCACGAGACAATGCCGGTCAAAGTCTCAAGAAATATATTCTCCTAAAGAAAGGCGAATTGGCATACAATCACGGTGCATCAAAAGCAAAACAGTATGGCTGCTGTTACGAGCTGACCGAAGATGAGGCGCGTATTCCGTATGTCTATCATTGTTTCAAGGTCAGTGGCGCAGAGCATACGCCCTATGTTGCTACTGCCTTGAATAATCCTAAGATAGATAGACAGCTTAAACGCCTTGTTTCTTCAAGCGTTCGTATGGACGGGTTGCTGAACATCTCTTTTGATGATTACATGAGTGTAATTCTTCACTTACCTTCATTGAAGGAACAAACTCACATTGCTGATTTCCTCAAAAAACTTGATGAACGGATAACTGCACAAGAGGAGCTTGTGGCATCCCTCAAGAAGTATAAAAGAGGACTGTTAATGCACTATTTCTCCGATGACAACACTCTGCAATGGAAGCAGTACACAATATCTCAAATAGGTAAAGTGATAACTGGAAGTACACCTCCAACCAATGATAGAAGCAATTACGATGGCGATCTTTTGTTTTGTTCGCCTGGAGATATTGGCGAACAGAAGTATATCTCATCTACTGAAAAAAGAGTATCACCGAAAGGATTTGCTTTGGGAAGAGTGATACCTCCAAGTTCTGTCATTGTGACTTGCATCGGTCTTATTGGTAAACTTGGTATTGCCACAACCGATATGATTACAAACCAACAAATTAACGCCCTGATTGTTTCAGAAGATTTCGACCATGAGTTCATTTACTATGCTTTTGAGAACTTCTTTCCGAATACAGAAGCAAGGTTTCAATGCAGACTCTTCCAATTCTGAGTAAATCGGAGTTTGAGAGACTACTGATTAAAGTCCCAAATCTCAATGTCCAGCATAAAATAAGTAACTATTTAGCTGGAATGGACAAAAGGATTGAGCATACACAGCAGGAACTCAATATGCTTCAAGAATTGCGCAGAGGCATAATACAGAAACTCTTTATATGAATAGCTGCTGTATTAAACTGCGCTTCATTGCCTGAATTTGTTCGCATTCTGCAATGGACATCTCAATTCTGCGCTCTATCATCGAAAGAAACTCGACAACAGATGATTGAGCTGTAGAATCGGGTATATCAACACGCAAGTTCTTGATGATCTCGGCAGAGAGGTTCCCTTGCCCACCTTGTAAATAGGTGTTAATAATGTCATCCTTGCTATCTTCTAAAAGATACCGAAGATATTGTTTGCTCATATCGTAGGGGCGTATGCAAAGAATCGCTTGATTGATTGCACCGTCGATTTTTGAAATATCGACTTCGCCGCTGGTCGCACCATATAGCGCAATGAGCAAATCTCCCTTGCTCACCATTTTTGCAGATGAATTCTGAAGTCCTGCTTCGGTTAAGAAAAGCTCTGTTTTTTCTCCGTGTATTTCACCAGAACGGATAAACGGAATCGATCCTCCGTAATAGCTGCTGTCAGTTGATTTTGGTGTACCTCCAGAAAAAAACACGCACTCGTCACCAAAGCGTATTGATTTCCATACAGTTGCCTTTGAGAAAACAAAGGATTTATCTCTAAAAATGGCTCTCATGACACCTCTTTTATACTTCTTGAGGTTATCTACGAGAGACTGCTGTGCCTCTATTCGATGCTCTAACGCAATCATAAAGTCCGCGATTTTTCTCTGCTCCGCTAAATCCTGCGGAATGTAATGCTTTGTGCCAAAGAACTCATCAGTTGGCACATTCAAAAGCCCGTGATTTCTCGCTCCTTCGGCAGAGATCATGTAAATCTCACGATACCATTTGAGCGAATCAAAGTAGGCGTTTATAAAATCAGAATCGTGTTTCTTGAGTGCAAAGCAGATGTAGAGTGTTGAAAGCGCGCCCATATCATAGCGGTCAAGACGCTTGACGGAGCCAAAATCGTACCCGACTGAATAACTCTTGTTGTAGGCATATTCACCATTCTTCAAGAGATAATAGCCACTCATGTCTTTGCTTGCTACGGTCTTATTGAAGTAGCTGATCTGATCCACAAGCCCATCTTTGGACGAAATTGTGAGAGGCAGACTCGTTTCGTTATTGGTGTTCTTCCGTGTGACACGCTCTGCAAAATCTGAAAGTTTCTCAGCTTTCCACGGCTCATCGAAGCCCGGAAACCGAAGTTTCGGACGCTTCTCAAGACCGTTACTTGAGGGCTATTTCAGCAATCAAATAGAGGCTTGTAGCAAAGGTAAATCCCTTGCGGTAGCAGAGATATTCCGCTACTGCAAGGGATTTTGTCGGTCATATAGCTCCATTCTGCTTGCTTGATCAGAAGTATAAAAGAGGTGTCACAGAAGCTATTTTTACAAAAGATTTACGCTTTATCACTAATGGTGTACCATACCCACAATGGGATAAAAAGTATGTAGGAGATATATGCAAAATTCAAACCGGCAAGAGTAATACACAGGATGAGACATCTCAAGGCAGTTACCCGTTCTATGTACGATCTCCAATCGTCAGAAAAAGCAATAGGTATCTTTTTGATTGCGAAGCTGTACTTACAGTTGGAGATGGCGTTGGCACAGGGAAAGTTTTCCATTATGTGACTGGTAAATTTGATCTTCATCAGCGTGTATATGCTATGACTGACTTTAAGATTGTCTCAGGAAAGTATTTCTACTACTATTTTTCTCATTTCTTTTATGATCGTGTCATGCGAATGACTGCAAAGACATCCGTTGATTCAGTCCGATATGAAATGATAGACAAAATGGCTATTCAAATTCCATGCCATGAGGAACAACAACAAATTGTCAGTTTCCTTGATTGCCTTGAGCATAGTGTCATAGAGGCTGAGAAAACATTAAATCTGCTTGAAAAGCTCAAGTCCGGTTGTTTGCAGCAGCTCTTTATATAAAGAGCTGCTGCAACAACCCTCTTCTCTGTGAGCTGAGATATTCGAGAACTGTGGCACTATAACTGATGCGATTTTCTATTTGCGTGAACAAATCTACAAGTTGCTTCGTTGTTGTTTCGTCTGGTATATAGATTTCCATATCAGAAAGTGTTGATAAAACAATGTAAGGAGTATTTCCGGCTTTTTTCTCAGCATCAATACGAGAACTAAGAAATCGATTCAAAAAGACATGAACATAGTTGATGTCTTCTTGAAATTGATCCAATATATATGTGCGCTGATACGCATTGAACTTTCCGGTGTAATGATGGATATATCCAACATTAGCTCCATTACCTGAAATTAGCAGGGCGTCCGTATCAAATGCGTATGTATCAATCGAGTATCTCTCCCTTGCACAAGTAAAGAAAGGGTATTTACCGTCGTTTACCATTGCGTTTGCATCCAATTTTCCAGTTCGGATGCAACATATTTCGCCAAGTCTCTTTTTCCGCCAAGAACTTGCATTACGAAAAGCATTTGAAAGCAGTCCTCTTTTATACTTCTTGAGGGACTCAACCAAATCACGCTGCTTTGCGATTCTTTCATTGAGAGCAGCAAATAGGTTGGAAATCTTCTCTTGCTCAGTTGGCTCACAATATGGTATTCCGAGCCACTTAAATGCTTCGTAGCTTATCTGCCGTCCGTCTCTGATGCCTTCAACAGACTTTGAAAGATTGTGGTTGATAAACTCATCTGTATGAAAATATGCGTCATAGAATAGGCTTGAATGGGGACGCTTGCAGCGTAAGATGGTGTATGCTGGACTGACTATTCCAGCTTCATTTGCCATTTCCAGACCACCTTCAAAAGAGCGCAGATGAATAATAAAGTCTCCTTGTTCAACCTTCTTATAGTTAGATAAAGACGCATCATCATAGTGGATGTTACGACCAGCTTGATCTCTCGGAAGTGTACCTTTTCCTTGAATGATTGTCAGCACAGTTTCATCCGGGTGATTCTTGTCAGTGATATTCTGAAAAAGTTCTTCTGCCTTGAACACTTTCCACGGCTCATCGAAGCCCGGAAACCGGAGTTTCGGACGCTTCTCAAGACCGTTACTTGAGGATACATTTGCCATAATTATTTGCCCTCCACATCAAAGGGGAAATCAAGTCCCAGCTCATCGAAAAACGGTTTCAGTTGTGCGTCGATGCCTTTGATTTCAGCCTGAATATTGCGGATTTCTGCTGCAACAGCATTGAGGTCGATTTCCTCTTCCGGCTCAAAGGTATCAACATAGCGAGGAATGTTCAGATTGAATCCGTTCTCTTCAATCTCCTGCATAGTGGCAACATGGGCGTACTTATCGACATCCACACGATGCTCGTAGGTTTCGACGATCTTATCAATGTCGCACTGACGGAGGATATTCTGATTCTTCCCGGCTTCAAAGTCGTTGGACGCATCAATGAAGAGAATATTATCAGAGTTGCCGTTGCGCTCCCGCTTGAGGACAAGAACACATACCGGAATGCCCGTTCCAAAGAAGAGGTTGGCAGGAAGACCGATAACAGCGTCCAGCACATTCAGCTTTTGAATCAGGTGCTTACGGATCACTTCTTCGGCTGCGCCACGGAACAGAACACCGTGAGGCAGCAGAACAACAGCCCGTCCGTCTTCGTCCATGTGGTAAACCATGTGCTGCACAAAAGCAAAGTCAGCCTTGCTCTTAGGCGCAAGTTTGCCGTATTCATTGAAACGCTCGTCCTCCATGAAGTGCATATCAGCAGACCAATTTGCAGAATACGGAGGATTTGCAACCTGAACACGGAACTTCATATCTCCGAAGTAGTCATGCTCAAGCGTATCGCCATTGTAGATATTGAAGTTACGATACGGGATGCCGCGAAGGATCATGTTCATTCGGGCAAGGTTATAGGTCGTCGAGGTCAATTCCTGACCGTAGTAATTACGCACATTTGCATAGTTCTTGAGGCGAAGCAGCAGAGAGCCGGAACCGCAAGTCGGATCGGCTGCGTCCTTAACATCGGTTAAGCCAAGACAAGCAAGGCGGCACAGCAGCTCGGCAGGACCCGAAGGTGTGTAGAACTCACCGGCTTTCTTACCGGCTGTGGCAGCGAATTGACCGATTAGGTACTCGTAGGCATTGCCCAACACATCAATCTTCGTGTCATCCACGCTGAAATTGATCTCGTCCAGAGAAGCAATGATTTTCGCCATGACAGCACTTCTATCTTTAACGGTATGCCCCAGCTTCGTAGAATCGAGCTGCATATCGGAGAACAATCCGTCAAAGTCTTCCTGCGAATCGTTGCCAATAGTGGATTCCATCAGAGCGTTGATTGCTTTCTGCAAGAACTCAATGTCGAAGGAACGGTTCTCAACCATCTTGACCATCTTGCGGAACAAATACTCCGGTTCGATGATGTAGCCGAGGTCACGCAGAGCTTCTTCTACGATGGCAGCCTTGTATTCTTCGTCATTCCAAGCATCCTCGTAGCTGATATTATCGTCTTTGAGAAGATTAACCATGTACTTCTCGGTCTTGTCGGAGAGGTAGTAATAGAAGATCATGCCCAAGATATAGTTCTTGAACTCGTATGCCTCCATGTTACCTCTCAGGGCATTTGCCATCGCCCATAGTTTGTTGCAAAGCTCTTTCTGGTGAGCCTGAATAGAATTATCCATTGTTCTCTCTCCTTATTGGTATTTCTCAGTGTGCTGCCGGATAAATTCGACGATCCGGTTGACCAAAGACCTCTTCTTGAGCAACGGCATGGGCTTCTCAATACGGTCACGGATGTTTCCTGCATCCATTGTGCCGGAGAACTCATACTCAGAGATAATATCCGTCAGCATAGAGGAATCAATATCCTCAGTCTTTGCGAAAGCAACGATCTCTTCTCGTTTCGCTTCATTTTCAAAATCGTTGTATGCAGCATCAATCTCATCCGCACTTTCAAGACCAACAACGACACGATCCAAGAACGCTTGAAGAATTTCAACCTTGCGTAGCAACTGCGGATTATCCGTCCTGCTCAATTCTTCCTTGATGTGCTTGATGTCGTAGTCCTTCTGCTTCTTGTCATCAAAGTGGATGTTGCGTATCAAGTTCATGATATAGGCAACATTGATACGGTCACTCTCCATGATTTCAATGCAGAAGTCCACATCATTCAGGACAGATACGACTTCTCGATCAGTTTTTTGCCGGGAGTAAAGCATCAGATACTTGCTCTTGTAATCCTGATACTCCTGCTCGGACATGATGAGCGCATCCTGATCAAAGCTGAACTCAATGAATGTCTGCAAGGATTGGAGGTATTTTGTCAGCTCACGGAAAGTGATGACAAACTTCTTCTGGTCATCCTCGCTCTGCATGGTATCGACGGACTCAGGGTAGAGTGCCACTTCCTTGAGCTTCATAACCATTTCATTGAACTTCTCAACAAAATACTGATAGCCCGGAACGACAATGCCGGAGGTGTCCTGACTCTTGGAGAAGAGCGTCAGCGCATCATCTGTCCGTTTCTTGAGGTTGCGGTAGCAAATGATGATACCAAACGGTTTTGTTTCTTTCTCGACACGGTTCGTGCGAGAATAGGCTTGCAGCAGATCATGATACTTCAAATCTTTGTCCACATACAGCACAGAGAGCTGCTTGCTGTCAAAGCCGGTCAGGAACATATTCACGACGATGAGAATGTCCAGAGACTTCGTTTTCTTGCCTTTGACACGATCTGAAATATCCTTGTGATACGCAGAGAAGGTGTCGGTAGAGAAATTCGTGCCATACATCTCGTTATAGTCCTTGATGATACGCTCCAAGGCATCTCGGCTATGCTCGTCCTTACCCTCAGCATCTTCGTTCTGCCCATAGGAGAAGATGCCGCTGATGTTCAGATCGTGTTTGATCTTCTTGAAGATGTCGTAATATTTGACAAGAGCTTCAATGGAGGAAACAGCAAAGATAGCCGTGTACTGACCATTTCTCGTTTTGGCTTTGTGGTTCTGGACGATGTGGTTTGCAATGAGGGACATTCTCTCATCCGACATATAGAGTTCGCCAACATCAATCGCATCCGCCAATGTCGGATCGTCCCAGTCAAAATCGCCTTCCATCGTCTTTATGTACTCAATATGGAAACCGAGGACATTGTTATCGAAGATAGCATCCTTGATCAGATAGTTATGCAAACATTCCCCAAACAGCATTTCGGTGGTCTGCGTGATCTTGCCCTCTGTCTTTCCGTTCACTTCAAAACGGGGCGTACCGGTAAAGCCAAAGAACTGCGCTTTCTTGAAATGCCGAACAATATCCTTGTGCATATCTCCGAACTGGCTGCGGTGGCATTCGTCAATGATGAAGACAACCTTTTCGTCACGGTATGCGTCCATTACCTTTTCGTATTGAGGGCGCTTAACGGCATTTGCCATCTTCTGCATCGTCGTGACAATGAGCTGCCGGTTCTTATCCTTCATTTGCCGCACAAGAATGTCTGTGCGATCTGTGACATCAACAGAGCCAGCCTCAAACTTGTTAAACTCTTCGGTGGTCTGAGAGTCCAAGTCCTTACGGTCAACAAGGAAGATAACCTTCTTGATGTTCGGATTGGCTGCGAGGATTTGAGCTGTCTTAAAGGATGTCAGCGTCTTTCCTGCACCGGTGGTATGCCAGATATAGGCGTTGCGATTTGTGAGCGTAGCCTGCCTTATAAGGGCTTCTACGGCATACACCTGATAGGGGCGCATAACCATCAGAATCTTATCCGTATCGTTCAGGATGGTGTAGCGTGTCAGCATCTTGATGATGTGATCCCTTGCCAGAAAAGAGATTGAGAAGTCCTTCAGGTTGGTAATACGGATGTTGTTGAAATCCGTCCAGAAGAAGGCGAGGCTATACATCAAGTCCCTGTCGGAGTTGGCAAAGTATTTGGTATCAACGCCGTTGGAGACAATGAAAAGCTGAATGAAGTGATATAGCCCGTTATAGGAGTGCTTCTTATAGCGCATGACCTGATTGACTGCTTCTCGAATGTCAATCCCCCTGCGCTTTAACTCGACCTGAATCAACGGCAAGCCATTCACAAGAATCGTTACATCATAGCGGTTGACATACTTGCCTACAACCGTTGTCTGATGTGTAACTTGGAAGATATTCTTGGTGTGATCCTGATCGAAGAAGGAAAGGTAAACCTTCGTCCCGTCCTCACGCTCAAGGACAAACTTGTCTCTCAGAATTTTTGCGCTCTGGAACACGGACTTTCCAAGCATGAGGTTAAAGATACGCTCCCACTCTTTATCGGTGATAGGCGTATCAAGTTTGGGCGCATTGAAGGCTTCAAACTGAACTTTGAAGTTCTCCACCAATGCGTCATAATCAGGAATATCGACTGTGCTGTATTCCTGCTTGTTTAGCTGCTCTATGAATTGTTGCTCAAGAGCCGCTTCGCTCTGGTATGCCATATCTTCATCTCCAATACTTGAGGATCATTTTTGGTTGCCAACCGATCCTCATTTTATTCTATCACGGCTACTGTCCGATATAACGGACTCATTTTCGTCTTATTTCCAATGTCACATCGCCATTATCCGCAATGGACATTTGCATCGTTTTCAAATACTTGTCCACAAACTGTTTCTGTTCCGAAGAACTCATTTCAATTCGAGTCGCTCTTAACGCCTCTGTGAACATCTCGTAGATATTCAGCCGCACCGCCTGATCTATGTAATGATACATCTCTTTGAACAGGGCGCCGATCTTAATATCCTCTGCATTGCCGGAGTAGAAGTCATCAATGTAGCAATAGAATATACCGGCATTGACAAGTGCGTTCTTCAAATCCGGTCCGCAGTTTTCGCGCTCTATCATGACAAGGAACCGAGCCTCCGGTAAAGAAGAAATCAGTCCCCAATAGTCGGAGTCGCTGGACACCAAAATAAAGGAATCCACATTGTTTTTGTAATGCTCCTGACAAGTTCGGGCAATCAGCATCACATCGACCAGAGACTTGTTCTGCTTTACCCGTTCGGTCATCATGTGTTCGACCGGGATGTGGGTAAAACTATCCAGAATACGCCAAGCAGATGCACTATGCACATCATCAAACAGGATGATGGATGCTATCTTCTGTGTGTACTGATAGTCAAGATTCTTGAGCGTAGCGCAGAGCTTGTACGGATCAGAGTTTTCACAATCTACCACTACGACAACCTTTTCGCTGCTACCAATAAACTCGTAGATGCTTCCTTTAATGTAACTTCCAGCATCAGAAACTTTACTGTACTCTGTAAAGTAGTCACCGTTCATTTGATAAAGCAGCGTCACGAATTTTTTATCGTTATAGAGCAGATTACCGACATCCTCCGGTTCCCAGTTTATATACATCTGGTAAGGATAAAAGAGCAAGTGAGCGTAATAAATATCTGCTGCTGCTTTTGTCCCTTCCTCTTTCAAGCCATCTGGCATGAGAAAGAGGTTTTTTACATACAGCCAATTCAGCCAAAGAGGAAATAGCTTCTTGCAATTATTGATCCGATCAGAAATCAGCTTGTTTATCTCAACGATATGCTGACTTAGCTTCGTGCTGGACTTCTTTATAAAACTAATGCCATCCGCATTTAGTTGTTGAAGGCTATCCTGCGGCACGTATTCCGGCATACTGCTGATTGAGAGATAACTAAACTTCATGCGCTCGTTGATATGCTTGAAGTTTCTTTCAATCGCTGTCCTTATGATACACAAATGACGGATTATCCGTGCCGTTTTGTCTGCATCAAGTTTTTCGTATATCTCTATTTTGGGTGCTTCATGCTCATTATCAAAAATTCGTTTCGGAACACCAATCAAATATGCAACCTTAGAAACAATTTCATAGGTGCTGTCTTTGTAGGTGACTCGATCATCTGTGGGAAACGCCTCCGCTTCAACGAGGGCATTTTTCTCAGTCACAGCATTCTCAAGGACATCCATATATGCTCCTTTCGCTGAGGTATTTTTCTCTACCTATAACAAAATAGCCGCACGAAAACTCGGACCTACTTCTTGCCCGTTCGCACAGCTTCACATATATCTCCAATGTCACAATTCAAATAGTCGCAAATGCGCAGCAGAACAGAGAGAGCTACATCCTCGTTCTTATTGAGCTTACTCATCGTGCCAGGAGACAGCTCTATATCCTTGCGTAAAGTTGATTTTGGGATCTCTCTTTCGATGAGCATGACCCATAATTTCTTATAGCTTATCTTCATAAAAGCACCTCTCTCAAACGCTTATAGTGAGACTCATTATATTATACACCAAACGCTTCAAATTTTCAATACGTTGCTCCAAAAATTCAAAATATATTTCAAGTTCATGGAGCGCATTACGAAGAAGAAAGCCTGAGCCGATTTATTCATACGGCTCAGGCTTTGGTGGTTATTCCAACTCGCTACTTTTGGCTTTTTCATGCTCCTGTGAAAGCGTTGGACTGAGGAAATCATCGACATTTGCCTTCATGGTATCAATCACCTTAGCCTCTTTTTTGAGCCTTGCTCGTTCGTCGTAGAGACGCTGCTGCTCTTCCAAAAGGCGTTGCTGCTCGGCTTGCAGAGACTTCATACTTGGAAGTTTTTCACCATCTTGCATAGCAAGCAATGTACTCTTTGCTGCTTCAAAAACGACAAGCTCTGCCTCGTGCGCAGCTCGAAAACTCTGCTTGTTCTTCGTCTTTGAGTAGGCATCATAGACCGGCTTGAGCTTTTGATAGGTTGAGATATTCTTGATAAGCGGCTGCACCTTTCGGAGCTGCGCTTCAACGACTTTCAAGTCAGCGCCGGTACGCTCATAAGAACTATGGATGTCTTCGACTTTCTTTTCAAGATCGGCATATTGAAGTAGCTCGTTCTCAGTGAGGTAATTGAGCGTTCTGGCGGCTTCTTTGAGGATCTTAATCTTCATAGAAT
>ERZ772883.1917-NODE-1917-length-14263-cov-2.751760_pt1 | contig 14263 bp, 15 predicted proteins | sample MGYA00580575_ERZ772883 | MGnify/ENA primary metagenome ERZ772883 (study PRJEB29015, sample SAMEA2737666) | human gut metagenome | biome: human gut; feature: human-associated habitat; material: faeces | place: China | collected 2012 ...
TAACGTTTCGTGGCAGTCTCCTCCGGCTGTCCGACGTTTTCCATATGTTTTGCCACCCGTACAAATGCTTCCTGCACGGCATCTTCTGCCAACTGGTAATCATGCAGAATATCCACCGCCACTTTCAACATCAGATAACGATAGTTTTCGTACAGGATCACAAATTTTCGTTTTTCTTCGGGTGTGTCCACCATCATCAGTAAAATCACGCGCGTTCCTCACTTTTGTTTTGTCTCTGCTAACTATAACGAACCTGTCGGTTCCATTGTTACATATCTAGACATTGATGTCGTAAAATTTGCGCGTGTCTTAGGCTGTAAAACAGAAGACTCGTTACAAATATAGTAAAACCCGCCGCGGAAATCCGCGGCGGTCTCTTTTCACACTTATATAAAATGAAATTATTTGCACATCTCAGCCTTTAAAACAACTCATGCATCAATCAAATAAAGAATATTCTTTTTCTGCCCCCACATTTGATACTACACATAACAATGCCCCATAATTTGGAGTAACATTTTTGTTAATGGCAAGAAAACACGTTTCGCCTTCACCTATATAATACACATCGCTTACGCTGTAATATTCTGCGGTCTCCACCCCCATCGGTTCTGTTTTCGGATTCCAGCTTTCTTTTTTATCTAATTGATTCTTTTGTTGTTTTGTTTTCAAATCATACTGCAACTGTTTTTCATTATCACTTAGCTGGATATACCGTCCATCCTTCGATACATGAATAAATGTTGCATCATCTCCCTGTAATCCCTTAAAATGATTTTTTTCAAAATCAACATAATCCGTCAGGTCTGAAGAGGAAAGATCATAAACATACACCCCCATATTGTCATAAACAACTAATTGTTCCTTTCCGACATAACCAATTTTAGGCATTGTATCATCAAAATTTAAAGTTGATTTGTAACTTGCCAGCCTTGCAAGTTCTTTCGAATCAACATTATTCAAACCAATTTTTTTATAAAGAAAACTTCCAAATAATACTACTAATAACAATCCACTGGCAACAACTATATATATTGTTTTTTGGCAGCTATATTCTTTCCCAATATTTTTAATCCGCATCTTCAATGTACTCCTTTCGCAAATAAAAGGTCGCATAGCTGATACATATTTTAATCTACCTTTATCACATAACCGAAGTAATGTTCTGGCATAAAATTTTCTTTCCTCCATTGATGTATTTTGTAATGTCTGTTCATCACAGGCCATTTCTATATCTTTATTTACTCCAAAATAAATTAACCAACATAAGGGATTATACCAATTTAAAGCAAGAGCTATATAATACAACATCATCAATAGATAATCTTTGCGTTTTATATGGGTCTTTTCATGCTGTAACACTATCTGCCGTTGCTCTGGACTCAAATCAAATGGCAAAAATATTTTTGGTTTAACTAAGCCGATAACACAAGCCATGCTTTCTTTCCACTCATAGATTTCATCCTGTGAAGATATCTTCTTTGCATTCTTTGTTCTTCTACAAACAGCAATCCTCTGTATAATATAATATACAGCAAAAACCAAAAGACCTATATACCACAATATCATAAGAATATTTATATTCTTCTTTTTTCCCATGTATGGTTTCGATGTATTTTCATCTTTTGGAAATATTTGCAAAGAATTATCACTTTTCATTTCCTGTGCAGAAAGATTTTCATTCTTTTCAACAAATGTTTCCGAATACAAAATGCCATATTCCGTATATATAGATACCGGAAACAATAAACGTATCAAAAGTATCACCCACAACATTATTTTTATGTAATTAGACTGTTTTCTTAATAAAAATCTTATAAACAAAAATAGTATAATAACTATTATTGTTCCACTCAAAGAACCACTATAAAATTTAAAAAAATCATTCATGTAGTTCCTCCTTATATTCGTCTATTACTTTCTCCAATTCTTGAATATCTTCTCTTGTCAGATTTCTTTCTTTAATAAACGAAAGGACAAATTGCGGTAATGAATTTGAAAAATATTCCTTTATAACTTCTTTTCTCTGACCATTTTCATAATCTGCTCTTGATTTTAATACAGTAATAACTGCCTCTGAATTACAAACCATTTTTTTATCAACTAATTTTTTCAAATTAGTATAGGTTGTTGACTTTTTCCAATTAAACCGCTCTAAACATTCTTTAACAAGTTTATTTGAAGGAATTTGACCCTTCTCCCAAATTACTTCCATCAATTTTAATTCTGCTTTTGTCAAATAAGTTTTCATTTCTATCACCGTATTTATTATTTTACCTATTTATTTTTGGTCTAAACTACTTAGACTACTTTTAGTCTAAGTCATTTAAACCTGTTTGTCAAGTATTTCCTCACACAAAAAAACCGCCGCGGAAATCCGCGGCGGTTTCTTTTCACATCTTTATGTAAGATGAAATTATTTATTCTTCATTTCAGCCTTTAAAGCTTCTGTCAGAGCTGGAACGATCTTGTTCAGATCTCCAACGATACCGTAATCAGCTACGGAGAAGATTGGAGCATCCTCATCCTTGTTGATTGCGATGATCAGGTCAGACTCCTCCATACCAGCTACGTGCTGGATTGCTCCGGAAATACCGATTGCAAAATAGATCTGTGGACGAACGGTCTTACCAGTCTGTCCTACCTGATAATCCTGTGCTAACCAGCCGTTTTCTACAGCGGCACGGGAACAGCTTACCATTCCACCGAATACATCGGCAAGATCCTGCAGCATCTTGAAGTTCTCTTTGCTTCCAACTCCACGACCACCAGATACAAGAACCTTTGCATCCATGATGTTCTCTACGTTTCCAACTGCCTTAACAACGTTAAGGATGTCAACGTAACGGTTGTTCTTCTCAAGTGTAGGATTAAACTCGATCACTTCTGCCTTGCGACCAGCCTCTTTTGGAAGCTTCTGCATAACACCAGGACGAACGGTAGCCATCTGAGGACGGTTGTCCGGGCAGGCGATGGTTGCGATTGTGTTTCCACCGAATGCAGGACGGGTCATCAGTAACTGGTTGTGCTTCTGCTCGTCTTCCTTACCAGGAACTGCGTTGATTGGGAAATCACCGATCTCAAGCTTTGTACAGTCAGCGGTAAGTCCAGTTGCAACTCTTGCAGATACGGTAGGACCAAGGTCACGACCGATTGCTGTTGCACCAACTAACATAATCTCTGGCTTGTACTCATTGATGACTGCTGCAAGAGCCTGTGCATATGGCTCTGTACGGTATGTCTCAAGTTCAGGGTTGTCCACTACGATAACCTTGTCTGCGCCATACTCGCCTAACTCATCTGTTAAGCCCTTTACGTTTGATCCAAGAAGGACTGCTGTTACGTCTGTTCCTAAATCTTTTGCAAGCTCCTTTGCCTTTCCGATTAACTCAAAAGCGATAGAGCTAAGTTCATTGTCTACCTGCTGTGCGTAGATAAATACGCCCTTATATTCTTCTAAACCCATGTTATTCACCACTTTTCTCTATAATCTTAGATAATATGTTTCTCTTTGAATTTTCCGATTAAGTATGCAACGGACTCTGCAGGATCCAGATTTACTTTCTCTCCTGCACCCTTCGGTACCTTATCAGATGCCTTAGCGATCTTTGTTGGAGATCCTTTCAGACCAAGGTTAGAATCATCTACATCCTTTAAGTCTGCTCTGCCCCATACGGTAACTTCTTTGTCACATGCATCGAAAATTCCACCCGGAGTCATATATCTTGGCTCGTTTAACTCAGAAAGAGCAGTGATCAGGCAAGGCATTTTAGCCTTAACTTCATGATATCTGTCCTCATACTGACGCTTAACGATTACGGAATCTCCCTCAACCTTGATATCCTCAGCATAAGAGATTACCGGAAGTCCAAGATGCTCAGCGATCTGTGGTCCTACCTGTGCGGTATCACCATCGATAGCCTGACGTCCTGTGATAATCAGATCATAATCTAAGTTACGAAGTGCACCGGCGATTGTTGTGGAAGTAGCCCATGTATCAGCTCCACCTAATACTCTGTCGGTAACAAGAATAGCATCGTCAGCTCCCATAGCCATAGCCTCACGAAGAACAGCATCTGCCTTTGGAAGTCCCATGGTAAGAACAGTAACCTTTGCACCGTTCTGATCCTTAATTCTAAGTGCTGCCTCAAGACCAGCTTTGTCATCTGGGTTCATGATAGCAAGCATTGCAGCTCTATCGAGTGTTCCGTCTGCGTTGAACTTTACGCCGCCCTTTGTATCCGGAACCTGTTTAATACATACTACGATATTCATGTATTATTTATCTCCTTTTCTTCAATCTTGTTGTGACGCAACTGTACGATTATCTTAATAATGATCCAGAAATAACCATACGCTGAACTTCGGAAGTTCCTTCGTAGATCTCTGTGATCTTGGCATCGCGCATCATACGCTCTACGTCGTACTCACGGATATATCCGTATCCACCGAATAACTGGACAACTTCTGTTGTAACAGCCATAGCGGTCTCTGCTGCGAATAATTTAGCCTTGGCAGCTTCTACAGAATAAACCTTCTGTGTAGCCTTAGCCATGGCAGCCTTGTAAACAAGAAGCTGAGCAGCTTCGATTCTTGCAGCCATATCAGCAAGCTTGAACTGTGTATTCTGCTGCTGTGCGATAGAACGGCCAAACTGCTTTCTTTCCTTTGTGTACTCGATACAACGATCCAAAGCACCTTCTGCAATACCAAGTGCCTGAGCAGCGATACCGATACGTCCACCATCGAGTGTGTGCATTGCGATTGGGAAACCTCTTCCTTCCTGACCGAGTAATGCATCCTTTGGAATTCTGCAGTCCTCGAAGATCAGCTCGTATGTAGAAGATCCACGGATACCCATCTTCTTTTCCTTTGTACCGAAGGAGAATCCAGGAGCACCCTTCTCTACGATAAATGCGGAGAAGTTTTTCTTCTTTCTTCCTCTCTTGTCCTCGGTAATGCTTGTGATTGCGATTACGATGTAAACATCTCTTCTCTACGATACCGGTAACTGCGATAACAATATATACATCAGCTTCTTTACCGTTGGTGATGAAGCACTTGGATCCGTTGATGACCCACTCGTCACCATCTAATACAGCCTTTGTCTGCTGTCCCTGAGCGTCTGTACCAGCGCCTGGCTCAGTAAGACCAAAAGCACCGAGCTTCTCGCCCTTTGCAAGCGGTACTACATATTTCTTCTTCTGCTCTTCGGTACCGAATGTCATGATTGGATCGATACAAAGGGAAGTATGTGCAGATACGATAACACCGGTAGTTGCACAAACTTTGGATAACTCCTCAACACATGTAACGTATGTCAGAGGATCACATCCCTGTCCGCCGTACTCCTTTGGAACCGGAATTCCCATGAATCCGTATTTTGCCATCTTTGCAACAGTCTCAGCCGGGAACTGTTCTGTCTCATCTGTCTCCTGTGCAAGAGGTTTTACTTCTGTCTCAGCGAAATCTCTGAAAAGACCGCGAGCCATCTCATGTTTCTTGTCTAAAGTAAAATCCATGATTTTAACACTCCTTAATTATGATTTATTTTTATTTATACTTTTCTACTGTGCGTCTACAGGTGTCTTTGTGCGGTCTGCATTGTAGATGTAGAATCCCTTACCAGACTTAGCACCAAGGTTACCACCACGAACCATCTTACGGATGAGTGGGCATGCACGGTACTTGCTGTCACCTGTCTCGTTGTAAAGTACATCCATGATTGCAAGGCAGATATCAAGACCAATGAAATCACCTAACTCTAATGGTCCCATTGGATGGTTAGCACCAAGCTTCATAGCTGCGTCGATACCAGCGATATCGGAAACACCTTCCATCTTGATGAAAGCAGCTTCGTTGATCATTGGGATTAAGATACGGTTTACTACGAAACCAGCAGCCTCATTTACCTGTACCGGAGTCTTTCCGATCTCTACAGCGATCTTCTTGATTGCTTCAACAGTCTCAGCAGGAGTATTTACACCAGCGATAACTTCTACTAACTTCATACGGTCAGCAGGATTGAAGAAATGCATACCGATCATTGGACGGGTAAGTCCGTTTCCGATCTCTGTGATAGAAAGGGAAGAAGTATTGGAAGCGAAGATACACTCTGGCTTGGCAATCTTGTCTAACTCAGCAAATGTAGTCTTCTTTACATTCATATCCTCGAAAGCAGCCTCAACGATCAGGTCGCAGTCTTTGCAAAGGTCTTCTTTTAAGCCTGGAGTGATCTTGGCAAGAATGCCATCAACCTTCTCCTGTGTCATTTTCTCTTTTGCAACAAGTCTTGCATATCCTTTTGCAATCTTGTCTTTTCCGCCTTCAGCCCACTCCTGCTTGATATCGCAGAGTGCTACTTCATATCCGTCAACCTGTGCGAATGCCTTAGCGATTCCCTGGCCCATTGTACCAGCACCGATAACTCCAACCTTCATTTTAGTTCCTCCTAAATAATAAATATATTCACATTTCAAGGGGATGCAGCGCACCCCCTCTATGTATCTTATCTGGCAAAAAAATTAGTATTTCTCAACGATTGTAGAACATCCCATTCCACCACCGATGCAAAGTGTAGCAAGACCTCTGTTAGATCCACGCTTCTGCATCTCATGAAGCAGTGTAACAAGGATACGGCATCCAGAAGCTCCTACCGGATGTCCAAGTGCGATTGCACCACCGTTTACGTTTACCTTGCTCATATCGAACTTTAAGTCTCTTGCAACTGCGATAGACTGGGCAGCAAATGCCTCGTTAGCCTCGATCAGATCGAAATCATCGATAGAAAGACCGGTCTTTGCAAGAACTTTCTTTGTAGAAGCAACAGGACCAACACCCATGATCTCCGGCTCAACTCCGCCAAGAGCTCCAGCTACCCATGTAGCCATTGGTGTAACACCAAGCTCCTTAGCCTTCTCTTCGCTCATAACAACGATTGCTGCAGCACCATCGTTGATTCCGGAAGCGTTACCAGCTGTAACAAGTCCACCCTCTTTACCAGAGCAGCAGCGTAACTTGGAAAGAGACTCAGCAGTTGTTCCAGGACGAGGTCCCTCATCCTTTACGAAATCAACCATTTCCTTCTTAACCTTTACAGGTACCGGAACGATCTCATCATCAAACTTGCCGGCTGCGATAGCTGCCTCGCACTTCTGCTGGCTGTTTGCAGAGAACTCATCAAGTTCTTCTCTTGTAATACCATACTTGTCACATACGTTCTCAGCGGTGATCATCATGTGGTAGTGGTTGAATGCATCTGTTAATGCATCGTTAACCATTGTATCGATAATTGTTGCATTGTTCATTCTGTATCCGAAACGAGCCTTTGTCATAGCGTAAGGAGCCATAGACATGTTCTCCATACCACCGGCTACAACGATATCAGCCTCACCAGCCATGATCATTGTTGCAGCATCGTTTACACACTTAAGACCGGATCCACAAACAACGTTGATTGTGATTGCCGGAACTTCGATCGGTAAACCAGCCTTGATGGAAGCCTGACGAGCTACGTTCTGTCCCTGAGCTGCCTGGATTACACAACCCATCTTAACTTCGTCAACCATCTCCGGCTTAACACCTGCTCTGTTTAAAGCTTCTTTAATTACAATTGCACCTAAATCTGCTGCTGGAGTATTGCTTAATGCTCCACCCATCTTGCCGATTGCTGTACGGCAAGCACCTGCTAATACAACTTTCTTTGCCATTCTTCGTTCTCCTTTAAATCAAACTCGCACCCAATGATGCTGTTAATTTTTTAACAATGTCTATAATACCACATTTTCCGCACAAAATCAATGAAAACCTACGTTGTTCATAAAAAATTCTTCATTTATTGCAACCGGCTCTGTTTCATGGTATATTTATGGTATATTTCAAGCAATACTGAGGGGAATCCAAACGGGGGATCATGTGATATGAAATTTGTAAGAACAGAAGACTTAAAGGCAGGCATGCGTCTTGCCAAACCAATTTACAATAAAAAAGGTGTGCTGCTTTATGAGCGCAATTCCGCACTCACCGCGCCGGGAATTGCCAGTGCAAAAAATTTCGGTCTGATCGGTGTCTACATTCTCGAGCCGGCCGAACCGCTTCCTCCGCTTTCCCGTGAAGATCTGGAGTTTGAGCAGTTACAGACGGTATACATTTTCCGTCTCCGGGAAGTGTTAAACTGCATTACCGAGCGCAGAAAACTCGAAAAATACCCGGTATTTCTGGAAGATATCCTTTCCCACTACGGGTCTTTAAAACACCGTGTGAATTTTAACCAGAATCTGCGCAGCAGTGATGATTTCATGTACAAGCATGCGATCAGCACCGCAATACTTGTAACCATGATGGGCGCCCATCTGAGACTACCGAAGGAAAAACTCCGTATACTGACCACGGCTGCCCTTCTTTATGACAATGGATACCGGAATGTTCCGCGGAATATTCTGGAAAAAGGAATGAACGACCTGTCCTCATCCGATCAGGATGTCATCCAGCTTTCTCTGGAAAAAGGACTCGTTCCGCTTTCCATGTACCGGAATGATTTTGACTTTTTTCCACGCGCACTGGCTCTGATGCAGACCTATGTATATGAAGACCACCTGGAAAAACTCGCAACCGCTCCGGATCAGGAATTACAGGAAATGGCATCCATTCTGCGCATCGCCGACTGGTTTGACCAGATGACTGCGATGAACAGCGGCCATGAACCGATGTCAGAAATTGCCGCCATGCAGTATTTCAAAAAATACCCAAAGAAGTTTCTTCCGGTGCTTGTCACAGCACTTGCAGAGTGTATTCATATTGTTCCAAAGGCCGCCAGTGTTGATCTTTCCACAGGTGATAAAGGCATTGTCCTTATAGAAAACACCCGTGATTTTATGCGTCCGGTTGTCCTGCGCCTTTCTGACAATCAGATCTACGACCTGAGTGACAAAAACGTTTATCAGGAAATGCAGGTGACCGACATCATGAAAACCATGGATAACCGTGTTGCCATGGATGAAGAAACCCTAAAGCAATTTGTACCGGATGAAAAACTCCGACAATTAACGCAGGAATTCCGTAGAAAACTTGCTGCCGGGAAAAAATAGCATAACCGTAATCACCTTCCCCATGATTTATTCATGGGGATTTTTTATTTTCCACTTGACGTGTTTCCTCTATTCTGTTATATTTACTTCACCAGACGTAGTACATCTATCGTAGCAACGACAGACGAAATACGACAGATAAAGTAAGGAGGAATGCATATGGCAATCAGCAGTGATGTTATCCGTGGTTACAATGACACCATGATTCTTTATCTTCTGCTGGATCAGCCATCCTATGGTTATGAAATCTCCAGACAGATCAAAACGCTCTCCCATGAAAAATATATTATCAAGGAGACCACGCTCTATTCTGCGTTTACACGTATGGAGAAAAATGGCTATATCACATCTTTTCAGGATCAGAACACTGCAACCGGCAAACGCCGTACCTACTACCAGATCACTGGCAAAGGGCGTGCTTACTATCAGGAAAAATGTGAGGAATGGCTGCTTACGCAGGAAGTTGTAGAACAGTTTATCAGGAAAGGGGAAACGGAAAATGGAAGCTATTAGAAATTATCTGGAAACTATGTTTTTAAATCTTCCAAACACGCCAGAAGTATACAAAGCCAAAAACGAGCTCTGGCAGATGATGGAAGACAAATACACCGAGTTAAAAAATGAGGGAAAATCGGAAAATGAAGCGGTTGGCACCGTCATCGCGGAATTTGGAAATCTCGACGAACTTGCAGAAGATCTTGGGATCAAACAGTTTGTTCACCAGCCGCGACAGGAGCAGACTCCCAATGCTGTATCGCTCTCTATGGAAGATGTCAGACAGTTTCTGCGGGAACATTCCCGTCATTCCTACTTTGTGGCACTAAGCGTATTTTTGTTTATCCTTTCTGCCTGCTGCCCGATCTTTTTCGGGGCTGCTGCAGATACTTCGCTGCGCAGCAGTGATGTACTTGATGCATCCGGTATTATTCTGATGTTTGTTTTCATAGCCATCGGTGTGGGCATGCTTGTCTATTCGAATGTATGCATGGGGCACTGGAAACACTTAGAGGAAGGAAATTTCGTTACTGATTTTGCCACCACAGACTACATCCATCACGAAATGGAACATTATAAAAGCACACATGCGCTCCTGCTGACCATAGGTATCATGCTGTGCATCTTAAGTGTTGTCCCACCGATCCTTTTAGATGCGGCATCCAGTTTTGCGGCAGATACACTTGAGGACTGTTCCGCCGGGTTTGTATTAATCTTTGTTGCCATCGGCGTTTTCCTGATTGTAATCAGTTCCATGCGCATGGGCGGATATCGCACACTGCTGCATCTGAACAACCAGAACACCATTGGCGGAAACTACGTTCCGGAGCAGCAGGACCGCCAGCAGTACCATAATTCCACACTGGCTGCAATCATGTCCGTCTACTGGCCAACCATCACCTGCCTTTACCTGATCTGGAGTTTTCTCTCGTTCGACTGGTGGATTACCTGGATTGTCTGGCCGATTGCTGCGATTGTAGAATCCCTGATCAAAAACATCAGTAAAAACTAATGGGAGGAGAACTGTCATGAAACGAAATGTTTATTTAATCCTTATTACCGTCATTACGATTCTCTGTATCATTGCAGGAACCGGCTACCATCTGGTGCGTTTTGGTCTCTCCGTGGCAGAAGGACTGCCGTTTTTCAGCGAATTTATAGAGGCCATCTCTGACTGGGATGATGATGATGACGATAGTGATGACAATGATGATAGCGATAATGGTATATCCACATCCGTAGATGCCAGCCAAAAAAATCTGGATGCCTTCTCATCCATCAATGCCGACTTAAATGTTGTCGATTTAACCATCCAGCGGGGGAACACTTTTTCCATCACCTGCAAAGCCAGCAAAAAGCTTACCCCGGAATATAAAGTAGAAAACAACTGCCTGACAATCACACAGTATGCCAAAGCCCACAATGCTCTCGGCAGAAACAAAAAATGCTCCGTAACCATCACGGTCGCCGATACTTTAACCGATTTAAAACTCCATACAAACGTGGGCGATGTTGACCTGTCCGGTCTGAACGTTCTGGCACTTGACCTGCGTGCCGATGTCGGAGATATTGATCTGGAGAACTGCACTCTGGAGACTTCCACACTGGATGCAAATGTGGGCGATATTGATCTGGAAGATTGTACCTTTACTTCCATGGAAATTACCAGTAATGTGGGAGATGTCGATCTCGATTGCAAGGAAGACCTGTCCGGTTACCATATAGAATTAGGAACCGGTGTCGGAGATGTAAATGTTAATGATACCTACTGTCACCGCAGTTACTCCAACCAAGGAGATTCCTCACACTCGCTGACCATTTCCAACGATACCGGGGATATCAGCTTAACCTACTGATTCCAAAAAAGAGCGGAACACCTGACGGTGCCCGCTCTTTCTTTTTCATTATCTTTTATTTTAATGTAAGAAACAGATTTGCTTTCTTGAGTGCCGGACGAAGTGCCATGTAGATAATTACTGCAACAACGGCAGAAATGATGGCATTGACAGAAGTCGTTGTGATATTCCATACCAGTGCCACTTCTGCAGCCGGTTTTCCCATCAGCACACGTTTGTAAAAATATCCGAACAGTGGATCAAATACCACATTAAATCCAAGTCCGCAGACCGTGGCAATAATTGTCCACTTTAATACATGCTTATTGTCATTTGATGTAGAGATATGACCCATCTTGTGTGCAATCAGTCCTGTGATCAGACCGATACAAAATTTCAAAATAAATGTCTTTGGCGCATACACAATATAAACCGGATCCAGCAGATCTCCAATCGTCATACCAATTGCTCCGCCGATTCCGCCATACACACCGCCGAGAAGCAGTGCACCAAGTACACATACCGCATTACCCAGATGGAAGGATGTTGCATCTCCCCCCGGAAGTGTTACCTTGATCTGTAAAAATGTAAATACCACATAAGATAATGCTGCCATAAGCGCAGTCAATGTCAATTTGTAAATATTTTCGTGTTTCATAACCAATTCCTCTTTTCTGTAAAATCTAACGATATTTTACAGCAGAATGGTTATATGTAAATATCCAGTTTTATATATTTTTATAGGGCCAGGCAATCCTGTCTGACCCCATCGCTCTTAATTTCCACACTCAATGGAAATTTCATTAAAGGTTCCAAGAATATCATCGACTTCCATTGCCTGTTTTTCCGCTCCGGATTTATCAATGATTGCATGCCCCTGATGCATCATGAGAAGACGATCACCGTATTCCACAGCGTAGCGGAGGTTGTGAGTAACCATAATCGTGGTAACCTTCTTCTCTTTTACAATTTTTCCTGTAAGCTGCATAACGATCTCTGCCGTCTTCGGATCAAGAGCAGCCGTATGTTCGTCCAGAATCAAAAATTCGATCGGCTTCATGGTCGCCATAAGAAGTGCCAGTGTCTGCCGCTGTCCACCGGAAAGTGCCCCGACCTTTGTATGCATCTTGTCTTCCAGTCCCAACCCAACACTTGCAAGAAGTTCACGATACGCATCCATTCTCGCATGGTTGGTTCCTCTTCCGAGACCATAAGCCTTTCCCTTGTTGTCCGCAATTGCAAGATTCTCCAGAATTGTCATGGACGGACAGGTTCCCTTGGACGGGTCCTGAAATACACGACCGATTCTGCGGTGACGGATATAATCTTTCTGACGGGAAATATCCACTCCATTCACCAGGATCTTTCCGGCATCCACCGGTATACTGCCGCAAATGATGTTCAGCATGGATGTCTTTCCGGAACCATTGCTTCCGACAACGGAAACAAACTGGCCATCCTCAATTTTCAGGTTAAAATCTTCAAACAGGCAGATCTCGTTGATCGTACCCGGATTATACATTTTGTGAATATGCTGTAATTCCAACATCTATGCCACCTTCTTTCTCTTTTTGCGATCCATGCCGAGAACTAAAATCACAAGAAACAGTACCGCTGTAATCATCTTCAGATCGGAGGATGGCATTCCCAGTTTGATGGCAATTGCCACACATGCTTTATAAATGATCGAACCAATAATTACGCTTGTTGTCACACGAATGAAAGAAACTTTTTTCAACAGGCTGATACCGATGATCACGCTTGCCAGACCGATGACCATCGTTCCGGTTCCCATAGAGATGTCAAAATATCTCTGCTGCTGTGCAAAAATACATCCGCTCAATGTTACCAGTCCGTTGGCAATCGCAAGGCCGATGATTTTAATAACGCCTTTGTCCACGCCCATCGAAGTGACGATGGTCTCATTATCTCCGACTGCCCGCAGCAGATAGCCGGATTTGGTGCTCATATACCAGTCCAATAAAAACTTCATAATCAGCGTAATCACCAGAATGATAATCGTATTTGCAAATGGTGCAAGCGATCCCGTAAAGATCTTTTTTACCAGCGCATTGTCAAACAGTGTTGTCATGTTATAAATCGGCACATTGGCCCTGCCCGCAATACGGAGATTTACCGTATAAAGAGCTGTCATCATAATAATTCCGGACAACAGATCCCGTACCTTTAATTTTACATGAATCAGTCCGGTCAGTGTTCCTGCTGCCACGCCTGCCAGAAATGAAATCAGAAGCGTCAGTATCGGATTTACTCCCTTCGTGATCAGTACCGCGGAAATTGCAGCTCCAAGCGGAAAACTTCCGTCAACCGTCATATCCGGAAAATCCAGAATCGTATACGTAATATAAATGCCGAGTGCCATGATCGCATAGATCATACCCTGTTCCAGTACGCTTAATACCAATGTCATGTGATACCCCTTATCTTTCCCAAATATGATTATTTTACGGTAATCTCATCAAAAGTCTGAGCCGCATCCTTGACATAAGATGCATCCAGCTTCATTCCGATCTTATCGGCTGCTGCTGTGTTTACATATAATTCTGCTTTGGAAGCTGTAATATACGGAGTCTCCGAAGCTTTCTCCTCACCCATTAAAATCTTTGCTGCCATCTTTCCCATCGGGGTCCAGCAGACTCCGCAGCTTTTCCTCACTGATGTCGAACCACTTCAGCAGCACCTCCTCGATTTCATCGATAGGAACCTCCTGTCCCTCCGGGTAGTCCATTTTCCAATCGGTCACAAAGAAGTACAGTCTTGACCACCACCATGGGTCGGTGATCTCCTCCGGCGAGGAGAATTTCAGCGTTCTCCCCTCCCCCAGCG
>ERZ772883.1951-NODE-1951-length-14050-cov-2.663880_pt1 | contig 14050 bp, 9 predicted proteins | sample MGYA00580575_ERZ772883 | MGnify/ENA primary metagenome ERZ772883 (study PRJEB29015, sample SAMEA2737666) | human gut metagenome | biome: human gut; feature: human-associated habitat; material: faeces | place: China | collected 2012 ...
TAATTGGGCACAGCATATTGCGCATTGGTAATATCCGTCACCCAATAGTACGAGTTCACATTACTTATATCTAACAGGTTAAAGACATCTATTCCTATCCACACGCTTTTCAAATGACGTAAAACGCCTTTCTGCAAAAGTTTATCTTCGCCTCCGACCAAAATACGAGAAGCTCCTATATCGACACGCTTATATGCCGGAGCGCGGAAATAACCTGCCTGTCGGCCTTTCCGGGGCGAACCCACCGGCAAACCGTCGGCAAAAATAGCCCGTAGACTGAATTTATACTTCGGGAACCGAGGTACATAATCTTGAAAATAAAGCCCCACACTATATCGTTGGTCGGTAGGTCGAGGTAATTTCACGCCATTGATTTCCTCCTGTGTCTTCATCAGAGAAAACGTAAGCCACGAATCGACACCGGGCACGAACTGCCCGAAGAGTTTCATATCCAATCCGGCGGCATACCCTTTCGCCTCGTTCTGCCCGCTGTACCACACCCGCAGATTATCTACTTCATAAGGAATAAGATGGTCAAGTTTCTTATAATACAACTCTGCCGTAAATTTGAAAGGTCTGTCCAATGCCCGGAACGAATAATCTCCACCCAGTACCACATGAATAGAACGTTGAGACTTGATATTCCGATTGAGCTGCACGACATAATTGTTAGCGGCATCACAAACCGTGTCGCGCAACTCCTTATAAAAAGGAGCTTGATAATAAAGCCCGCCGGCAAGACGAGTCGTTATCTGTTCGTTGGCAGCCGGAATAAAAGAAATCGACGCACGAGGACTGACAAGGGTCTCCTTGTTGAATCCCCAATAAGAAGCCCTCAATCCGCCGGTAAAGATAAAGCGCCCCCACAAAGTCCGTAACCGGTAGGTATCTTGCAAATAGGCCGACAAACGATGGCTCTCCATATCTTGTCGGGAAAACAAGTTATAAATCATCTCGACCGATTGCCCCGTATGCGGCAAAGAATAACCAGCCGAATCTCGCATCTCCCATTCCCTCACCCGATCGTGTATCTTTTCGTATTGGTGGGTCAATCCCCACTTCAACTCATTCTGCCCCAATTTTGTAGCTCCTTTCAATGAAGTAGCCACCACCGATGCTCTCAACCGGTTACGAGCATGCTCGTGATAAGTCCCCACTCCAAGAGCTCCCTTATTCTCGGTCGACTCGCCGTCCTCGCCATTAGCCAAATCGTCCAACCAATACTGCCCGGCAATATCGTAAGTCACCAGTTCGTTCGTGACGAAAGCCGAGGTCATCAAAGCCCATTGAGTATATTTATCGGGGAAAAAATTCAACGAAAAAGCACCGAAATAAGTCTCGAACTTATCTTTTTCATAACCGTCGAAATAGACTTTAAACTGTTTGGCATCGGTCGCCGTACCGAATGACGTATTCCGCTCGTGGGGAGTAAATTTATAATTGTTAATGGAAATATTGCCCAGCAAAGAAGCCTCCCACTTCGGTGCGAATTTATAAGTAAGATAAGTTTGATAATCGAAAAAAGAGGGCTCGTACTCTCCTTTGGTATCGAGAGAACTCAACAAAGTAGAATTGGTTTTATAACGCACGCCGTGTAGTTGCGAGAATTTCTTGGTACTCTGTCCTACCGAAGCGGTAGCCCCTAAAAAACTGGCGGACACCGATCCTTCGAACGCTTCGGGATGCTTGTAAATAATATCGAGCACCGACGACATCTTGTCGCCATATTCGGCCGAAAATCCGCCTGACGAAAATCCTACGGCCCCTACCATATCGGGGTTGATGATACTCAACCCCTCCTGTTGCCCCGAACGGACAGTCAATGGTCGATAGACCTCTATACCGTTGATATACACGATATTTTCATCAAAATTACCCCCTCGCACGGAATATTGCGAACTCAGCTCGTTACTCGAATTGACACCGGCAAAAGTTGTCAACATAGCCTCGATACTGCCCCCCGTCGCATCGGGCATCAATTTCAAATCCTTCGTGTCGATCGTCTGCAACGTACTCGTCTGCCGGCGATGAGTCGCCACGACAACCTCGTTCAACAACTTGGCGTTCTTGTTCAGACGTACCGACAAGGAAACATCTTTCGTGAGATTGAGCAACTGGCGGCGCTCCTCCCGATACCCCAAACAGGAATAAATCACCACGATGGAATCTCCTGCCGGAATGGAAAGCTGATACTCCCCTTTCAAATCGGTCATCGTCCCCATCGTCGTTCCTGCCACTCGTACCGTAGCCAACTCTATGGGCTGATTGTCACTGTCATACACGCGTCCTGTCAGCTTCACACGCCCCTGTGCCGCCAACTGAAAAACCGCGCCTATCGTGATAAAAAGGAATAATATCTTGTATCTCATCGGGATTCTATACACACTGTGCCTCTTTCGTCGAAGGCACATTTATTAAACGGGAAAAAACTCCGTTCAGTATACGGCCGGACGAAAAGTATCAAAAAAAGTTTCTACCATTAACCGTAGAACAACAAGGTTATTGTATCTTTGCTATGTAAAGATGATTTGTATGGTGACAAAAAGGGTCTTTACTCTTTCAGACAAATCAAAATGGATAAATTTCATAACAAACTTAGAACCTCTATCCTTATGAAAAGCCTGCACGACTTGTTAATTCATCGGCGGAGTATCCGCAAATACACCCAAGAGGCGCTATCGCCCGAAGCCGTAAAAACCATTCTCGAAGCGGGATTGCTCGCTCCTTCGTCCAAACGCTGCACTCCGTGGGAGTTCATTGCGGTGGAAGACAAAGAAACGCTCGCCCGTTTGTCCGAATGCAAGACTTCGGGAGCCAAACCCATTGCCGGAGCAGCGCTCGCTATCGTCGTCACCGCCGACATGACCCTTACCGATACGTGGATCGAGGATGCCTCTATCGCTGCCATTCTCATGCAGTTGCAAGCCGCCGACCTCGGTTTGGGAAGCTGCTGGATACAGGTGCGGGGACGGTTCGGAGCTATGGACGAACCTGCCGAAGATTTTGTGCGGGAGACATTGGGAATCCCCGAAGAGATGGGAGTGCTCTGCATTCTCTCCATTGGACATAAAGACGAAGAGCGCAAGCCTTTCGACGAAGAAAAAATGATGTGGGAAAAAGTTCATATCGGCAAATGGTAATCCCCTGCATCGACATGAAGATTATTCTCATCGGAGCCGGCAATTTAGCCACGCAATTAGCGGTCGCTTTACAAAAAAAGGGAATGACTCCGGCTTATATATACAGTCGTACCCGAGAATCGGCCGAACAGCTGAGCGAACGATTGCGCGATGTGCCCTATTCCACCGACATCAGCCAAGTCCCCACCGACGGCGATCTCTATATCTTCGCCGTGAAAGACTCCGCTCTGCTCGATTTGGTTTCCCGCATGCCCTCCAATCGAGGCCTTTGGGTACACACGGCGGGAAGCATGGACATGGAAGTGTTCGCCCCGTATACCGCACGGTACGGTGTATTCTACCCCATGCAGACATTCAGCAAAGAACGGGAAACCGACTTCGACGATATTCCTATTTTTGTCGAAACGAACCATACGGACGATACCGAACGTTTGCAAAAATTGGCAGGTCGGTTATCGACAAAGGTTTACGAAGCGACCTCCGAACAGCGCAAGTACCTGCATTTGGCTGCCGTGTTCGCCTGCAACTTCTCCAATCACCTCTACGCCTTGTGCGACCGCATTCTGTCGGAACACGGGCTGCCGTTCGAGACCATGCTGCCGCTCATACGGGAGACTGCCGCGAAAGTAGCCGACATGCCGCCGGCACAAGCTCAGACCGGACCGGCAATCCGATACGACAAAAACGTCATAGACAAGCAAATGGCTCTGCTTTCAGACCCGACCATGCGGCAGATTTACGACCTGATGAGCCGGAGTATTCACGAAACCAACAAACATTAAAAACAACGACTATGAGCCGAACCGATTTCGACCTCTCACGAATAAAGGCTTTCGCCTTCGATGTGGACGGTGTCCTTTCTCCCGATACGATCCCCCTGCATCCATCGGGCGAACCCATGCGGATCGTCAACATCAAAGACGGGTACGCCTTGCAGTTCGCCGCCAAAATGGGCTACCCCATCGCCATTATTACCGGCGGACGCACCGAGGCTGTCCGCAAACGTTTTGAAGGATTAGGATTAAACCATGTCTATATGGGAGCCGCCGTAAGCAGGCCGACGCCGAGGCGAAGATCGCGGCGCTGCGCGAATTTCTCGACGAATACGGCCTCGACGCCCGCAACGTCGTCTTCATGGGCGACGACATTCCCGACTACGAGGTCATGCAGATAGCCGGTCTGCCGGCTTGTCCCGCCGATGCCGCCCCCGAAATTAAACAGATAGCCCGCTACATCTCGCCGTTCGGCGGCGGACAAGGTTGTGGGCGGGACATCATCGAACAAATCCTGAGGGCACAAGGCAAATGGATGTCCGATAAAACAGCCTTCGGCTGGTAACCACACAAAACAACGAAACACCATGCTATCGCATCTCAAAAAATACGAAATTCTGTTGGCGAGCAATTCACCCCGCCGCCGGGAACTTCTCGCCGGATTAGACATCGACTATCGGGTAACAGCCCTTCCCGAAGTGGACGAATCCTACCCCGACACCCTTTCGGGCGAAGAGATTCCCCTCTACATCTCGCAAGAAAAAGCAGCCGCCTACCGCCGCTTTATGAAGGATAATACGCTCCTTATTACTGCCGACACCATCGTCTGGCTCGATGGGAAAGTATACGGCAAGCCTCGCGATATAGCCGATGCTAAAGCCATGTTGCAAGCCCTGTCGGGAAAAACCCACACCGTCATCACCGGTGTCACGCTCACCTCTCTGCAAAAACAGATTTCCTTCGCCGTCTCCACCGAAGTCACTTTCGCCGCCCTCGGTGACGATGAAATCGATTACTACGTGGAGACGTACCGCCCCCTCGACAAAGCCGGAGCATACGGCGTACAGGAATGGATAGGCTACATCGGCGTGACCGGACTCAAAGGCAGCTATTACAACGTGATGGGATTGCCTATACAACGACTGTACACCGAATTAAAAAAATTTTAGACGCTGTTTTAAATTTATTCCGAGACAGATTGAGACCAATCTGCGAGACAGGGGCTCAATATGGCCGGAACATACCTACTTGCAATGATAATATTATTTCTCAATAAATTTAAAACAGCATCCAATATCTCCCGTCGATATCATTTATATGGAGAAGCCCAGAACCACGACTCATTCGAAGTACTCCACCGTTTATCGTAAGGCTCGCCCGTCGGAGACAGCGTGATGTACACAGGACGCCGTTTCCCCTCGACATAAGTTTCATTGTTAAAGCCACTGCAATCGGAACATTGCAGATAATAAAGATTTTTGCTCATGTAATAATCCAAATAATAATCGTTGGTACACGGAGTTTTATGATTCCAGTTAGCGTCCTCGTTAACCGTCACGAACTCACTTTTTTTCAATCGGTCTCGAACCTCCGATATACTCAACAAATTACCTTTATCGTCCATGACATAGGCATTCCATGTGGGGTCTACCCACAACCACTTGTCGAGAGTGTTGGAATAAACGACGTTGATCACATGGCAATCGTTTATATAGCTTTTCGGAAGACAAGTCACGTAGCGGGACTTGAATCCCATAGCCAGATAACACTCGTTCAACATCTGCGCCATCATACGGCAATTAACGCCCCTATCCTCCTTCTTGCAAATTTCATATAGAGCTATCGCATTTTTCTCTTCGGGATTATAAGACGAACCGTCGTGACGAATCGTATTGTGTACCCACGCCAACAGATTTTTTATCTTGGATATTTCGTCACCGGCTCCCGCAATACTGTCCAAGTTGAAATATCGGCGCACCCGTACCAAATCGCGGTCGTTGGGGTCCATATATGTGAATGCAGGCAAAGAGTCGATAGATGCAGCATCGTCATACCCCGGTGATTTTCGGAGTATATATCCGAAGTCGCCTACCTCACGCAAACGCTCCATCGCCTTCTGAAAACGTTTGTCGTCCCTCACGTTATCCAAATCGGTATCTTTTTGGGCATGGGCATAATCGTAATAACCGTATTGAATAGCTTTCTCAAAGGCATCGACCGCCGCTTTTTTCCGTTTCATCATGGATTCGCAACAAGCCATATTGTAATATGTGTCGATAAAACACCACGAACACTGTTTCAAGACAGAATCTGGCACAGATTCACAAGTTTTGAGGAACTGTCGATATGTTTTCAATATCAACTTATGATCCTTCCAATTTTTCTGAACGACAGGAGTCACACTCCGGCTAAAATAGACTTGCACACTATCGGCATTCCAATCGGATTCCGCAGCCACACCACTGAAACAGAATGACAAAAACGCTATCCATAAAAACTTTTTCATAAACATTAATTTTAAGTATATTAAAGAGACGGGGAAAATACTAAAAACATAACACAGACTCTTAATAAATTAAGAAAGGATAACATTATAATAATATTATAAAAATATCGAAAGAAGGTATGCCAAAACTCAATTTTACCCAAAATTTTTAAGTTGAAATTCGAGTTGTCCAAAAAGAAGAGCCGTATCAAACTCTGTTTCGAGTAATGATACGGCTCTTTCAGATTCAGTAATTACAATCTGTAACTTTCCACCCTCCCCTTAGGAACCACCGTCAAACCTCCTCAACCTGTATTCTGAAAAATAAAAAAGTCAACCATTAGGCCACCAAGAGATTTATGTTCCGTTATCAGGTGTAGCTTTTTCACCCTCCTCCCCTGCCGTGTCCCGTAGCATTGCGGGGTGTTTTGTACGCAAAATATAGGGGAGGTGGCACGTAGTGACGGAGGGGTTAAACCATACAATGTTACCCAACTATCTCTTCACACCCTTAACGACTGTGATTTCATGTTTCCCGACGACCCGAATAAAATACGTTCCCGGAGCCCACGCCGAAGCATCTACGGTCACAAGACGAGCTTGCGAATCGACATGCTGTCGATACACCTCCCGACCGCCTTCGTCCAACACGGAAATACTTCGGGTATTCTCAGGAACACGTACAATAAATTCGGAGTTGAAAACAGACGGATAAATAGAAGCCTTCTCTTCCGTAACTTTCTCTACCGAACTAACTCCGTTCACATTTTGAGTGACTTTGATGTCATAAGTCGAAATACTATCCGAGACCGTGAGCGTAGCGACACGTTCCTCAATACCGTCCGGCAAACGATCATAGGAAATTTGCAAGGTGTCCAATGTCAAGCCATTCGGCTTACCCACGACCCGACACCACTCGGCATCACTCCGAATAGGAGTTTCATAACCGTATATCGAATAGAAAGGATATTTAACCGTACCGGCAGCTTTACCCACCACCAGCGGTTCACGGTCTACCGGCATAGGCGACATAACCGAATGAACGATCGAAGGCATAATCATATAAGAAGTATGATTCGCTCCTGCGGGGAAATAAGTGCTCACGTCTCGCCACTCTCCATCTTTCAACATATAAGCCGTGTTACCGTGATCCCGGAAATCGGCCATAGCGAACGACACATCTACACTGTCGTTCTTCTCGGGAATACCGTCCACTACAATGAAAAACTCGTCGTCGATCACCGTCGGGTCAAATTCAAATTCCGTAGCGGTCAATGAACTGCCCGAAGGGGTTTCCAATTCGAATACCCTCCACCACATCGAGTCGAGTTTCTTGCCCGGCAATCCGTTCTCGCTGGTATACAGATGCACGCCCACATCGGCAATCTGGTCGGTTATACTCGCAGCCGAAGCACTCACAAAATAAACATAGGCTCCGAATACCAATATCGGACGGGACGGTTTGGAAAACTTCTCGGCATAAGCAGTAATATTCAATTTATTCGTCCCGGGGAAAGTTCCTCTATCTTCCAAATCGAACGTCGCAGCCCTATCTCCCGGCTCTAAATTCGTAATTAGCCCACTGTACTCGACCGACACCTCTACGGTATCGTTCGATTCGCCATGTTCGTTCTCCACACGCAGACTCACCCCTTGTTTATGCATATAGCTATATCCTACGATAGGGTTTTCTTCGTGCGACGTCACCCGGGCATACGGTTCGGGATCGACACCGTCGAAAGTCCACTCCCACGAAGTAGGATAATTGGTCGAATTGTCCCGATACTGCACCCCCACCAGCGGAGCTACCATCGGCAAACGCGTTTCGCTGAACCGGAATGTAGCCGGTGGTAATATCCGTGCGAGCGGTGCAGATCCGGTAACCTTCACGAATCCCGTGCGGGTCTTCGTATCGCTCCCATCGGCATTACTTACCGTCAACGTCACATCGTAAACGCCGTCTCGCGTATAGAACACCCGGGGATTCTGGTCGGTCGATGTCGACGGAGTTCCTCCCGGAAACGCCCATTGCCATGCCGTAGGCGAACCCGAGGACATATCGGCGAAAGCAATCACCTCGCCCGTGGCTGCCTCGACTTGTTCTACGGTCGATACTCCGGTAATTTTTAAACCGTCGATAGCGAAATCGCCCATATAACCACCGGTTCCGAACGAATCGTTTTTTCCGGGACCATACGTAAAACGAATCTGAATCTTCCGACCGGAATATTTCTCCAAAGAAACCGAAAACTCATGCCAACGCCACGGCTTCTCTCCGTCCTCGTCGGCGCTATTCCAAAGAATTTCCGAAGTCTCAAAAGCATCTGCCGAAACAGAAATCTGCAAGCGACAGTAATCGTCCATATTTTGGGTAAACCCTATATATCCTTTCAACATAGCATTTGCAGGAACATCGATCTGCCCACTTGTCGCCATAACGATTCCTCGTTTGAAAGACTGATAAGGCCCCTCTATATACAACGATTGAACATCGTCTGGATCATAAGTAGAAAAATCTCTACTGGGGTCAGTCGTACTCGTGATTTTTTTCACAGTCCACGAAAAATCCTCGGCATTGGTAAATGTCCAGCCATCTGTTCCGTCGTCAAAATCCTCTTCCCACACAGTTACAGCACTACCGGCACTCTGACAACTAAAATCGGCAGTCACACTCGCCGCAGCCGATTGAAACAAATTCGGTCCCTGTTTTTTCCCCACGAATTGAATACGGGGAGCTTCTTTCGTAGCGACCTTATCGTGAACTCTCTCGTTCATCGGCCGCTGAGCGCTCATCGGTATACTCACCCAAAGAGCACCTGTTAAGATTAGGCTTGAAATAAAACTTTTCATACACTTCCTATTTATTATTTGATAAATTTTATCTGTATCGTTTTCCCTTCTTCGGTCACGACACGAGCGATATAAAGTCCGGCCGGAAGTTGGGACAGATTCATTCGTCCGCTTTCCGATTCACAAGACACTACCGTTACCCCTGCCGCATTGATAATTTGAATATCGCCGCCCTTGTCAAAAACTAACGAATGGTTACTACGATCGAAATAAACTTCATTCATACACTCCAAACCATCGATACCGGAAATGACATTACTGATAATCGAACATGAACTTATATACAATCCCCACGGATCCCGGGTAGTAGCATGTAAACCGATATACCAGACACCGTCTGACGGAACACTGAAATCTACTGTATAAAGTTCCGACAAAGTCGAATTGATTTCCGGGTACGAAGCGATCACCGTTTGGCTTTCACCGGGTAGAACATCACTACCCAATGTCACTTCAATGGACTCAGGATAACGATATTTCTCTGCCCGGGCCCTAAATTCAAGCGTATGCGAACCCTTCTTAGCTTCGAACGGCGGCGTAAACAACCAGTCGTCGGCAGCCGAATAGGCCGTATATTTCATCTCCTTCTCAGTAGCATCATATACCCAACTTTTCGTATCGTTATTGGCATCGACGATAGTCCATAAAGCCATCTCATCGGCGCTATCCATACTCGTCTCGTACGGAAGTCCCAATGCACTGCCGAATACCAACGCATTCGAGGTTACCGACTCGCTTTCCATATCGCCCGACAGCGTCGTTACCGTATAGCGATACAAAGCCAAAGAAAGGTCATCGCTATCGACATAAACCGTATCTGTCAAACTTTCCGTCAACATCTCGCTCCCGGGATTACGAACGATTCTGTATCTCAAATTCTCCACATCGATATATCCGCCATTCACACCCTCTGCGGGAGCTCTAAAAGTAACTTGCGGTTTGCCTTCCACATCGGTCAATTCCACATCGGTTACCGGTTTCGGAGTATCTGCACCTATCCAAGCCGATTCCACCACGGCGGCCTCACCGGCATTCTCCTCGACATAACCGATGACTCTATATTCATATTTGCCCGGAGCAGGCACATCTTCATCGATCACCTGTTCCGAACCTCCTTTTATCGGATCTTCTTGTGTATAAATAAGAGTTTCGCCCCGATACAACTCCATTTTCGTCAACATCGGCAGTTGCGTACCGGCAGCCGAAAGAGAAGGATTGGTCCATGCAACCGTGGCAGACATAGCGCCCTGTTCACCGGGAGCAACGGTCAAATCGGAAACGACGGCCGGGACAACCACTGTTTCGTCCACCGACAGGTCATCGATGAATATAGCATACCAATTGGTCTGTCCGTAACAATGGAAACCTATATGGTATCCACCCGACTCGGAAACAGAAAAGACAACCTCTTTCTCTTCCATCAAAGCAGACTGAATTGTATCCCGGAACAATCGGGTAGATTGAGCTTCCGCCGTGGCGGCCCGACCAATCGTCACGCTCAAATCCTTATAACTTTCCTCAGAAGCCGCATTTTCAAGCCCAGTTTTGAAAAGTAGTTTATAATTCTTCCCGGCCACCAAATTCAATTTAGGCGTAATAAGCCACTCATCGGCATCACTACCGCCCCAATACTGAACCATTTTTTTCGAGCTATCATATTTCCAAGTCGAATTATCCCCGTTGGCACTCAGTATAGTAAACAAATCGAGCGATGATTCGGTATCGAAACTCTCGCTATACGGTAATTCTTTCGCTCCTCCGGCCACAACCTTATTGGAAGAAACCGATACGCTCGCTTTACCATCGAACATTGCGACGACCGTATAAACATAACTGCCCAATTCCAGGACTTCATCGATATAAGGGAAGGGGCCCGAAAAACTTTTGGACAAGACACCACCCGGGGTACGGCCGATTTCATACGTAAGCGCCTCGGTATCGATATATCCACCGTTCTTTCCGACTGTCGGTGGCATAAACGAAAGGCTCACAGTCGCATCCTCTGCCGAAGCTACCAAATCGGTAACTGCCATAGGAGTATCATTCCCTATCCACGGGGAAGTAACGGTCGTTGCTGAGCCCTGAGAATCCCCGAACGTATTATAAGCGACCACTTTATATGTATAATTTCCGGCGGTCTCGATAGAAGAATCTATCCAACCAGCTTTTCCTCCCACAGTAGCCGTATCGAGAGTAGCGACCAAATCTGTCCCCCGATATATTTTAGCGCCCAAGAGGTTCGAAAGCGCACCGCCCAAATGGTCGGACGAAGGCCATGTCCATGAAAGAGTCGCCGACATCGCTCCCCTCTCCCCCGCAACGATGGAAAGGTCTGTAATTTGTGCCGGATAAACGGGAGCCTCTTCGATAACGATCTTCTGGAAATAGAGATCGCCATTATACGATTCGCTGTAACAACGCAATCCCACATAAAAAACACCGCTCTCCGCCGGTGAAAACGTCCCCGATTTTTCCACGAACAATCTACTTTGAAAAGATTCGTCATAAACCAACCGGGTCGTCAGCCCTTCTACCGTAGGCGCCGTCCCTATTTTCAATTCTATTTTTTGTTTATCCGAACCAAATGTAGAAGAATGCTTCACATAAGCCGACACCTTATAGGCTTTCCCGGCTTCGAGGGTCACCGCCGGAGCGATTAGCCAATCATCGGCGGCATTACTCTTATCTTGCGTATACATCGCATTGCCATCGTTATAGGCCCACGTATTGGCACTTACGTCGCTATTGACATCGATCACTGTCCAATCACGAGCAAAAGTCTCGGCATCGGTTATTTCCAACGTACAAGGAGGAACAGTCTGAGCCCACCCTACCGAAAAACAATAGAAAAGAAAAAGAACAGAAGTAATTTTTTTCATAGCTATTCTATTTTAATTAATATGAAGAAAAAGCATCTTTTATTCAAAAACTATCGAAATGCCATCTCGAATGCAAAGTCTCTCTATTCTCCCACTCCTAAAAACAGACAACCGAAAACAACGAAAATTGAGTTTTACATAGTCGAATTTAATCTTATCTATATGCAAATATAATATTATTATTTTACAATCTGCAATCATTCTTTGATTATTTTTTTTAAAAAATATAACAATCATCTCCTTTTAAAAAAATATGACAACATTCATCGGCATTTTGCGACAAATGGGAAAAGCCCGATATTCGTATAAATCGAGGGCGTAAGCAATCCGACAGGGAAAACAAATACATTTGTTCGATAAAGTCTCTTCCCTTTTTCTGTATCTTTGCCCCATAAAAAAAACGGCATATCATGAACCTCTATCTGTTCAATCCCGAAAATGACTTGGCCATAGCCTTCGGTGGAGAAAATTACACCCCTCCACCGGCAGCGCAACTCATCGGGAAAGAACTCTCCGCCCTTCCCCTTTGGTATGCCGACGACGACACCACGATATATATACCCGATAAATTACCGTCCGATTTTCTTCACACATTAGCCCCGCTCAATTTAAAGATTTCTACGGTAACACCCGACCGGCTCGATGGAACACAAGTAAAACAGATACATGTTTGGGGGTGGAACCGCGATTTGATAAAACGTTTGAGATTAGCGGGAATCGATAAAACCCTATTACCGTCCGCACGACAATGCGATACCATTCGGGAACTATCCCACCGAAAATTTTCCGCCGAAATCGGGAAATACCTTCGTAACCGCATCGATTACCCTTTTCCCGAACTTCCGGTAGAACTACACACAGCCGACGAGATTCGATCCTTCACAGAACAATCCGATCGTAAAATCCTGAAAGCCCCGTGGTCGGGTAGCGGGCGCGGACTCTATTGGAATCTTTACGGATATGACACGGCATTGGCTCAATGGAGCAACGGAGTATTGCAGAAACAAGGTATGCTTATGGGCGAACCGGTCTATGACAAAATCAGCGACTGGGCTATGGAGTTTCACAGCGACGGATTCGAAGTAAAATTCGCTGGATATTCCTCGTTCCTCACCGACCGTCACGGAGCATATAAAGAAAACCGGTTGGCAAGCGATGCCGTTTTAGAACTCGAACTGACTCATGCCGTCGGCCTCGAAATCATCACTGCCGTCAAAGAATCGCTTATCGACTTTTTCACCGAACGCATAGCCCCGTACTACACCGGATATTTCGGGGTAGACATGATGGCCTATCGCGACAAACGAGGAAACACACTCTTGCACCCGTTCGTCGAACTCAATCTACGCATGACTAATATGGGTATGGTCGCACGCAAACTCGCCGACCGCTTTTTGCCTCCGGAGACGGAAGGGCGATACCGTGTAGACTATTATCCCAAACCGGGAGAACTCCACAAAGACCACGTCGCTCGACTAAAAACAAATCCACCCCGCATAACCGACGGGAAGCTCCTGCACGGATACCTCGCACTCACTCCGGTCTCCCCCCACAGCCGATACAGGGCAAGTATAGAAATCTAAATCCCCATATGTCCCTCTACGTCAAAATGCACTACTGTAATTAAAATAAGAGAAGGAAAAACACACTTTAAATAAAACAACGGTTGAATATACCGCCCACATAAGCCATCTAAAAAAATAAACGAGCTGCAAATTCAAAAACATATACGATTGAAATATAATATTTTCCACCCCCTCCGGCTTTCGGACTCCTCCCCTATGTTTTGCAATGCAAAACATAGGGGAGGAGTGCACAATGTATCCTTATACCGAAACTGAAACGCCACTTCCAATCCTCTCCCCCTGTGTTTCCGTTAGGGAATATAGGGGGAGTGCCCGCAGGGCGAGGGGGTTGAAACGA
>ERZ772883.1963-NODE-1963-length-13978-cov-4.863463_pt1 | contig 13978 bp, 10 predicted proteins | sample MGYA00580575_ERZ772883 | MGnify/ENA primary metagenome ERZ772883 (study PRJEB29015, sample SAMEA2737666) | human gut metagenome | biome: human gut; feature: human-associated habitat; material: faeces | place: China | collected 2012 ...
GGGCGGGGTTCTAATGCCCCGCCCGCAGCGGTCACGCAAGGGGCTGAAAATCAGTTTTCGGACTTGCGCTTATAGTACTCGTACTTCTCCTTGGCGGCCTCTTCCGCATCGGCAAAGAGCACCTTCGCATTTTCGGGGAAGCTCAGCTCCAGGGACGCATAGCGAACCTCGCCCTTCATGAAGTCATACAGCGGCATAGTGGGCTCCTTGGAGTCCAAGGTGAACTTCTTGGTCTCGGGGCTGTAGCGGTAGAGATTCCAGTAGCCGGAGTTGACGGCGTCCTTCATCTCCTGCTGGACATTGCTCATGCCCTTCTTGATGCCGTGGTTGATGCAGGGAGCGTAGCAGATAACGATGGACGGGCCCTTGTGTGCCTCGGCCTCCTTGATGGCCTTGATGAGCTGGTTGGGGTTGGCACCCATGGAGCACTGGGCCACATAGACATTGTCGTAGGTCATCAGCAGCAGGCCCAGGTCCTTCTTGCGGGTCTTCTTACCGCTGGCCTGGAACTGGGCCACGGCGCCCACAGGGGTGGCCTTGGAGGACTGGCCGCCGGTGTTGGAGTACACCTCGGTATCCACCAGCAGCACGTTCACATCCTCGCCCATGGCGAACACATGATCCAGACCACCGTAGCCGATGTCGTAGGCCCAGCCGTCGCCGCCGTACATCCACATGGTCTTCTTGGACATATCCTTGCGGCGCTTGAGGATCTCGGCCACCACGGCCTGCTCCTCGGGGCTGAACTTCGTGCTCTCCAGCACGGCCAGCAGCTCGTCGGTAGCCACGGCAGAGGCATCCAGATCGTCGTAGGTCTCCATCCACTTGGCAATGGCGGCCTTCACGGCGGCATCCTTCGTCATACCGTCCAGCTGCTTTACGAACTCCGTCACGGCGTCGCGCAGCTGCTTCACAGCCAGGCACATACCATAGGAGAACTCGGCGTTGTTTTCAAACAGGGAGTTGGACCATGCCACGCCCTTGCCTTCCTTATTCTTGCAGTAAGGCACACAGGGCATAGCGGCACCCCATGCCTGGGTGCAGCCGGTGGCGTTGGCCAGATACATCTTGTCGCCGTAGAGCTGGGTCAGCAGCTTGATATAAGGGGTCTCACCGCAGCCGGCGCAGGCGCCGTTGAACTCCACCAGGGGCTGGCGCAGCTGGCTGCCCTTGAGGGTGAACTTGTCGATGCGGTCGTTCTTCTCGGGCAGGGTCTGCAGATACTGCCAATTGGTCTGATCCAGAGACACCTCATGGGTGGGGACCATCTTCAGGGCCTTACCGCTCTTGGGGCAGGAGGAGACGCAGCTGCCGCAGCTGGTGCAGTCCAGGGTAGAAACGCCCATGGTGTACTTGAGGCCGTCCATCTTGGGGCCCTTGGCGTCCACCAGGATCATGCCGGCAGGGGCATTGGCGGCTTCCTTCTCGTCCAGCAGATAGGGCCGGATCACGGCGTGGGGGCACACAAAGGAGCACATATTGCACTGGATGCACTCATCCTGATTCCACACGGGCAGGTGGGTGGCAATGCCGCGCTTTTCATACTGAGAGGTACCCAGGGGCATGGTGCCGTCCTCCATACCCTTGAAGGCGGAAACCGGCAGCAGATCGCCCTTCTGTGCATTGATGGGCACTAGGATGTTCTTGATGATGTCGGGTACATTCTCCGCAGCGGGCTGGATGGCAGCGCCGGAGAGATTCTTCCAGCTCTCCTTCACCTGCACCTGCTTTACGGCGTTGATGCCGGCGTCCACAGCGGCGATGTTCATGTTCACGATCTTCTCACCCTTGAGGCCGTAGGTCTTCTTCACGGCGGCCTTCATGTGCTCTACAGCGTCCTCCACAGGGATGACATTGGCCAGCTTGAAGAAGGCAGCCTGCAGCACCATGTTGGAGCGGTTGCCCAGGCCCAGGGCCTGAGATTCCTTGTTGGCGTCGATGATGTAGAACTTGATGTCGTTCTCCGCGATGTACTTCAGGATATCGCCGGGCATCTTCTGCTCCAGCTCCTCCTCGCTCCACTCGCAGTTGAGCAGGAAGCTACCGTGGGGCTTCAGCTCGGAGATGATGTCGTACTTGGTCAGATAGGTCTGGTTGTGGCAGGCCACAAAGTCCGCATGGCTTACATAATAAGTGGAGCTGATGGGCTTCTTGCCGAAGCGCAGATGGCTCTTGGTAATGCCGAAGGACTTCTTGGTGTCGTACTCAAAGTACGCCTGGCAGTACATATCGGTGGTCTCGCCGATGATCTTAATGGAGTTTTTGTTGGCGCCCACGGTACCGTCGGAGCCCAGGCCCCAGAACTTGCAGGAGATGGTGCCCTCAGGCTCACAGTTCAGGGCAGGACCCATGGGCAGAGACAGATTCGTCACATCATCCACGATGCCGATGGTAAAGTGATTCTTAGGCTCGGCCAGCAGCAGATTATCGTACACGGCCTTGATTTGGGCGGGAGTAGTGTCCTTGCTGGACAGGCCGTAACGGCCGGCAAAGATCTCGGGACGGTTCTTATCATTGATGTAAGCGGCGCAGATGTCCTCATACAGGGGCTCACCGATGGAGCCGATCTCCTTCACGCGGTCCAGGACAGCCACCTTTTTCACGGTCTTAGGCATAGCCGCCAGCAGGTGCTTGGCCGAGAAGGGACGGAACAGGTGTACCTGCAGGAAGCCCACCTTCTCGCCCCGGTCGTTCAGGTACTTCACCGTCTCCTGAATGCAGCCGGTAACAGAGCCCATGGCCACGATGACCCGCTCCGCGTCGGGAGCACCATAATAATTAAAGAGGTGATACTCCCGGCCCGTCAGCTTGCTGATTTCGGCCATATAGTCCTCAACGATGTCGGGGAGCTTGTTATAGTCGCTGTTGTTGGCCTCGCGAAGCTGGAAATAAATGTCGGGGTTATCCACCAGAGAACGCATCCGGGGATCCTCGGGATTCAGCGCATTGGCGCGGAACCGGGCCAGTGCGTCATAGTCCACCAGCTTGGCCAGGTCGCTGTACTCCAGGGCCTCCACCTTCTGAATCTCATGGCTGGTACGGAAGCCGTCAAAGAAATGCAGGAACGGGATGCGGGCCTTGATAGCGGACAGATGTGCCACACCGGCCAGATCCATGATCTCCTGCACGCTGCCGGAGTTGAGCATAGCAAAGCCGGTCTGGCGGCAGTTCATCACATCAGAGTGATCGCCGAAAATAGAAAATGCGTGGGTACCCACCGTACGGGAAGCCACATGCAATACACCGGGCAGACGCTCACCGGAGATGCGGTGCATGGTGGGGATCATCAGCATCAGGCCCTGAGAGGCGGTGAAGCTGGTGGCCAGTGCGCCGGCCTCCAATGCACCGTGGCATGCGCCGCAGGCGCCGGCCTCAGACTGCATTTCCACCAGGCGGACAGGCTGATTGAAGATATTCTTTCTTCCCTTTGCGGACCATTCATCCGTATGCTCCGCCATAGGCGAAGACGGCGTAATCGGATAGATAGCGGCGACCTCCGAAAATGCGTACGCTACATACGCCGCCGCCTCATTGCCATCGCAGATCTTCATGATCTTACTCATCGTTATACCTCCTAATGCTTTTTTCTCTTACCATACTGATTGACCACAAACCCGGCAGACTATGATCCGGATTTGTTTCGTTGCAATACAACTTATATTGTATCACGTAATACTGATTCGTCAATGTGGCACCCTGATTTTTGGAAATAGTCATAACATTGGAATCTTTTTTTGTGTGAAAATACAATAGAATAACCGCACCGAAACGATGCGGTTATGGTAAATTATAACTAATTATAGCAGTGCTAAAAAATCCTCTTCATTCAGTACAGGGATCTGCAATTCCTGAGCCTTTTTCAGCTTGGAACCGGCGTTTTCTCCGGCCACCACATAGGTGGTTTTTTTCGACACCGAGGAGGCGGACTTACCGCCCCGCTGCTCGATCATTTCCCCTGCCTCCTCCCGGGTGAACCGAGTCAGGGTGCCGGTCAGCACAAAGGTCATACCGGCAAAACGTCTGTCTACCATTTCCTGCTTACAGGCCATATTCACTCCGGCATTCTTTAACCGCTCCAGCAGATCTGCGGCCTGGCTGCTCTGCATCCAGCGGATAATATAGTCCGCGGTAATGGCGCCCACGTCGTCGATACCCGTCAGCTCCTCCGCCGTGGCCCGGCGCAGAGCTTCCATGCTGCCGAAATGCGCAGCCAATACCTTAGCAGCCTTGGCCCCTACCTGCCGGATTCCCAGGGCAAAAATCAGCCGCCATAAGTCGTTTTCTTTGGACCTGGCAATAGCGTTCACAGCATTTTGCGCAGACTTTTTTCCCATGCGCTCCAGTCCCGCCAGCTGCTCTGCCCGCAGGTCATACAGATCCGCCGGGTTGGACACCAATTTCGCCTCGATCAGCTGCTGCAGCACCGCCGGACCGACGCCATCGATATCCATGGCATCCCGGGAGGCAAAGTGGATGAGATTGCGCAGCAGCTGCGCCGGGCACTCCGCTCCGGTACACCGGATGGCCGCTCCGTCCGGATCACGCTCCACCGGTGCGCCACACACCGGGCATACATCGGGCAGGTGGTAAGCCACGGTACCTTCCGGCCGCTTCTCCTTCACCACCGACACGATCTCCGGGATGATCTCCCCCGCCTTCTGCACGATCACCGTATCGCCGATGCGGATGTCCTTCTCTGCAATATAGTCCTGATTGTGCAGTGTCGCGTTGGTCACTGTAGTACCAGCCAGGCGCACCGGCTCCAGCACCGCCTTGGGGGTCAGAACCCCCGTGCGGCCCACCTGCACCACAATATCCGCCACTCGGGATTCCTTCTGCTCCGGCGGATACTTATAGGCCACCGCCCACTTGGGGCATTTGGCCGTGCTGCCAAGTATTTCACGATTTGACAAGTCATTCAGCTTTATAACCGCTCCGTCGATATCAAAGGGAAATTCCATCCTCGTGTCGCCCAGCTTTTCAATCTGGCGCAGGATATCATCTCCCTGCTGCAGTACATCATGCGGGATCACAGGGAATCCCTGGGCCCGCAGATATTGCAGCGTCTCCGAGTGGGTGGAAAACTCCCGTCCCTCCGCCAGCTGCAAATTAAACACTGCAATATCCAACCGTCTCCCGGCGCAGACCTTGGGATCCTTCTGCCGCAGAGAACCCGCCGCGGCATTTCGGGGATTTGCCATCAAGGGCTTTCCCTCCAGCTCCAGCTGCTCGTTGATCTCCTCAAAAACAGTGCGAGCCATATACACCTCACCCCTGACGATCAGCCGGGGCAATTGCTCCGGCAGCGTCATCGGGATCGACCGGACGGTGCGCAGGTTCCCTGTCACATCCTCTCCCACCCGGCCGTCGCCCCGGGTAGCCCCCTGGTAGAATACCCCGTTGCGGTACTCCAGTGCCACAGACAGACCGTCCACCTTAGGCTCCACACTGTACTCTGCCTCCGGCAGCGTCTCCCGCACCCGGTTCAGAAAATCCAGAACCTCCTCCCCGTTGAATACATCCTCCAGGCTCTCCAGCGGAACAGGGTGCACCACCTCCGCAAACTCGTTGAGCACCGCATCTCCCACCCGCTGAGTCGGCGAATCCGGCGTGATCTCTTCCGGGTGCGCCTTTTCCAGATCCTGCAGCCGGCGGTAAAGGCGGTCGTATTCATAATCGGACATTTTGGACGCGTCCAGGGTATAGTAAAGGCGGGCATTTTCGTTCAGCGTGTCCCGCAGCTGTTTCATTTCCGCTCGGTAATCCATATACGTTCTCCCTTATCCTTTGTTCATGATGTATTCGTCCGCGTAGTCCTCCACCTTATCCTCCGTGGTGCTGAAATAGGTGTAAGTCTCCGGCACATTGCCCACGATCACCGTTTCCGCCACACACAGCTCATTGTTCACCTGCACGGATGTGGCAAAGCCCGGCAGCAGAACCGTGACATACACCTCCACATCCAGCAGAACCTGGTGCTTGGTCTGGTTGATCCCGGCCGCCGTCAGGGCGTTGCGCAGCTTGGCCGTGGCGGTGCCGACGGATTGCGTGCGCACATGGATATACGGTCCACGGCCTGCCAGCAGGTTAGAGCCTGTTAGGGTTCCCAGGGGGATCGACAGATCCACCGGGCTCATTTCCGACAGCCGCTGCAGAACAGCGTCGGAGATCAGCGTCTGCAGGCGGTTGAATTCCGGCATGTTTCTTCGCAGCGCCGTGACCTTTCCTCCGCTGTCCTTTTCAAAGGTGATCAGCCGCGAGCAGTCTACCTGACCGCTGGCCACGGCATCGCTGACGGCCTCGGCAACGATCCGGTTGACCCGGTTCGTGGCCCGTGACTCAGCCAGTCTTGTGACCATGGGCCGAATCCGCACAACGATCAGTGCCGCACCCATAAAGAGCAGCACCAGTGCAATAGCGATCCAAGCCACGGCCTTCTGCTTCCCGGATAACCGAATATAGCGAAGTCTGCGCACAGCATACACCCCCTGTATACAGTGTATGCCCGATGGGTTTTCCGCGTTACTCCTCCCAGCCGTTCACAATGGCTTTGAAGGTCTTCCCCCGCTCCATAAAGTTCTTGAACTGGTCAAAGGCGGCGCAGGCCGGTGACAGAGTCACCACATCGCCCGGCTTCGCATGATCCCGGGTAAACTCCACCGCTCGCTCAAAGGGCGTAATTTCCACGATCTCGGGATGGCCCGGCCTGTACCCATCTGCCCGCTCCACAGCGGTGCGGATCTTCTCCGCCGTGGCGCCGCAGAGCACCAGCAGCTTCACATGCTCCACCACCTCGGGCCCCAGCACATCAAAGGGAATGTGCTTGTCGTAGCCGCCGGCAATGAGGATCACCTTCTCCTTGAACGAGCGCAGCCCCGCTATGGTCCGGGAGGGGCTGCTGGCGATGGAGTCGTTGTAAAACCGCACCCCATGATAGGTCCGAACCAGCTCAATGCGGTGCTCCACGCCGTTGAAGCTCCGGGCAAACTCCCGAATCACCTCGTCCGGCACCAGGCCGTCCACTGCGGCGATGGCCGCCATGTAGTTCTCGATGTTGTGTACACCCGGCAGACGGATGTCCTCCGTGGTCATAATGACCCGTTCCCGGCCACTCTGGCGGCTTATGATCTCCTCTCCCCGGAGGAACACGCCGTTTTCCGGCTCCGCCCGGCGGCTGAAATACCGCACCTGACCCACGGCCCGGCTCCCCTGCTCCCGGGTGATGTCGTTGTCCAGATTGAATACCGCCACATCCCCGGCCTTCTGATAGCGGAAGATGTTCTCCTTGGCCGCCACATACTCCTCCATACCCTTGTGCATGTCCAGATGGTTAGGGGCCAGGTTCGTCACCACAGCGATGTGGGGACTCTGGGTCATGGTCATCAGCTGGAAGCTGGAAAGCTCCAGCACGGCGTAGTCCTCCGGGCGCATCTCATCTGCCTGGCACAAAAGCGGATTTCCGATGTTGCCGCCCACATGGACGGTCTTTCCCGCTGCCTTGAGAAGCTCCGCGATGATGGTCGTGGTGGTAGTCTTCCCGTCCGAACCGGTCACAGCCAGGAGCGTACAGGGACAGACGGAGAAAAACACCTCCATCTCCGAGGTGATCCGGCTCCCCTGCTCTCGGGCCTTCAGCAGCTCCGGCACATCGGGCCGAAGACCCGGCGTGCGGAAGATCACATCCTGGGTAAGGCCCTGCAGGTAGTTCTCCCCCAGCTGCAGCCGACACCCGCCGCTCTCCAGCTCCTGGGCCAGCGCCCCCAGAGAGGCCCGGTCCCGTTTATCACATGCGGTGACCTGTATCTTCTCCCGGAGCAGAAGCCGCAGCAGCGGCGTGTTGCTCACTCCGATGCCGATCACGGCGACGGTTTTGTTTTTCAGCGAATCCAGATATTGGCGCAGCGTCATATATACAGCCTCCATAGACAAAATTTCTCTCTGTATTATATCCCATTTTATAATGCAGTTCAATTCCTTTTTCCGCAGAAAAGCGCAGTTGACTTTCCGGCTTCATTCCTTTATTATAACATATGAGCAGATCAGACGGTCGCGGGGACAAAGGCGAAAGCCTGTCCATGAGGAAAGTCCGGGCTCCGCAGGGCAAGGATAACGGGTAACGCCCGCCGAAGGCGACTTCAGGAAAAGTGCAACAGAGATATACCGCCGGCTGCGGCGATTGTGGTGCAGCCGGTAAGGGTGGAAAGGCGAGGTAAGAGCTCACCCGACGGCGTGTGAAAGCGTCCGTCGCTGTAAACTCTATCCGGAGCAACACCGGTATGGGAGCAACAGGTCGGCCCGGCCGCTCCCGAGGTGGCTGGAGCGTACCGGCAACGGTGCGCCTAGATAGATGACCGTATGATAACAGAACCCGGCTTATAGATCTGCTCATAAAACAGCCGTTTGCGTGTATCGCATTCGGCTGCTTTTTTGTTTTTCTCCCCTCTTCCGCACCACCTGTATCCCCTTATTGCCGCCAATTTGTGTATGTTTAACAATCCAGAGTTCTATTTTTGTGCAGTATTTGTAATTATTACTTCTTTACATTATCACGCTAAAGTGGTAGTATGATAGTGCAATAAGAAATCAGTCGGCACACAGACCGGCTAAAGAAAAAGAAAAGGAGAAAACAGCAATGAAGAATCTGAAGAAAACCCTGTGCCTGCTGCTGGCAGTGCTGATGACCGTTTCCCTGCTGGCCGGCTGTGGCAGCAAGAAGGCTGACGGAGACACCGACAAGAACACAGACAAGAAGACCCTGGTGGTGGGCATCGACGCTGAGTATCCCCCCTTCAGCTATCTGGGTAACGACGGCAACTACACCGGCTTTGACATTGAGGTCGCACAGGCGGCTTGCGATCAGCTGGGCTGGGAGATGAAGGTCTTCCCTGTCAACTGGGAGCAGAAGCTGGTGCAGCTGGATGCCAAGGAGTGCGACTGCATCTGGTCCGGCATGACCATCTTGGATAGCATGAAGGAAGCCGGTTATACCCTCTCCGCCCCCTACTATGACAACACCCAGGTCATCATGGTCAAGGAAGGCAGCGACATCAAGTCCTCTGCTGATCTGGCCGGTAAGGTCGTAGCCGTGCAGCTGGGCACCTCCGGCGACAGCCTCCTCGGTGAGAAGGGCGACCTGGCGTCCCTGACCGCCACTTTCAAGGATCTGGTCCGCTGCGACAGCTTCCTCAAGTGCTTCACTGAGCTGGGCGGCGGCGCCGTGGATGCGGTGATCGTGGATAAGCCCGTGGCCACTTCCTACGCCGATAAAAACGCCGGCTTCACCGTCCTCAGCGAGGAGCTGGGCGCCGAGCAGTACGGCATCGCCTTCCGTGCCGCTGACAAGGAGCTGTGCTCTTCCATAGAGGGTGCCGTCAAGACCCTGGTGGACAACGGCACCTATGCCAAGATCGCCGAGAAGTATCCCGACATCGCCAACAACCTCCTGTTTCTGAACTGAGCGCCATCTGCTGCATAGAAAAGTAATCTACGCACCTCCCGGAAGCCTCCCCTGCGGGGCTTCCGGGCTCGTGTGCCTACTATAGAGTTGAGGAGAGACTATGACATTATCCACCATGATCCTGAAAATGTGCGAGGGCCTGGGCAACACCTGCGCCATTTTCTTCCTGACCCTGCTGTTTTCCCTGCCCCTTGGCATGCTGTTTGCCCTGCTGCGCATGAGCAAGAATAAGGTCGTGTCCTCTGTGATGCGCTTTATCATCTCCGTTCTGCGCGGCACTCCCCTGATGCTGCAGCTCCTGGCGGTCACCTATGGTCCCCACTATCTGTTCGACGGCATGGGCGTAGCGCGGAATAAGCTCATTCCCGTGGTCATCGCCTTTGCCATCAACTATGCCGCCTACTTCGCGGAAATTTACCGCGGCGGTATTGATTCCATGCCCGTGGGCCAGTATGAGGCCGCCGGTGTCCTGGGCTATACCAAGATTCAGACCTTCATGCGTATCATTCTGCCCCAGGTGGTCAAGCGCATTATGCCCAGCATCACCAATGAGGTGGTCACCCTGGTGAAGGACACCTCCATCGCCTTCTGCGTGTCCTACGAGGAGTTGTTCACCATCGGCAAGATGATTGCCAACTCTCTGACCAGCTTTACTCCTTTCATTATTGCGGGTATTTTCTACTTCCTGTTTAACGGCATCGTAGATGTGGTCATGGGCCGCATCGAAAAGCGGATGGATTATTATCAATAAGGGGGCTGCGAGAAATGAACGTATTGGAAATCAAAAATGTAAAAAAGAGCTTCAACGACTCCCAGCTCCATGTTCTCAAGGACATCAGCCTCACTGTGGCCCAGGGCGAGGTGGTAGCTATCATCGGCCCCTCCGGCAGCGGCAAGTCCACCCTCCTGCGCTGCGCCACGTTGCTCACGGAGATGGACAGCGGCGATCTGCTTTATTCCGGCGACTATGCCGCTAAAACCAATGAGCAGGGCGTGGCCGTATACGCCGATAAGCAGCAGCTGAAAAAAATCCGCAGCCGCTTCGGTCTGGTGTTTCAGAACTTTAACCTTTTTCCCCACTTCTCGGTACTGAAGAATCTCACGGATGCGCCCATCCAGGTCCTGGGCCGCAGTAAGGAGGAGGCAGAGAAAAAGGCCATGTCCCTGCTGGAGAAAATGGGTCTTGCGGACAAGGCGGACTCCTATCCCTGTCAGCTCTCCGGCGGTCAGCAGCAGCGGGTGGCCATTGCCCGTGCTCTGGCTATGGAGCCGGAGATCCTGTTTTTCGATGAGCCCACCTCCGCTTTGGACCCGGAGCTCACCGGTGAGATTCTCAAGGTCATCCGCCAGCTGGCTGAGGAGCACATGACCATGGTCATCGTTACCCACGAGATGAGCTTCGCCCGGGATGTGGCCGACCGCGTCATCTTCATGGATGGCGGCGTCATTGTGGAGCAGGGCGACCCCAAGGAGGTCATCTCCAACCCCAAGGAGGAGCGCACCCGGCAGTTCCTCTCCCGCTTTGCCCAGCACTGATCTGTCATGTAAAAAGCGCCCGATGTCATTGCTGCATCGGGCGCTTTCATCTGCCTTAAAATCGAAAATTTTTTCAGTGCGTCGGTCTTCCCTATACCTTCAGCACAGGCACCAGGAGCATTCCCTCCGGCAGCGTGTCGTCCTCCATCTGGTTGCATTGGCGGATGGCGCTTTCGCTGCTGCCATGCCGCTTGGCAATGTCCCACAGGCACTCCCCCGCTGACGGGCGGCACAGGATCAGCGACGGCTTCGGCTGTGAATCATCCTCAGTGATCTCTTCCACGGCGGATACCGTCCGCAGCTCCACAGGCTCACTCACAGCGCCGCTGAAGCTCACCGGTACCCGCACCTGGCAGCTCCCGGCGTTCCCTCTCATCTCCGCGATTCCGCTGCTGACCCATGCGATATCCGGACAGCCCTCCATTTCCACGCTGATTTCCCGGCTGCGTTCAGCCGTAATGGGCGCGTCGTTCTCATCCTGGTACAGCAGCCGCATCCGCACCGTAGTGGAAAGCTCCGACCTTCCCCCTTCACACCGGGTGATCACGCTGCCGCAGTCTAAAGCCGTGACATAGGCAAACAGCGAGCCCCTGCCGGACTCCAATCGTTCCTCTGCCCACTCCTGCACACACACTGGTCTGCTGCGCTGCGTGACCGTCACAGTTTCAGTCTCAGTTTTTGATTTACAGAAAGTGCTGTAAAGGTCAGAAACATAACAGATATTTCGCTTCTGATAGGAAAAAACCTGCAGCGTAATACGAGCTGTCAGACTCATACGGCAGCCATTTTCTCCCCGCACCAGCCGTATGTCCCATTCCGCCGTGTCCGCGTCAACCTGTATTTGGCAGTCGCTGCCCACAGCCATTCCATCCAGAATCTGCGAAAACGGCACTGTCTGCACGATCCCCTGCAGCTTGCGGTCGCCCGTGCGCACCAGGGCTGAGATGTCCATCTCCCCCTTCACAGCCAGTTTGCTGCCAATGATCTGGCAGCTTGTGGTCCGGGGGATCACCTGGCTTAGGAGGATCTCCTCAGCGCCGCTGTTTCCCATGTCAAATTCCTGCGCCGTGGTGCAGCTTCGCTCCTCCACCGCAGACAGGAGGGACAGCTCCCGATTCATCTTCCGCAGCTGAAGACCTTTTCCCTCCGCCCCGCAGCACAGGCGCAGGGTCTTGCGGCCATATCCCAGTACGGTCATCTCCGGGATAACCCGCAGGTAAATTTTTCTCCCCGTAACGGGCTTTGCCTCGCACAGCAGCAGCCTGCTATGTATCTGCAGCAGCTGGCACTCCCGCAGCTTCGGATCGCTGAGCTCACAGGTAAAGGGCACCATGACGGTCACGCTTTGCAACCCATCTGATTCCTCAGACAGATACAGCACACTCACCCTGACCTCGCCCCGCACGATTCCCTCTCCGGGCTGCTTTTCCCGCACCAGCAGCTGCCCTGCGGCATCCAGAATTCTCGATGCCGTGGCGCAGTAATCCGGCAGTGTTGTCTCCATGGCCTCCTCGTGGGTCGTGACCGCCTTCATCAATAGGTCGCAGCACTGCAGCTGCTCAAATTTCAGTTCTGTATCCACCGATATCACCCTCTCATATTGTATCCTGCATCATTCTATGAGAGGCGCCGCACTCCTATTCCTTTCCGCAGAATAAGCAGCGCAGGATCCCCCGCAAAAAAGCCGGTGCCTTCCAAACGATGATCTTCATTTTCTCCCCCCCCTCAGTGTCTCAGGCAGCATATACCGCATGCGATCAGCAAAAAAGCAACAATAAACATCAGACATCCCACCGGGAATATAGCGGCGACGAGGATCCCCAGGCCCAGAGCCAGTGCGCAGACGCCGATTCCTCTCCCGCAGTTCCACCGCCTCATAATAACCCTCCTCTATCAGCAGTATACGCGCCTATGCCCTCATTGGTTCCCATGAGAAAAGCACCGCCGCTTCCGGAGACGGAAACAGCGGTGCTTTCTTCACTTTTTGTCCCACGGGCGGAGATCCTTGACCTCCTCCCACAGCCGCACATAGCTCCTGTGGCGCTCCCGGGGAATGGCTCCATCCTGCACAGCCTGCAGCACGGCGCATCCTTTTTCCTTAATATGCCTGCATCCCACAAAGCGGCACTGTCCAAGATACGGCTTAAACTCCGGAAAAGTCTCCGGCAGACGGGCCTGCAGCTCCAGATTCAGCTCCTCCGTATCAAAGGAGGAGAACCCGGGGGTATCAATGACCCATGTGCCGTCCTCCACCTGAAACATCTCCACATGCCGGGTGGTGTGCCGTCCGCGGCCCAGGGCCTGGCTGACCTCCCCCACCCGCAGGGACAGCGCCGGGCAAAGGCTGTTGAGAATACTGGATTTGCCCACGCCGGAGTTGCCGGTGAATACATTCAGCTTGCCCCGGATCTGTGTCCGAAGTGCGTCCATGCCCTCCCCCGTCTCCGCACTGACACGCAGCACCGGGATCGCCGATCTGCTATAGATATCAAACAGCTCGTCAGCCGGATCCAGATCCGTTTTGTTCAGGCACACCAGCACACCGCAGCCCTTCAGGGCCGCGATGGCCGCAATGCGGTCGATAAGATAGGGATCCGTCACAGGGATGGCAGCCGAGGCGATGATGACCAGCTGATCGATGTTGGCAGCCGACGGACGCGCGAAGCAGTTCCTGCGCGGCTCCACCTCCTCCACCAGACCGTCTCCATTCCCCAAATCCCGAACCAAGACCCAATCCCCCACAAGGGGGCTGGTCCCCTCCCTGCGGAACTTCCCCTTAGCGCGGCATTGCAGCACCTGCTGCCCCACGTTGACATAGTAGAAGCCGCTGAGGGCCTTTTCAATGCGGCCCCGGCTCAAAAGCTGACCACCTGAGAGGCCACCTCGGTGCCGTTGATATACAGGTACACCGTGATGCTGGTTCCCTTGTCACCGGTGAAGGTATGGCTGACGGAACGGGCGGCCGCGGGGTCCGTGGTATCCACC
>ERZ772883.1973-NODE-1973-length-13916-cov-15.868624_pt1 | contig 13916 bp, 7 predicted proteins | sample MGYA00580575_ERZ772883 | MGnify/ENA primary metagenome ERZ772883 (study PRJEB29015, sample SAMEA2737666) | human gut metagenome | biome: human gut; feature: human-associated habitat; material: faeces | place: China | collected 2012 ...
TGTCAACAGTATATGCCGTAGTTGTCGTAGAGTTGTCCGGCAATGTCACTGAGGTAGCACGGTCAAGCACGTCATAAACAGTAACCGTTGGAGATACATTGTCAAATGACTTGCTGAATGTGGACTTCGATCCGGTTCCTTCCGTTGTAGGATAGAAAGCCTTTGCCACACGTCCAAAAGCGTCATATACGTTTCTGCCGCTGACAATCATCACGTTCTCGTCCTTGGCAGAGCTTCCCTTGGATGCACTTGTCACAACACCGTCCTTCTTCACCTGCACGGCTCTTCCGAAGCCGTCAACGAAAGTAACGGTCTCCAAGTCATCGTTAGGATGCTGGATGTCGTAGTGCTTGGTCACTGCGTATGCAGGAGCGGTAATGCCACTCTCACCAAAGGTAGCCAATGGCTGATACTCAAAGGCGATGGCATAAGGCACGCCCGTAGCCAACTCGTTAGGACCACGCACGCCAGTAATGCGACCGAGGTCATCAACATCAGTCTCATAGTAGAAGTTGTTGAGGTCACGATGCTCCTTGGCTATACCATAGCGATAGTCAAAATTGCCTTGCTCGCTGCGGTAGCCCCACGCATCGTCAATGCGCTCAACATACATGTTCATCTCAGGCTCATAGCGGTACTTGTACCACATACGCTGTCCCTTGCCGTTGGCAGGGAGAGTCTTCTGGATGATGTTGCCGTAAGAGTCGTACTTGTAATCCGTAACAGCCTCGCCATCATTCAACTGCTGTGTAATCTGCGTGATGTGGTTGGCATAGTTGGTGTTGTACTTTGCCGTCACATGGTGGTAAATCGAGCCGTCACCGCCAGTCACCGTAACATCTATTGGAAGTCCGAAGATATGCTTCGCTGCATTGTCCGTGTATTTAATGGCGGTTGCATAGTCAAACTTTCCGTTTCCGTCCTCGCCAAGGCTTCCCTTGTCGCTGTACTTGTAGGACTTCAACTCACCATGATAGCCATTGAGGTAGTACTCATTCCATGCCTCGGATGTAACCACACCGTTTGCCGCTCCCTCATACTGCAAGTTTGCCGTATAGCGGAGAGGTACGAATGCAGATGCACGGTCACTCCAAAGGTTCACGTCACGCTTTGCGAACGTGTACTTGTCACCGTCGGCAGTCAGATAGTAGCTGTCGTAACGGTTCTTTGTCTCCGTGTATTTGTTGCCGTTGGCATCCTCTACGGATGTGGCGGTAACATTGCCCTGCGTGTAGTAGTTGGCTACATCGTAGTTCTCAACAGCCTGTCTGTAAACAGAATTGCCTTTCTCCGTGTCAAGGTTCTTGGTGATGACCTCACCGAAACCGAGGAACTCACGTTCATGGCGGTCACGCTTGCCGTCCTTGTACTCAAAGGCGGTAGTCATTACAGGTCCATCGTCATGGATACCATCATCAACGGTAAGGGCAGACATTACCCACTTGCCACCAGGAAGTCCGTAGGTAGGAGTGGTATGCGCATAGTCGAGTGTGAAAGTGCCGCCCAAGGAGTTGGTGACAGACTTCAACATGTTGGTTCTGCCAATGGCAGAGCGTGTAACCTTCAACTCGCTTTCCTTCTCAGACTCAACGATGTCAAGATAGCCGTCACCGTCCACATCCTGCAATGAATAGGTAGGGCGGTTGATACTATGAGAGGTGGAAGCACCAGGGTTGGTTGAAATCTTGATGCTGATGACAGGAATGTTGATGGTCAAAGTGAACGCTGCATTTGCAGACTCTGATGTAGAGGCTGATTCACTAAGCGCATTCGCACCCTTCCAACTGATAGGTTCATCAAAACCATTGCCTGTATTGAGGGCAACAGTGATACCGTCACCATCCTTCCATACCTTATCAGGAAGACCGTCAGAGTTGATGTCGATAAGATTGTATTCCTCTTCGCTTTCAGAGGTTACGAGACCAAAGCCTGCGGAGAAGCTACCGGAAGCCTTGTTTATACCTTGGTATTTCTTATCTTCAAATTTTCCCAAGCCATGACTTACATCGCCACCTGCGCCAATATTATAAGAAAGACTCTTACCACTCTGTATGCGGTCAAGTCCCCAATCAATAGGTTCAGTAAAGGCATAGCCCAGATTTAATCTCACCTTCTTGTCGGAAAGGATCTTGTCAGGAAGCCCATCACCATTAATATCTATGAATGACTCTACAGCTTCATCCGTATTCTTTGGCGCACTGCCGGAAATGGAGAATTGAGCCAACCATGAACTCTGTTGGTTCTGTGCGGAAGACTTGCTTCCGGAGATAAGTTTTGTAATGTCAGACACAGAAGCTACTGGATTGCCACCATATCCCCATGCCTCAGAAGCATTGTCAGAGTTATTAGCTCCGATACCCTTGTATATTTCTCCACTCAATCCACCTTGTGAGTTGGTGTATTGGATAGTACCACCAGCAATGATGTCAGGGAATCCGTCACCGTTCATATCCATCATGGCAACTTCCGTCTTGGAACTGCCATTTGCATTGTTGTGGGTAATGCCAAGTGCACCGCCTTGCACAACGGTACTCTTGCTTGATACCACTTGGCTTACAGCTGCCGCACCAGTACCCTGCAAATATTCACCTGCAAGTCCTGCCACCTCCGCATTGTTATCCAAAGGATTTGTAAGGAGTACGTCCTGTTCTGTCAATCGGGCTGTGCTTGCATCGGTTGCAGTAAGATAGATGTCCTGTCGCTGACCGACCCACTTGTCCATAGAAGTCTGGTCTGTACCCAATGGAGTGAATGCCATTGTGAGAGGGTCAACCTTGTCGTTCTCGTTTTCAGGCAATTTCAGCAATGACTCGTCAATAGGCTTTGCATATCTGCCCTCTGCCGAGTTATAGACAAAACCTCCCCAGCCACGGTAAAGCATACCGAAGCCAAGATTGTCATTCTCTGCATAGAATCCAGCAAGCACATTCTCTGTTACGAGACCTGCCGCATCTTTCAGAATGGAAACAGAGGCTGAAGTAACAGTTTCATTAGAGATTGCTGCCGGATAGCTGTATTCAAACCAGATGTTCTTTCCTGCAGTAGTTGCAAATCGCAGAGTATCGGCTTTCAAGATGCCATTCTCGATATTGAAAGACTTCTTGCCAACAAGTGCATCCTCTGTCTTGGCGGTCAAAGTAATCTGACCGTTGATAGAATTGTCTGAAAGGGTAAGCACTGGTGACACAACCATAATTGTATCAGTCGCTGTGGTCAAGTATGGCTTGCCCTCTGCCAAGGCATTTGCGAAAGTCTTGTAATGTGCAGGAACTGACATGGTCTGCTCAACATTGGCAGAATCCTTGTAAGTTACAGACGCTTGCCAACCGATATTCTTCCAATCAACATTTGAGGTGGATGAAATCTCAAAGCTGAAGTTGGTCAGCTTTTCTGTATTCTCCAGACTGATGTTGAGTGAATCGCCATTGAAAGCCTCATTTGCCTTCAGTGTACGAGCAAAGACCGTCTTCTCGATATAGTTCGGGTTGTCGTTTCCGTCACTGTCTTTCTTGTCGTTGCTGCCGATGATGCTGAGAACAACATCGTCGGTTGTTACAGGCTTGTGGAAGGCACTGTGAACTTCAACGCTTGATCCATTCTCCACATTGGCAGAGGTGTTCACATCGTAGATGGCACCATCCTCAGGCTTGTACTCTGTTGAAGAAAGCCCGTTAGGCAAGATATTTGACTCGCCAGCGTATGTAATGGTAGGCGACCAGCTTACCTTGTCAAAAGAACCGTTGCTTGTTTCCTCAGAGCCAGACTGGACACGGAAATAAATCCTGTCACCACGCTTGACGGCAACAGATGATACGGCTGCGCTGTATGGACTGTTGTCACCCTTGGCTATCGTCTTGTTCCAAAGTTCATTGCCTCCCTTTTGGATGGCAATTCTTACGCCGTCTGCCTTCTGATACTCGTCAGCATCATAGTCATCTGTTGGTGCAATGAGGCTTACTTGACCAGTTACGCTGACAGTTCCGTCCTTAGGAGCCTGCCATACACGCACAATGTCCTCCATCGGTGAGTTCTTGATGGCTTCCGCCTGCTCATCCTTACTGACCTCCATGACAGAAGTGTCAACCTTGCCACCATAGATGATAGGGCTTGGCGTATCGGCACTGCTCAACGTAAATGTAGGCACGGCATTGCCTGCCTTGTCAAATTCCAAATGGTTGAAATACACCTTGCCATTGGAAACGAGGTCAACAAGTCCGTCACCGTTGATGTCGCTGAAATACTGAGTGGTCTTGGTCTTAGTGGTTGATTTGTCCGTTCCGACAACGGCAGTCAGGACATTCCAGCCGACAACGGCATTCGCACCGAAAGTGTTGGTAGAACTTTTGGTTGTAGAGAAGTTACTGATGCCCTTTACCTTGACAGGCTCACCATATACGACTTCTCCGTTGTCTGTCTTAATCTGTGGACGATAATATACAGAACCACCGGACTTGTACACCTTGTCAGGAAGTCCGTCACCGTTCAAGTCAACGAGTGCGGAAAGTCCCTTGCTCGTGTCGCTTGAATAGCTGTAAGAGCCACCCACGGTATTGCCTTTCCAGGGACTTCCGTCCACGACACCCACACCTGCATAGAACGAACCGCTTACAGAAGAACTTGTCGTTCCGCCAAGTGCAGTTGGCTTGTCGCTGAAACGCTTGCTGACAGTCTTCAATGGATTGACGAAACCAGCGTCAAGTCCGTCATCGTGCGTGTTCCATTTCTCGGAATCATCCTTGAACGGAACATATCCCTTTTCAGCCTGCACATCATCATAATAGTCGAAGTTCTGGAAAGCCACTTCCTTTCCTGTGTTGTCATACTGTCTGACACCTGTGAGCATTTCCTTGTGGAATGCACCTTCCTTGTAGTCAAAGGCATAGCTGCGCAGGGTCTCGCCCTGGAAATTCACGGTCACTTTCTCCAACAGCCTGTTGGAGGAGGCGAGGAATCCATAGCGGGCATTGTTGGTCTTTACCTGCTTTACCTTGTTGCCATCAAAGAGTACAACGGTGTGCGGTTCCTGTCCTGCATTACCTGCGTGAACCTCCTTCAGATATGCAGCCTTGGCCTTCAAGCCGCCACGCACATCCTCATCCACGATGTCATACACATATTCTATATAGTCACCGTGGAGTTCCTCGACACGTTTCAGCTTCCATTCGGCAATCACCTCACGGGTATTGCCCGAAGCATCGGTGACATTGCCCTTTACAACAGCTCCGTCACCACCATAGATGTACTTGACACCCTGCTTGTCTGTAACCTCCCAATAATAGTTGGCAGGACTGTCACCCTTGCGGATGATACGGCTGAAATCACCGCCTTGGCGGGTGTAGAACTGGCGGTCAGCCTTTCTGTTCATCTTCTCGCCACGGTGTGCGACTCCCATCTGTCCGTTGTCATCCATAGTGGAGAGCATTGAACCGGACAAAAGATAAGTCTCCGTCTCTTTTGACTGGTCATAACGAGGCACGCCCCACCGGGTGTCAAGCGTAATGCTTGGCACGCTGACGTTCCAACCCTCGCCAAGCCAACCGCTACCGCCCTCGCTGCTGTACTGCAAGCCAAGGCTTGGCTGCATGCCGTTTCGTGCTGGCGGCATCTCGAACGGATACTGCAGGTTGGCAGAGCCACGGTTGTTTGCGCTTGGAGGCGCAATGACATTGAGCTTCGCCGTCGGGTCAGCCGCCTTGATGTCGTTCATCATCGTCGGGGCAAATCCTTCGGTCTGCGGTGACTCCGGGGCCTGTATCACACCGTTGATCATGTCGGTGAAGTGGGTCGTCTTTGAAACGACACACTCTTCCTTCTTGTCCACACGCACACGCTCCAACGCAACCCAATGCTTCTCGGCCGGGTCGTAGTAATAGGTACGGATGTCGTCCTCGGTATAGCCGCTTGGTATTCTCGTGCGGTCATACTTTATCTTGACAGTCGCACCCTCGCCTGTGAAATGGGTTCCGTGAGGGAGAAAACGGTAGCCATGTCCTCCTGCCGTGACATTGGTCATGGCAAAGTCAAGCTCAGGAACATTCTCCTCTCCGATAGAGTTCACGGAAAAGCTTCTGTTCCGAATGAGGTCTTTCTGAAGAACGACCAGTTTGCTACCTCCTACGGAGATACTGTCAGAGACACCCTTCTTGAAGAGTTTTCTCACGGCTGTCCCGTCCTTTGCCGAAAGGGACAGTGTGGCGGCAAGCAGTAAAACCAATGCCCACGCCACCTTCTGTATATAATTCTTCATGCGTATCTTCCTTTAAGTTACTTTACTGAGATTTTCCTTGTATGCTCCCCATTCTCGGAGATTGCCTTCACGACATACACACCCGATGCGGGAACCTTGAAGTCGGCTTGCTTGACGCTTTCGCCTGTCATTTGGCGTGACACTACCAGTTTGCCTGATACGTCAAACACCATCAATGTGGCTGCAGAAGGCTTGTCCTGTGTGAGTTTAGCCTCGTAGATGCCTGTCGTAGAACCGTTGCCATTGACAGTGAAATTCTCGTCTTCTCCAGAGATGAAGGTATTGTCTGCCTGTCTGTCCGAGCTGCCCACATGGTTCTCCCTTGCCTGTGTTCCGTTAGGCATACTTGCATCACACTCGCTGCCGACATAGACGGTCATCGTTGTCGTACACTTCTTGGGTGTTTCTATCTGCACGTTGCCCCTTGTGGTGAATGAGGTTACAGGCGTACCGTTTACGGTAAGGTCGGTGATATGTGTCTCGCCCTTTCCGTACTTGATGCAGAACCGCCATGCACGAAGTGACCAGACATATTCATGATGCACGGTCTGTCCGTTCAACTTGTATGTGACCTGCATATTGCGGACTGTAACACTGAGCACATCGCCCGGCTTGATGGTGACATATTTGGTTAGGCTTGTATATCCACCGGTTATGATATGCGCCTTGTCGCCCCGCACGTCGAAGCCATATTGGGTGATCTCGTCCGTGAGGCTTGGCTCCAATCCCACACGGTAGTTTGATTTTGTATCGTTCACCGTCCATGAGATGTCGCCAGACAGATAGGTCCTGGTGTCATGTGAGTATGAGGTGTAGAGTGCATTGCCAGTGGCATAAATCTCGTTGCCTCCACCTTGTGATACGGACAGCGCATAGGTGCCGGGGGCAAGATTCGTGATTCTATGCGTGTCACCGAAGAATGTTCCTCTGGCAATGGTTTCTCCTTTTACTTTTCCTGCAACGGTGTCAACGCTGAGCACATAGGAATAGACTGGTGTACCGATGTTGATGCCGATGTCGATATACCCGTCATTGCGTGGAACTCCATTCTCGCAACTTGACGGCGTAGGAGTGGCATCATAGGAAATGCCGTCATAATAGGCGAATGTGAACACATCGCTTCCGCTTCCGTCTGCATCCCATAGGATATTGCGGAATATGGTCTTGCCCCTTGTCATATCAGGCTTGGAGCATCTTATGTTGCTGTTGCTGTTGATGTCGAAATCACCTTCACCGCTTGGGTCTATGAGCATGACGGTACGCTTGCGGCAATAGTCTGAGAACTCCCTGTCCGGTGTGAGGTCATAGCTCAGCTCTGCCATATAACCGACATCATCTATTCCTCCTGTCCTCAAGCCTGCCATGTTCAAGGCGGACTCTGCTCCTTCCGTTCGGATAATGCCCACATTTGTGTCTGTGTCAGTTGCATCCGAAAGGGATATGGTTCTTGTCGCACTTCCTGTTCCGTCAACACGCAGATAGATGTTTTTGCCTTCCTTGCGGATAGAGATGTCCGTTCCGTCAACATCCGTGGCGATGTATGAATTTGAGACCGCTCCGTTGATGATCGGATAAACAACTCCGGCATTGGTGAACCGGAATCCATACTTGCATGTGCTGCCACCGATGCTTCCGAAGCCAACGTCAAAAGTCGGGTGACTTGTCGGACAGGTGAACTCAAAAGCACCGCCACCTCCAACAAGGGCTGGGGTCGTGGCATAAGCTCCGGAAGCGGCTTTCTCTTGGATGATATTGTCAGTAAAGCCATTCCTTGACACTTCAAATCCTTGCGCAGTCCATCTTGCCACTGTACTGTCGGGCTTTGACGGCACGTTGGTCTTGACCATCCATGTACGTTTCATGACATGCCACAGGGAATCTGTAGGTGAGGTATATGTTGCAAGTGCCACATCATCGTCGCCCCAGAAAGTAAAGCCTCTGTCCGGCATCGGATTGCCGTTTTCACGTCCCATGACAAGCAGACGGGAAGCGGATGAAGGGTTGTATGGATTTGCGTCATGATAAGTTCCGTTCTCCTTCAAGGCCGCATACACCGGACTTTCCTCATATGATGTTGCGGAAAGCGGTTGGGAGAGACTTCCTGCCATGTCGGTTCCAACAGCTGTGACCCTATGGTGGTAGGCTTGGTTCTCCGCCATGTCCCAAGTCAGGTTCCCGTCGCTGTCAAGATACGAGCCTTTGAGGGTGATGCCGTACTTTACCGCAAGATAGCTCTCCACTTTTCTGCGCTCATCGGGTGTAAGCATCCTGCTGAACACAATAAGCTCAGGGGCATATCCACGGATGGAAGCATTACCGAAGAGCGAGGTCGGGAAATCCGTACCGAAACTGCCAGAGGTGGAAGGGGTTCCGATGAATAATGTGGTGTTGGAGTTGTCTCCCCACAATGTTGTTGAAGGATTGCTTACCTTGAAGTAGGACACAACTCGCAGAGCGCTTTCCTTAAAACCGTTCTCGGACAAAGAATCACTTGATTGATAAAGCAGGTCTTCACCAGATGCTGAACCATAGTCCAGTGGTTCAACACCTCTACCCCTTACGGCTTTGTCCTTGCTCAGAATGGCTCCGTCGCCCTTGCGGCCGTCAAGGGCATAGACAACCATATCCTTGCCGATGGTTGCCAGTTCCGGTGAAAAGACACCGATGACGGTAGCCTGTGAGAGGTCGCCGTGCTTGAATCTGGCACTCAGACTACGGAATCCGTCTGCGAGCCAGAGACTCGGATTGAAGTTGAAGTAATGGACTGAACTGTTCGGAAGAGTAAGTTCAGACTTGACGCCACGGCTGTCCAATAGCATCAGCCGTATGGAATCCCCAGAGAAATCCTGCCAACGGTAATAACCTTGCAGGTCTGAGTTCAATGGCGCAGTCTTGAACCACAGTTCGCTTCCGCTGACTCCTCCGGGCGTTTGTGCGAAACTGCCGAGAGCGAAGCCTAACAGTAACAAAGAAGTAAACTTTCTCATGCGCTGTCAATTTGGAGTGTTTGAAAAATATAAAAACGTATGCCTCTGCCGCGCAGGGAGAGACCAGAGAGAGAACGGACTGTTACTACGGAGAAGAATTGTGATATAGGCTTGCTCCGTAAAGTCCTATTGTCACGTGGCAGGCCAATAGGCTTTACCACCAAAATAATGCTGCAAATATACAAAAATAATCTTAATAAACAGATATAATCTTTAAGAAATTTGCTGATTTGGTGTTTTTTTCTTATGATTTCGGTCGATTTTGCAGAATTTTTTTTACATCTGTTGTATGTACAGGAGTTAGTTTGGCAAAAATACACAAATGGTCACGGCTTCTCTTTCTTATATAAGAATGTAAATCATGGTTTGAAACTGTACACACTCGGGGTACAAATGAAAACACTATATGCTTGTGCCGGAAAGGTATATATGAGCTGACGGTAGAGTCGTCATCAACAACAATGACCCTGATTTGATAAATTCAGCAGGAATACTTGCTATTCATTTTTATGATGGGGTTATGTTTACAAATTTGAGATTTCATGTAGAAAACAGGGGTATCTTATTATGATAAAAACATCAAGATACCCCTATATATAATAAGGTGTCATAACCGACAGACGGAGCGTGCTTGTTTTCCAACTATGCTTTGTTCTGTTTCTATATTCTTTGTTTCGTGTTTTTCAGCAGTATCTTGCTCCTGTGGCGGTGCGGTACAACGACAAAAATCGTTTCTCCTGTACGCTATTATATTATAAAGGTGTAGGAATCTTATTAAAAAATGAGAAATTCTAACTTGCACCTCTTGGCATCGTTCCATTCATCACAATAATCATCGGATACTCGTGTTTTACTTGCTCTGCTTGGCAATCCTTGCGGTTCACAACCTTACTGATAAACCATTGTCTGAACAACAAGGCTTGGTATGTATCCATTTGAAGTGCTATGGCGATAATCACTTCCATATCATAGACATGCGCAGAATATCCATTTTCAAGTTTGATGTATTGAGAATGCCGGAAGTCTTTCAGCACACTTTGTTTCCAAATGCGCTTGATGGTATTCTTCACTGCTGTCCCTGTTACATTCAACAGTTCGGCAATCTCCCAAACTGTCATCCACACCTCACCATGATGTGGGGCGTAGATGACCATATCTTCCTGTATTGTTATCACTTGTCGTTTCATACTCTGCCATTTATAGTGTTAGTATTATCGTTGCAAACATTTCCAAACGTGAATTCCTCAATGTTATTTATTTGCTGAGACAACTTTTCCACGTCTTTACTCAATTTCTCCTTGGTAATTTTGGCATACACCTGAGTTGTCTTTATGTCCTTGTGACCAAGCATTGAACTCACGGTTTCTATTGGAACTCCGTTGGAGAGGCAAACCGAGGTTGCGAACGAATGACGGGCCACGTGCACAATTTAAGCAAAAGCAACGGAAAGTGAAGATGAGAGAAATGAACTGCAAGTGGTTGAGAATGAGCAATATTTCATAATTCTGCCAATTGGCTGCAAAGCAAAGCCGAGCAGGATATTGAGTTATTTCAGTTACCAAACCGTTAGCGGTCAGTTACCGAAACCAACACTGCTAACGAGGTGAAAAACAAATAGTTTGTCACCAGTGTTTGTTGCACTGTTCTGCACAACTTTCAATGACGGAGAATGCTTACTGATTGATTATTTTTGCAAACTAAAAAAGTAAGCAGATGAAAGTTGAAAAATTCAAGGTGCTGCTCTACCTCAAAAAGAGCGGATTGGACAAGAACGGTAAGGCTCCCATCATGGGACGCATCACCCTCAACCGAACAATGGCGCAGTTCGGTTGCAAGTTGTCATGTACGCCAAAGTTATGGAATCCACGTGAGAGCAGACTTGACGGCAAGAGCAAGGAGGCTGTGGAAGTGAACGCCAAGATTGACAAGCTGTTGCTGGCAATAAACTCAGCCTACGAGTCACTTGTGGAGCGCAAGACGGATTTTGACGCAAAGGCGATAAAGGATCTGTTTCAATGCAGTGCAGACACTCAGATGACCTTGTTGAAGCAGCTTGACGCCATCATTGCGGACATTGAGTCAAGAATCGGCATCGACTACAAGAAAGGCACGCTTCCAAACTACCAGTACACTCGCCTGACATTGGGATTGTTCGTCAAGAAGCGTTATGGAACTGACGATGTGGCATTCGGTGAGCTTGACGAGCAGTTTATCCGTGAGTACATGGACTTTTGCTTGGACGAGAGAGGTCTTGCACTTGATACAGTCCGCCACTATCTCGCCATCTTGAAGAAGACCTGCCGAATAGCTTTCAAGGCAGGACACTCCGAGCGTTATCATTTCATGCACTTCAAGCTACCTCAAAAGAAAGAGAATCCACCAAAGGCATTGACACGTGAGGACTTCCTGAAAATTCGTGACCTCGAAATACCAGAGCGAAGAAAATCGTTGGCTTTGACCCGTGACCTTTTTCTTTTCGCTTGCTATACAGGCACGGCTTATGCCGATACAGTTTCCATCACGGAAGAAAACCTCTTTCGTGATGAGGAGGGCAGCCTTTGGCTGAAATACCACAGAAAGAAGAACAAGATGCTTGCACGTGTGAAGTTACTGCCAGAGGCGCTTGCCATGTTGGAGAAATACAAAGACCCGACAAGACCTACTCTTTTACCGCCACAGGAATTTCGAGTGCTGAGAGGTAACATGAAAAGTCTCCGAGTACTATCTGGCATAAGTATGGATTTGGTCTATCATGTTGGACGGCACAGTTTCGCATCGCTCGTTACGCTCGAAGAAGGTGTTCCGATAGAGACTATCAGCAAAATGCTTGGTCACAACAACATTCAGACCACGCAAATCTATGCACGTGTCACCCCGAAAAAGCTATTTGAGGATATGGACAAGTTCATCGAAGCCAACAAGGACTTCAAGTTTGTCCTGTAATATTATCACAAAATAAGAAAGGAACATAACAATGAGAAGTACATACAAGCAGTTTTATTATATCAACCGTGGCAGAGTAAAGGCAGACGGAACCACATCTATATTTTGCCGTATCACGATTGACGGCAAAGTGTCAGCCATAGCAACAGGTCTTTACTGTGCTCCCGAAGAATGGGACACGAAAAAAGGTGAAGCCAAGAATGCAAGAGTGAACGGACAACTGCAAGCGTTCAGACTAAGAATTGACGAAGCCTACGAGCAGGCAACAAAGGAAAAGGGCATCGTTACCGCCGAGATTCTGAAGAATGTTATTGTTGATGCAAATACTATCCCGATGACATTGCTTGCCACTGGCGAGGAGGAGCGTGAACGCCTTAGGCTGCGCTCTATCCGTATTAACTCAACATCTTCTTATCGCCAATCTAAGACATCGCAGCTCAACTTGCGAGAGTTCATCGGGTTACGAGGAATGAATGACATTGCATTTGAAGATTTGACTGAGGAATTTGGCAAATCTTATAAGTTGTTCTTGATTGGCAAAGGGTATAGTGCATCCAATACGAACCATAATCTTTGTTGGCTGCAACGCTTGGTTTATATCGCTGTTGACAGAGGTCTGCTGAAATTCAATCCATTGGAAGATGTCGGATATGAAAAGAAAGGCTCACCAAAGCGTAGACATATATCCAGAAATGACTTGCTGCTCATTATGGAGACTCCTATGGAGGATAAGGCTTTGGAGTTGGCACGCAGAATGTTTGTTTTCTCCAGCCTTACAGGTTTGGCTTATGTCGATTTACGTAACCTGTATCCACACCATATCGGGATGACGGCAGACGGTAGAAAATACATCCGTGAGAAAAGAGCAAAGACCAACAACGAAGCGTTCATTCCCTTGCATCCGATAGCTGAACAAATAATGTCGCTATACAATACAGCGGATGATAGCAAACCTGTTTTCCCTCTTTCTTCACGTGATTCCATGTGGTTTGAATTTCATTCACTCGGTGTGGCTTTGGGTATCAATGAGAACCTTACCGCACACGTTGCAAGACATACATTCGGAGTAAACATGGTTACTTCGGGCATATCAATGGAAAGCATCGCCAAGATGATGGGGCATTCCAACCTGCGAAGCACCCAGGTCTATGCCGTCATCACCGATGACAAGATATCCAAGGACATGGACAAGCTGATGCAGCGCAGAGAAACAAAAGAAACTGACCAGAATAAAAATAAGGAGGACGGGAAATGAACAGAGGAGTTATAACTATCAGCGAGAGCGGAACGGTATCCATGCCGACCGATACTGTATGGATGACCATGCAGGAGATTGCCGACATGTATAATGTATTCGGCTGCTATGTGCGCAAGGCTGTCAAGGCTGTATTCAAGGACGGCATTCTGAAAGAGCAGGGTGTACGCCGTCATGTCAGGAAGAACGACCGCATCAGCTATGATGTGTATAGCCTTGAACTCGTCATTGCGGTAGCCTTCCGTATTGACAGCATTGAGAGCAGAGCCTTTCGGGAGTTCATCATGCAGTCCGTCATCGGCAGACAGACAAGCCGCACTAAACTGGTCTGTATCTTTACAGAGAATGCAATGGCATAGACCTGCCATAAAGCAACGTTCCTTGGAGGCTTTGCGCCTCCAGCCACTTGGGCGAACCACCGCAGTGTGTTTTAGCATGGTATTAGATTTATACAGGTAACACAAATGATACCCGGCAAACACGA
>ERZ772883.1978-NODE-1978-length-13891-cov-2.727522_pt1 | contig 13891 bp, 12 predicted proteins | sample MGYA00580575_ERZ772883 | MGnify/ENA primary metagenome ERZ772883 (study PRJEB29015, sample SAMEA2737666) | human gut metagenome | biome: human gut; feature: human-associated habitat; material: faeces | place: China | collected 2012 ...
GGATGGCGGAGCGCCCGCCGCAAATCGCGCGCCATCGCCTCCGCGTTCTGATAGCGCTCCTGCGGCAGCTTTTTGAGCGCCTTATCCACGATCATCGCCACGGCCGGGCTGACCTTGGCCTGCTCCTCGATGGGCTTGGGCGGCTCCATCAGGTGCATCATCGCGACGGAAACAGCCGTCTCCCCCTCGAACGGGACATGGCCGCAGAGCATTTCGTAGAGAATCACGCCGACGGAGTATAAATCGCTCGCCGCCGTCGCCTTCATGCCCTTGGCCTGCTCCGGGGAAAAATAGTGTACCGAGCCCATCACGTTGCCGTCCGTGGTCAGGGTTTTGGTGTCCGCCATGCCCGCGATGCCGAAATCGCCGACCTTGACCTGCCCCGCGCGGGAGACCATCACGTTCTGCGGCTTCACATCCCGGTGAATGATGCCGCGCTGATGCGCGTGCCCCAGCGCCGCGAGAATTTGCAGCGTGAAGCGAATCGCGTCCTCCTGCGCGATGCCGCCGGTCTGGTTAATCAGCTCCTTGAGCGTCTGCCCATCCACATATTCCATCGCCAGATAGGATACGTCGCCGACCTCGCCCGCGTCGATCAGATTGACGACGTTCGGGTGGCTGAGCTTTCGGCAGACCTCGCCCTCGCGCCTGAAGCGCTCCTTATATTCCGGATCCTCCGCGTATTCCTCGCGCAGCACCTTGACGGCGACCGTCTGGTGCGTCTTGAGGTCGAACGCGCGATATACAATCGCCATGCCGCCCCGGCCGATGATATCCTCCACGCGGAAACGGCGGCTGATGATTTTGCCGATCAGTCTTGTTTCCACGGTTTGCCCTCCTCGCCGGTACAGAGAATCAGCGTCACGTTGTCGCTGCCGCCCGCGTCCAGCGCCATTTGAATCAGGCGGTCGGCCGCATCGTCGGCGGTTTGGCTGTCAAGGAGCGTTTTTTCGATCTCGTCGTCGCGCACCATGCCCGTCAGGCCGTCGGTGCAGAGCAGAAAGCGGTCGCCGGGCTGCAAGTCCGCCGCCAGAAGATCGGGGGTGTTGTCCCCCTCCGTGCCGAGCGCGCGCGTGATGATGTTGCGCCGGGGGTGCGTTCTGGCCTCCTCCGCGGTCAAAATGCCCGCGCGAACCAGCTCGCCGACGAGGGAATGATCCTGCGTGAGCTGCTCCATGTGCCCGCCCCGCAGGCGATAGACGCGGCTGTCGCCGACATGCGCGATATAGATGTAGCCCGCACCGCGGCACAGCATCGAGAGCGTCGTGCCCATGCCCGCGCATTCGGCGTTCCCCTGCGCGCGCTGATAAATCCGCTCATGCGCGCCGAGCACCGCCTTTTTGATCTGGTCGATGGAAGGCTTCTTGTGCCGCGCGGCCATTTTGTGCACCGCGTCAATCGCCATCCCGCTGGCCACTTCGCCCGCCAGATGGCCGCCCATGCCGTCCGCGACGACAAAAACGCCGCGTTTTTCATCAAACCAGGCCGCATCCTCATTCTGTTTGCGTTTTTTGCCGATATCGGTGCGCATCGTCGCCGCCACGCCGTTCACTCCCGTCGTTTCAGGTTTCGCAGTTCAGGTTGTTGTCCTTGATATAGCGCCTGCGAAGCTGGCCGCAAGCGCCCTCGATGTCGTCGCCCATCTCGCGGCGGCGGGTTACGGAAATCCCCTTCTGTTCGAGCGCATGCTTGAACGCATCCACCTCGCGCTCGGTCACGCCCGTCAGGCCGCGCTCCGGCACGCTGTTGAGCGGAATCAGGTTGACGTGGCACTGCATGCCGCGCAGTCTGCCCGCCAGCTCGACCGCCTGCGCCGGGTCGGCGTTGACGCCATGCACCAGCGCGTATTCAAAAATCACGCGCCGCCCCGTCTTTTCGATGTAATAGCGGCAGGCGTCCAGCACGTCGTCCATGCCGTATTTGCGGGCGACGGGCATCAGCTTTTTACGAACCTCGTCGTTGGGCGCATGCAGCGACAGCGACAGCGTGACCGGCAGATCCTCCTGCGCAAATCGCCGCATGTTTTCAACCAGACCGCAGGTCGAGAGCGACACGCTGCGCATGCCGATGCAAAGCCCGCCCTCCATCCGCAGAATCCGTAGGAATTTCACCACGTTGTCGTAGTTGTCCAGCGGTTCGCCGCTGCCCATCAGCACGATGTTGCCGACTTTCTGCCCCTGCGGCGCGAGCACGCCGTTGGCGCAGACGATCTGCCGCAGCATCTCCGCCGGGGTCAGGCTGCGCGCGCATCCGTCCAGCGTGGAGGCGCAGAACGCGCACCCCATCCGGCAGCCCACCTGCGTGGACAGGCAGAGCGTGTTGCCGTATTTATAGCGCATCAGCACGCCCTCGATGACGTGGCCGTCCGGCAGGCGGTAGAGCAGCTTGATCGTGCCGTCGAGCTTGGATTCAATCGTCTCCAGCACCGCGACCGGGTTGGCTGTGCAGGTTTCCGCGAGCGTTTCCCGCAGCGTCTTGGGCAGGTTGCTCATCTGCTCGAACGCCGCGCCCTGATGCAGCCACGAAAACACCTGCTTCGCGCGGAACGCGGGCTGACCCAGTGCCTTCAAATACGCCGCCAGCTCGTCCGGGGTCATGCCCAGGAGCTGCGTCTTTTCCATTTCGTTCATTATGCCTTCACCCTGCGCATGCGGCAGACGTAGAAGCCGTCCGTGCCGTCCCTGTGCGCGAACATCTGCAAACCATAGGCGTTTTCATGCGCCGCCAGCTTTTCCGGCAGTTCCGCGCCCATCGGCTGAACCTCGTATTCCGGATGGCGTTCGAGGAACGCCCGAATCTGCTCCTCGTTTTCCTGCGGCAGAATCGAGCAGGTGGAATACACCAGCGTGCCGCCCACCTTTACCATCGGGGCAATCGCGTCGAGGATATCCTTCTGGGTGCGGCAAAGCGCCTGCACGCCTTCCTCCGTCACGCGGTATTTCACGTCCGGCTTTTCGTTCATCACGCCCGTGCCGGAGCAGGGCGCGTCCACCAGCGCCGCATCCAGCGTCATGACCATATCCTCGCGCGGAACGGACGCATCCTTGACCGCCGGGCGCACGTTTTCCAGCTTGAGGCGGTTCATCGTGCCGCGAATCAGCTCCACGCGGTGCGCGTGCGTATCCCATGCGTATACGCGCCCCGTATCGCCCATCATCTCGCTGAGCACGGCGGTTTTGCCGCCCGGCGCGGCGCAGGCGTCCAGCACGGTCTGCCCCGGCTTGGCGCCGACCATGCGCGCGGCCAGCACGGAGCTTTCGCCCTGAATCGTGAACAGGCCGTTCTGGAAGGCGCGCATGCGGGTCATGTCGCCCGCGCTGTGTACTTTGTACACGCCCGGCAGAATCCCCGGATCAAATTCAAGCTCGTCGTCGGCAAAGAGACTGCGCAGGCGCGCGTCGTCGCAGCGCAGATAGTTCACGCGAACCGTCACGCTGCGATCCTTCGGGCGGTAGCGCAGAATCTCCATCGCGTCGTGCTCGCCGTAAGCGTTGACCAGCATCTGGCAAAGCGCCGTCGGCGCGCTGAACATAACGGAGAGATACTTCACCGCGTCGTCCTGCGGCTTCGGCCAGACCACGTCGTTCTTCCCGCGGATCATGTTGCGCAGCACGCCGTTGACCAGCCCGGTCAGCGCCTCCAGCCCCATCGCGCGCGTCAGGCTGACGGATTCGTCCACCGCCGCCATATCCGGCACGCGGTCAAGGTAGAAGAGCTGATACGCGCCCATGCGCAGAATTTCGCGCACGGTCTGGTCGATTTCCTTATTGCCTTCGAGGAACTGGTCGATGCGCCAGTCGAGCGTCATCCGGTTTTCCAGCGTGCCGTATACCAGTTGGGTGACGAACGCGCGGTCGCGGCGGGGCAGGTTGGCCTGCGCCAGCCGCTTGTCCAGCGCCAGCGACGCATACGCGTCCGAACGGCTGACGTCCAGCAGCGTTTCCAGCGCCACGCGGCGCGGCGCGAGGTTCACCGGGCGCGGCTTGCGCTCTGCGCGCGGCGCGCCGAAAGCTGGCTTGCGGTCGCCGAATTTCTTTTCGCCAAAGGACGGTTTATCGCCGAACTTGCGCTCGCCGTAAGGCTTTTTGTCGCCGAACTTTTTTTCACCGAACTTCTTCTCGCCAAAGGACGGCTTATCGCCGAACTTGCGCTCGCCGTAAGGCTTTTTGTCGCCGAACTTTTTCTCACCGAACTTCTTCTCGCCGAAGCCGGGCTTGTCGCCGAACTTGCGCTCGCCGTAAGGCTTTTTGTCGCCGAATTTTTTCTCACCGAACTTCTTCTCGCCGAAGCCGGGCTTGTCACCGCGCGGCTTTCTGTCGGTATTTCGATTTGCGCCGCGGAAACCGCCGTCGCGCCCCCTGTTGTCTGCCATTGATTACGCCTTTCCCAGACAAATCGCTGTCTGCATGTCGTGCCCGCGCAGATAATCCTTCGCGTTCATGCGCTTTGCGCCGGGCATTTGTATGGTTTCAAGCTCCACGTCGTCATCCCCGCAGGCGACGACCAGCCCCGTCTTTGCGTCCGCGGCGACGATTTCGCCGGGCACGCCGCTCGGGCCTCTGTGAAGCGGTTTCACGCTGAAAATCTTGATCGCGCCCTCCGCCGTCGCGGTAAACGCGCCCGGCCACGGCGTCGCGCCGCGCACCAGACAGTCGATCTCGCGCGCGGTCTTCGACCAGTCGATCCGGCCGGTCTCCTTGTCGAGCTTCGGCTCATAGGTGGCCTCGTCCGGGTTCTGCGGAATGCGTTTGAGCGTCCCGGCCTCCAATTCGCGCAGCGTCCGGATCAGCAGCTCTGCCCCCAATTCGGAAAGCCTGTCGCTGAGTTCGCCCGCCGTTTCGGTCTCCCCGATGGGCGTTTCCGCCTTGAGGAGCATGTCGCCGGTGTCCATGCCGATATCGGTGTACATCGTCGTGATCCCCGTGACGGCCTCGCCCATCATCACGCACCAGTTGATCGGCGCGCTGCCCCGATGGCGCGGCAGCAGCGACGCATGGACGTTGATCGTCCCCAGCTTGGGAACGTCCAAAATCTCCTGAGAGAGAAGCTGGCCGAACGCCGCCGTCACGCACAAATCGGGCGCGAGGCTTTTGAGCGCCTCCACCCCTTCCGCGCGCTTGATGCGCTCCGGCTGAAAGACGGGAATCCCCGCCGCGACGGCCGTTTCCTTCACCGGGCAGGCGGCGAGCTTGTGCCCGCGCCCCTTCGGCCGATCCGGCTGGCAAAACACGCCGACGACCTGATAGCCGTTGTCCAGCAGCGCGCGCAGCGACGGCACGGCGAAATCCGGCGTACCCATGAACACGATTCTCAAGCGTTATTCCTCCGTCTCTTCCCCGTCGTCATCAAACAGCTCGCGGGACATGATATCCACGTACAGCTGGCCGTTGAGGTGATCCGTCTCGTGCATGATGCAGCGCGCCAGCAGCTCCTCGGCCTCGATTTCGTACCATTCGCCGTTGCGATCCTGAAATTTAGCGCGCACCTTCATCGGGCGCTTGACCATGCCGCGGCGGCCCGGCACGGAAAGGCAGCCTTCCGGCCCATCCTGCTCGCCCTCGGTTTCCAGAATTTCGGGGTTGACCGCAATCCATCACGACCACGCGGCGCAGCACCGCCACCTGCGGCGCGGCCAGACCCACGCCGTTGGCGTTGTACATGGTTTCGGCCATATCGTCAAGCAGCTTGTGCAGCTTCTCGTCAAACTTTTCAACCGGGCGGCTCTTTTTGCGAAGCAGCTCGTCCTCGATGCAGATAATCTTGCGAAGCGCCATGAAAAATCGTCTCTCCTTTTAACTACAACTGACTTGTTTCCGGCTTGTCTTCGTCCCCGCCGTTTCAGCGAACGGAAATGGACGCATTAACCCATCATCCTTTTTATTATAAAGCAAATCCGCGCAAAATGGAAGAGCCGACGACGCAAAAAAACGCCCTCGGCTCAAAGATTTTGGTTTTTCACGCTTTCCGCACGGCCTGCTTATGTGCGTCACATCATGCTCGAAGGGTTGATCTGGCAGGCGCACAGACAGCCCGCCGTCGGCGCGGCGGCAATTTCACTCATCTTGCCGACCGCCTCCTGACAAATCGGCTGATCGACGATCTTGAGCGTCGTCTGCCAGCGGCTTTTGCCCTTGATTTTTTTGATCGGGCAGGCCATCGCGCGCAGGGCGATCACATACTTTTTGAGGTATGTCCTCCGCTCGAAAAACGCCTCCATCAGCCGCATGGCGGTTTCGGCGGCCTGCTGGGCGGTCTTCTCATCGTCCGATTCGAAGAGCAGGCGCGCAATCAGCGTGTACGGCGGATAGAGCGCGCGGCGGCGGCGGCGCATCTCCTCTTCAAAAAAAGCGCGGTAATCCTGACGGCTCGCGGCCTCCACGGCGTAATTTTCCGGGTCGTAGGTCTGCAAAAAGACCTCGCCCGGCGCATCCGCGCGCCCCGCGCGCCCGGCCACCTGCGTGAGCAGCTGGAAGGTGCGTTCCGCCGAACGGTAATCCGGCAGCTTGAGCATCGCGTCCGCCGCGACGATGCCCACCATCGTCACGTTCGGGAAATCCAGCCCCTTGGCGATCATCTGCGTGCCGACGAGGATGCGCGCCTCCCCCCGGCGGAAGCGCTCGATCAGCGTCGCGTGCGCATCCTTGGTGCGGGTGGTGTCGTTGTCCATGCGCAGGGTCGGCACATCCGGGAAGAGCCTGTGTACCTCTTCCTCCACGCGCTGCGTGCCCACGCCGAAATACTTGATATACGGGCTGCCGCACTCCGGGCAAACCTTCGGCACGGCCGCCTCCTGCCCGCAGTAATGGCAGCGGAGCACGTTTTCCGCGCTGTGATAGGTCATGGAAACGTCGCACTGGCTGCACGTCACAACGTAGCCGCAGCTTCGGCAGGAAACGAACGTCGAAAAGCCGCGCCTGTTGATGAACAGAATCGCCTGTCTGCCGCTTTTGAGGCACCGATCCAGCCCGTTGACCAGCGCGCCGGAAAACACGCTTCGGTTGCCCTTTTTCAGCTCCTCGCGCATATCGACGACATGCACCGTCGGCATCGGGCGGTTGTTGACGCGCCTCGGCATTTCCAGCAGCCTCAAATCTCCGCGTCCGGCCATCGCGAAGGAGCGCATGCTCGGCGTTGCGCTGGCCAGCAGCAGCGCCGCGCCCTCCCGCGCGCATCGCTCGTGCGCCAACTGGCGCGCATCGTAATGCGGGTTGTTGTCGGCGATATAGCTCTGCTCGTGTTCCTCGTCGATGATGATCAAACCGACGTTTTGCAGCGGCGCGAAAATCGCCGACCGCGCGCCGATGACCACGCGCACATCGCCCCGCCGGATCCGCCGCCACTCGTCGTATCGCTCTCCCGGGGACAGGCGCGAATGGAGCACCGCCGCATCCTCGCCGAAGCGGGAGCGGAACCAGGAGACCATCTGCGGGGTCAGCGCGATTTCCGGCACCAGCACAATCGCCGTCTTGCCCATCTGCGCGGCGCGGCGGACGGCGCGAATGAACACCTCGGTTTTGCCGCTGCCCGTCACGCCGTAAAGCAGAAACTCGCCCTTTCCCGTTTCCACGGCGGGCAGAAGCTCGGCCAGCACGTCTTCCTGCTGGCGGGTAAGCTCAGGGTCCTGCGCGGAAAGCCGCTCCATCTCGCCATATGGCCTGCGCAGGCTCTCCCGCTTTTCCAGCTTCACAAAGCCCATCTTGAAAAGGGCGTTCAGCGCGTCGCGGCAGTCGCCGACGGTTTCGCGGAGCGCCGCCGTCGTCAATTCCATGTCCGGCGCGTCAGCCAGCGCCCGCAGCACCTTTGCCCGCTTGGGCGCGCGAACCTGCGCCGCGATCACCTGCCCCAGCACATCCGGCGCGACGGTCAGCACGGCGACCTCCTGCTGTTTTTCGCGGATGCGCTGGCCGCGCATCTGTGCGGGGAACATCAGCCTCAGCGCCACCGCCAGCGTGCAAAACGACGTCCGCTGGATTTCCTTCGCCAATTCAAGCAGCGGCGGCAGCACCGCGGGATAATCCTCCAGCGTGTCGCAGATATCCTTCACGCGCTCGGGCGGCAGGTCGCAATCCGCCGCCATTTCGACGACCACACCCTCCAGCTTCCGCGGCCCGAACGGCACGTGGACGCGCATGCCGGGGCAGACGTCCAGCCCCGCCGGCACGCGGTAGGTGAACACATGATCCACATCCGTGTGGTTGATATCCACGATCACCTGACAAAACGGCATGACGTTCCCCCCTTTTTCTGTGGTTGACATGATAACACGATCCGTTTGAGCTTGCAAGAGCGTTTCGGCTGTGATACGATAAGCGGCAAGGAAGTGATTGCCATGCAGATCAGCCGTCTTTTCCGCCTGCTCTATCTTTTGTTGGAGCGCGAACGCATACCGGCTTCAGAGCTGGCTCAGACGTTCGAGGTTTCCGTGCGGACAATCTACCGCGACATGCAGACGCTCGGCGAAGCCGGTATTCCCGTCTATGCCGAACGCGGGCGGGACGGCGGCATCGCCATTCTGCCCACGTTCAGGCTGAACAAATCCATGCTCAGCGCCGGGGAAAAGCAGGATATGCTTTCCGCCTTGCAGGCGCTGGCTTCCACCGGCGCATCCAACCGGGAGACGCTCGGCAAATTAAGCGCATTTTTCGGCGGGCAGCAGGCCGACTGGGTGCGCATCGACTTTGCAGACTGGAGCGGAACGCGCAGCGGCATGCTTCCGATCCTCAAAACCCCCATATTAAACCGCCAGCCGCTCCCCTTCGATTATTACAACAGCGGCGGAGACTGCGCGCCGCGCGAGGTCTGCCCCATCCGCCTGTGGTTCAAAAGCAGCGCGTGGTATCTGCTGGCTTATTGCATGCAAAGGCGCGCCCTGCGCACCTTCAAGCTCACGCGCATCAAGCGCCTGCACTCGATTCCGGGCGAATTTCCCGACGAGGCGCTTGCCTGCGCGGCTGACGAAACGGCGGAAATTCAATCGGACGTGCCTCCGATTCGCTTCACGCTGTGCATCGACGCGAGCATGGCTTTCCGCGTTTATGACGATTTCGAGGAAGACCAGCTTTCGCAGGCTGAAAACGGCGATTTTATCGCGCATGCCGCGTTCATACCCGGCGAATGGCTGATTTCCTTCATTCTGGGCTACGGAGCGCACGCAAAGGTGCTCGAACCCAAGGCGCTCGCGGACGCGGTTTGCCTCGAACTTGAAAAAATGTCGGCGCTCTACAAAACCTGACATGCAGTTGTCAGCTTTTCCGTGCGATAATCCATTCATCAACAGCAAGGAGGAATGTTTTCCATGGAAAAGAACATCAATTTCGCCGACACCCCGATCTGCCAAAGCTGCGGCATGCCGCTGACCGTGCCGGAGCAATTCGGCAAAAATGCCGACGGCACGACGAACGGCGATTACTGCGTCTACTGCTGCCCCAACGGTGAAGCAAACATGACCGGCACACTGGACGAAATGATTGATTTCTGCGCACCGCTCGAAGTCAAGCTCGGCCTGTTCCCCGACGAAAAGACCGCCAGAGACGCACTTTCGCGCTATCTGCCGACGCTCAGGCGTTGGCGCGGGTAAGCGCCTCCTCCGCAAATTTTCGCGCGGCCTTGACGGCGGTGGGCATGGGCAGGGCGGCCAGCTCGTCCGCGTTCACCCAGCGTCCATCCGGCACGTCGGTCAGCGCGTCCGCGACAAACGCATGGATCTCCATCTCCCAAATCAGGTGGGTGAACACGTGCTTCGCGCAGCCGAGCCGCGCGTCGTAGACGGCGGGAACGCCCAGCGCTTCAAGCGCCGCGCACATCTGCGCGGGCGACAGCGCCCCGACCGCGTCCGGGAAGACGGAAAGGCCGCCGAGCAGGCGCTCCCGCCTGAGCACGGTCAGCACCCGGTTTTGGCAAAACACCAGCATCACGCAGCGCTTCTCCACGCGCTGCGCTTTTTTCTTGGGCTTGACGGGCAGGCGCTCCGCCATTCCCTGCGCGTACCCCTTGCAGCCCGCCCGCACCGGGCAGAGCAGGCAGGACGGGCTTTTCGGCGTGCACATCGTCGCGCCCATCTCCATCATGGCGTTGGCAAACGCGCCGGGGCGGTCGGGCGGCACGAGGCTCTGCGCCAGCTCGTGAATCATGCGGCGGCTCTTCGGGCTGCCCATCTCCTCGGAAATCGCGAAATACCGACAGATCACGCGCTCCACGTTGCCATCCACCGCGGCGGCGGGAATGCCGAACGCAATGGATGCAATCGCGCCGCTGGTGTAATCCCCGACGCCGGGCAGGGCGCGCAGCTTCTGCAAATCCGCAGGCAATTCGCCGCCGTATTGCGAAACAATCTCGCGCGCCGCCTTTTGCAGCAGGCGCGCACGGCTGTAATACCCCAGCCCTTCCCACGCTTTGAGCAATTCCTCCTCCGGCGCGTCGGCCAGCGCGCGCACATCGGGATAGCGCGCAAGAAAGCGCTCATAATAAGAAACGACCGTCTCCGCGCGCGTCTGCTGGAGCATGATTTCGGAAATCCAGATTCGATAAGCGTCCTTCGTGCGCCGCCACGGCAGGTCGCGATGGCCCGCGTCATACCACGAGAGGACTGACCGCGTAAAGTTTTGATCCATATTCGGCCCTCCAATGGCGCTTATTCTACCATAAAAGGCGGATTTCGGCCACCCAATCGGGCGATTTATTCAAAAAACTGAGAAATTTCAAGTTTTGAATCATTTGAGCGAATTATTTTTTTTAAACCGCTTAAAATATGGATAAACGCTAAAATTTGGCAATCAGCCCATGTTGCCGAATTGGCTTGACTCGCGTATATTATATCTTGCTTTAGCACTCATCCGTAAAGAGTGCTAACAAAGTCACCGTATCATCTAAGGAGGTCTATCAAAATGAGCTTGAAACCCCTTTTTGACCGCGTTGTTCTCAAGGACGCGGAAATTGAAGAAACCACCAAGAGCGGCATCATCCTTACGTCCGCCGCGCAGGAGAAGCCGCAGTACGCCTACATCGTGGCCGTTGGCCCGGGCGGCGTTGTGGATGGCAAGGAAGTCGCCATGCAGGTGAAGGAAGGCCAGAAGGTCGTCTATTCCAAGTACGCCGGCACGGAGATCAAGATCGACGGCGAGGAATACAAGATCGTTCGTCAGAGCGACATTCTCGCGATCGTGGAGGGCTAAGCCTTCGCTTACTTCCGCCGCTTGATTGCATGAACCCCAAATGTTTGGCGCACGCGAGCAAGCTGTGCGGAAATTCAAAAAGAACCTGATTGGTAGGAGGTCATCATTATGGCTAAACAGATTATTTTCGGCGAGGAAGCCCGCCGTTCCCTTGAAAAGGGCATCAATTCTCTGGCGGATACCGTCAAGATCACCCTCGGCCCGAAAGGCCGCAACGTGGTGCTCGACAAGAAATACGGCGCGCCGCTCATCACCAACGACGGCGTGACCATCGCCAAGGAAATCGAGCTGGAGAACCCGTTTGAGAACATGGGCGCTCAGCTCGTGAAGGAAGTCGCCACCAAGACCAACGACGTCGCGGGCGACGGCACCACCACCGCTACCCTGCTGGCGCAGGCGATCATCCGCGAGGGCCTGAAGAACCTCGCCGCCGGCGCGAACCCGATGGTTCTGCGCAGCGGCATCGAGGCCGCCACGAACGCGGCGGTGGAGAGCCTGAAGAGCATGAGCGTGCCGGTCAGCGGCAAGCAGTCCATCGAGAACGTCGCGGCGAACTCCGCGGCTGACCCGACCATCGGCAAGCTGATTTCCGAGGCGATGGAGAAGGTCGGCAAGGACGGCGTGATCACCGTCGAGGAGAGCAAGACCATGCAGACCAACCTCTCTCTGGTTGAGGGCATGCAGTTCGACCGCGGCTACGTTTCCGCCTACATGGCGACCGACACCGACAAGATGGAGGCCGTGCTGGATAACCCGTACATCCTCATCACCGACAAGAAGATCAGCAATATTCAAGAGATCCTGCCGCTGCTCGAGCAGGTTGTGCAGGCCGGCCGCAAGATGCTGATTATCGCCGAGGACATCGAAGGCGAAGCGATGGCGACGCTGGTTGTCAACAAGCTGCGCGGCACGTTCACCTGCGTGGCCGTCAAGGCGCCGGGCTTCGGCGACCGCCGCAAGGCCATGCTGCAGGATATCGCAATCCTGACCGGCGGCCAGGTGATCTCCGAGGAGCTGGGCTACGAACTCAAGAGCGCGACGGTCGATATGCTCGGCTCCGCGCGTCAGGTCAAGGTTGACAAGGATAACACCACCATCGTCGAGGGCGCGGGCAACCCGCAGGATATCGCGGCGCGCGTCGCCTCGATCCGCACCCAGATCGGCGAGACGACCTCCGATTACGACCGTGAGAAGCTGCAGGAGCGTCTGGCCAAGCTGGCCGGCGGCGTTGCGGTGATTCAGGTCGGCGCGGCCACCGAAATCGAAATGAAGGAGCGCAAGATGCGCATCGAGGACGCGCTCTCCGCGACCCGTGCCGCCGTTGAGGAAGGCATTGTTCCGGGCGGCGGAACCGCGCTGCTGAGCGTGCTGCCGGAGGTTCAGGCGCTGCTGCCGAAGTTCAGCGGCGACGCGAAGACCGGCGTGCAGATCGTCCTGCGCGCGCTGGAAGAGCCGGTTCGCCAGATCGCGGCCAACGCGGGCGTGGAAGGCTCCGTCATCGTCGAGAAGATCAAGCGCACCAAGAAGCCGGGCTACGGCTACGACGCGCTGAACGACAAGTACGTCGATATGGTTGAGGCCGGCATCATCGACCCGACCAAGGTGACCCGCAGCGCGCTGCAGAACGCGGCTTCCGTCGCGGCGACCGTGCTGACCACCGAATCCCTCGTGGCGGACATCCCGGAGAAGAATCCGGCGCCCGTCCCGGCGGCTGATCCGGGCATGGGCGGCATGTACTAAGCGCCCGTTTTCCCAAACAGCATACGAAAAGGAGCGGCCTTTTGACGAGGGCCGCTCCCTTTTTGTCTTCTTTTGTCTACTTTTATCTCCCCCGCGCCTGGATTTCCCCTGCCATGCGCGCCTCACGGCCTGCACACCTTACAGGGCGAATACCCCTGTTTCACGGCTGCCGCGCGGGTGGCGAACGTGATGCGGTTGCTCTGCTGAATATCCTGCACGGACGAGCAGGTGGACAGATGGAACTTTTTGCTCTTTATATTGCCGATATAGCCGACCGACTGACCCTTTCGAGGCGTTGCGGTCGGCTTTTTTCCCTTTTCCGTCTCAAACGCGACGCGCTCGCCGTTTGACCGGCAGACAATCGTGCCGCTTTCATCCGTGCGGTACACTGCCGCGCCGATATCCCTCAGCCGCGCCAGCACTTCCTGATGCGGATGGCCGTAGGCGTTATCCCGGCCGCAGCTAATGACCGCGTAGGATGGCATGACCTGCCGCAGAAAGAGATAGGAGCTCGACGTGTTGCTGCCGTGATGGCCGACCTTGAGCACCGTTGCGGAAAGCGCCTCGTCGCTGTCGATCATGTCGTTTTCAGACGGCCTTTCCGCGTCGCCGGTGAACAGAAACGCCGTCTGCCCGTAGGTGATCCGGGTGACGAGGGAGAGATCGTTCACATCGTCGTAAATGCCCAGCGGCGCGTAAAACTCGACCTCCGCGCGCCTGAGAGAAAAGCGCTGCCCCGCCTGCGGCACGGTGATTCTGACGTTTTTCGCATCGGCCGCGCGTTTCATCGCTTCAAACGGCTTGCCTTCAAATTCATCCACCGGCGAATACAGCGTCTTCACCGCAAAGGCGCGGATGACGTCCGGCAGGCCGCCGATGTGATCCGCATGCGGGTGGGTGCCGATCATGGCGTCGATGGTGGAAACATGCAGCGTGTTTTGCAGATAATCGACCAGCTTTGCGCCGCTTTCCGGCATCCC
>ERZ772883.1979-NODE-1979-length-13884-cov-9.117217_pt1 | contig 13884 bp, 16 predicted proteins | sample MGYA00580575_ERZ772883 | MGnify/ENA primary metagenome ERZ772883 (study PRJEB29015, sample SAMEA2737666) | human gut metagenome | biome: human gut; feature: human-associated habitat; material: faeces | place: China | collected 2012 ...
CCCTAAGTCTTACGCTGCAGCATTTTTTCCGCGAACCAGCGAAGCGCTGTTCGCGGGCGATGACGGCCGATCAGGGTTTTTCGACAGTCTGAGCCCCGCCAAAAGGCGGGGCCAAAGGGGTAACAGTCAGACGTAATACTCCATGGGATAGACCAGGTACTGGATCTCGTCCAGTTGATCCAGCGTGACCAGACCGGCGGGAGCCCGCAACACGCTGGGGATGCGGTTGACGATGGTAGCGCAGGTGTGCTCCACGGTGGCGGGCTTGACCACATGGAATTCGGTGTCCGGCTCGCCGGTGATCTTCCAGTCGCACATATCGCCGTCGTCGGGGCCGTACACCTTGCCGATGCACTGGGTCTCGAGGGTGATGCCCTGGAAGGTCTCGGTGGTCACTACAGCGGCCATGCCGATGCAGTTGCCCTTCGGGATGGTCTTGCCCAGCGTGGCGGAGTACAAATCGGTGTCATGGAAGTAGGGCACGCACTTCTGGGTCTGGCTCTTGATGGTCAGGCCCAGCTTCTGCGCCAGCGCCTCGTTGCTGTTCCACACGTAGGAGGGCTCCAGCACCTCGGGGTGCGCGATCTGCGCTTCGAATTCTTCGGGGGTCAGGTTTACGCCGTGGGCGTTGGCCAGCGCCAGACCGTAATCTTCCACGTTGTAGCTGACCGCGCCTTCGATCTTGCGGATGTTGTGGCAGCCGCCGGCGATCAGGCCGATGGAGTTGACCCAGAAGCAGTCCTCCATGCCGGAGCCGACGAAGGTGCAGCCGTGTTCCTTGGCCAGCACGTCCAGCTTGTTGGCGCGAACGGGGTCGGTGGTCCAGCAGTAGGTCGCTTCTTCGCAGGTGCTGATGACGCTGATGCCCCGGGACAGGCACTTCACATAATGGTCGAAGCAGTCGGAGACCAGACTGAAGAGGGTGACGACGGCGATATCCGCATCGCAGTTGTCCAGCACTTCATCCGCATTGTTGTTGATGGTCACGCCGGTCTTGAAGCCCAGCCCCGCGTAGTCGCCGATGTCCATGCCCACGATAGCGGGGTTCACGTCGATCGCGCCCACGATCTGCGCGCCTTTTTCATACAAATAGCGAATGATGTACTTGGCCATTTTGCCGCAGCCGTATTGTACAACCTTGATCTTTTCCATGAGGGGAAACCTCCTTGTTAATTTTCTAACAATATTGTAAACCCTCATCTTAAAGGAGAGTCAAGGCTTTTCTTCAAAAGAAATGGGAACCTGCAGCCGAAGGTACATGGAGCGCTGCGCTTCATCAAAAACATTGAACTCCGTCATGACCTCGCAGATGTAGTCGCCGGAAATGCGGTAGCCGTTGCTTTGGCAGAATTGGAGCAGCTTTTCCGCATAGGGGATTTCGTCGTCATAATGGCTCAGGTAGATGCAGGCATACATGCCGCTTTCCAGCGTGCGAATCTCCGGCAGGGGCGGAAAGTGGCTGTCCACAAAGGCGAATACCTCCGAGGCCACGAAGCGCCGCGCCTGAAAATCCTCCCTCGTCATGGTGGTGCCCACATTATAGTAGTAAGCCTGCGGAAGCCCTCCGGCGATCATGTTGTTTTTCAGTTCGGTCAGCACGGCCTCGAAATCCTCGATGGTGCCGGTGTAAAAATTCTGACTGGCCGGGATGGCATAAATGCGCCGCTGGTCAATGTATTCCAGCGAGGTTACGCCTTCCGTGGGGGATTTGCGGTAGCGCTCGATGCTGGAGATGGCCCGGGTGATCGCGTCCCGCTGAATGCGCAGCTGGCGAATTTGAGCAAACACCTGCTCCCGCTTTTTGATGAGGATGTTCTCCACCAGCTGCAGGTCTTCTTTTTTCAGGATCCGCTGAATCTCCTCCAGACTCATGCCCAGCTCCTTCATATACTGGATCAGGTCGAAACGGGCGTTCTGGCGGATGTCATAATAACGGTAGGCGGTTTCCGGGTCAGTATATCGGGGATGCAAAAGCCCCAGCCGGTCGTACAGCCGCAGGGTGGGGACGGTGGTATGGTTCATTTTGGCCATCTGCCCGATGGAAAGCAGCTTGTTCTTCATGATGTTTTCCTCCGAAACTCTCATCCTGCAAAAGAGTTTAGCAGAAAAAAGCCGCTTTTGCAACCGGGCGGCGATTGTGGGGTATAGCGGCTCTTTTTCCGCTTCATACTGAAACGCAGGAAGAAATGGAAACGCGGATGCGGCGGGGCTGCGTCCGGAACGGAGGGGCAAAATGAACGGCAAACGGATCGGTCAACAGACCATTGAACTGCCATCCCGCCCGGCTCTCTGCGGCAGCGCCGCCTTTGTGGGCCGCAAGGAAGGGGAGGGGCCGCTGGGACACTGCTTTGATCATGTGGCCAAGGATGAAATGTACGGGCAGAAGAGCTTCGAACTGGCGGAACGGCAGCTGTATCTGGACGCTATCGCCATGGCGGTCGAGAAGGGGCGGGAGCGGATCGATAACGTGCAGTTTCTGCTGGGCGGCGACCTGCTGAACCAGATCATCACCGCGTCCTTTTCGGCCCGGGAGCTGGGAGTCCCCTTCATCGGCCTGTACGGGGCCTGCTCCACCATGAGCGAAAGTCTTTGTCTGGCAGGGATGCTGCTGGACGGCGGTCATGCCCAGCAGGTGGTCTGCGCCGCCAGCAGCCATTTCTGCACCGCCGAGCGCCAGTATCGCTATCCGCTGGAATTTGGCTCCCAGCGTCCGCCCACGGCCCAGTGGACCGTAACCGGCGCAGGAGCCACGCTGCTGTGCGCCGAGCCGAAAGTGCCGCCGCTGGCCCGGCTGCGGCGCGTCTGCGTGGGCCGCGTCGTCGATCTGGGCATTGCGGACGCCAACAACATGGGGGCGGCCATGGCGCCCGCCGCAGCCGATACCCTTCTTTCCCTTTTCCGGGATACACAGACCGGCCCGGCGGACTATGACGCTATCGTGACCGGCGATCTGGGGCAGGTGGGGCACGACCTGCTGATGCAGCTGATGCGGGAGCAGAGAATGCCGTTGATCGACGAGCGATATCACGACTGCGGCCTGCTGATCTTCGACCGGGAACGGCAGGACGTTCACGCCGGGGGAAGCGGCTGCGGATGCAGCGCTGCCGTGCTGAACGGGTACTTCCTGCCAAAGCTGCAAAGCGGCGAGCTGGGGCGGATCATCTTTATGGCCACGGGCGCGCTGATGAGCACTACCTCCAGCCAGCAGGGAGAGACCATCCCCGGCGTGGCTCACGCGGTGGTGCTGGAAAGTCCGCAAAGGGGGAAGAAGGAATGAATATCGTCTGGATGTATCTGAAGGTGTTTCTGGTGGGCGGCGCACTGTGCGCCGTCGGCGAGCTTTTGACCCTTTTGACAAAGTTAACCCCGGCCAGAATTTTGGTTTGCTACATTCTGACCGGGGTGGTGCTCAGCGCAGTGGGTTGGTATGGGCCGCTGGTCAAGTTTGCCGGGGCCGGGGCGACGGTGCCGCTGACCGGCTTTGGGCACGCGCTGTGTCAGGGCGTTCTGTTCAGCGTGCAGGAAAGCGGGCTGATCGGCGCGTTCACCGGCGGGCTGGCCGCCACGGCGGGCGGCATCAGCGCGGCGGTGTTTTTCGGGGCGTTGGTGGCCCTCTGCTTCAAGCCCCGTTCCAAGTAGTCAGCCCTTCTGCCTGCGGGTAAACAGACGGAGAAATCCGCTCAGGAAACGGGGCGCGCGGACGCAGATCATCTTCACAGCCATGCTTTCACCTCCATGCCCGGCTGATTTTGAGCAGGAGAACGCCCAGCGCCATCAGCCCGACGCCCAGAAGCGCCAGCCAGGCCCAGCAGGGAATGCAGCAGAACAGGAGGATCACGCCCGCCAGCACGAGCGCATAGCCGAGAATCATTGCCCCTTTGTTTTCTCCGCCGGGGTAGCAGCGTTCATAGGGTTTCGCCATGGCAGTTCACCTCGCTCGTTCCAGCATATGACGAGCAGGGCGAAAATGTGCTATTTGCTTTGCTGAAATTGCCGCAGCACCGTCAGCGTGACGGGGACGGACAGCAGGAAGGAGAGCAGGTCGCTGACGGCCTGACTGAGTTCAAGACCCGTCAAACCGAAGAAATGGGACAGCAGGAACACCGCCGGGATGAGAAAAAGCCCCTGTCGGGCGGTGGCCAGCAGCGTGGCCCGGCCTGCGTAGCCGATGGTCTGCAGCATCATGTTGGCCATGATGACGAAGGAAAACAGGGGCATGGTGACGCACTGCATCCGCAGAGCCGCAGCGCCGATCTCCCGCACGTCCGGGTTGTCCTTGATGAACAGCCCCACGATCTGGGGGGCGAAGATCATGGCGACGATGGCCACGACGCACAGCACGATGGCGGACAGCCGCACGCAGAACCAGAACGCGTCCCGAACCCGGCGGTAAAGCCCTGCCCCGAAATTAAAGCCGCACACGGGCTGGAAGCCCTGCCCGAAGCCGATGATGGCGGAGTTGCAGATCTGCATGATCCGGCTGACGATGCTCATGGCCGCGACCGCCGCGTCGCCGAAGCCGCCCGCCGCCACGTTCAGGCAGATGGTCGCCAGACTGGCCAGCCCCTGCCGGGCCAGCGAGGGAACGCCGCCCCGGAAAATTTCCTTGGCAGTCTCCGCGTTCAGGCAGAAGCGGCGGGGCTTGATGGGAATATTGCCCGCACGGCTGGTCATGAACAGAAGCACCGCAAAACTGACGGCCTGTCCAATGGCCGTAGCGATGGCTGCGCCCGCCACCTGCATGTCCAGCACGAAAATAAAGACGGGGTCCAGAATGATATTGAGGATGGTGCCAGCGGTAATGCCGATCATGCCGTAAAAGGCGCTGCCCTGAAAGCGAAGCTGATTATTCAGCACGAAACTGCAGATCAGGAACGGTGTGCCGGGCATCAGGCAGCGCACGTAATCCCGTGCGTAAGGGGCGATGGTCTCTGTTGCGCCCAGCAGACGCACGATGGGATCCGTCCACACAAGGCCGATCACCATTAGCAGCACGCCCGCGCCCATAGCGCTGAAAAAGCCGGTGGAGGCGTATTTTTCCGCGTCGTCCACGTCGCCCGCGCCCAGTGAGCGGGACATATGATTGCCGGAACCGTGGCCGAACATGAAGGCAATGGCCTGCATCAGGCTCATCAGGGGAAACACCACGCCGATAGCGCCCGTGGCGCTGGCGTTGCCGATCAGCCCCACAAAATAGGTGTCCGCCATATTATACAGGGCGGAGATGAGCATACTGACGATGGTGGGCACCGCCAGCGAAAAAATCAGCCCGGGCAGGGGGCTTTCCGTCATTCGAACAAGTTTTTCTTCCTGCGTGAGGGTCGGTTTATGACGCATAAAGGAACTCCTTTCCTGAAGCGTACTGCGGCTTAAAAGGCCGTACTGCCCAATTATAAAGAAAAAAACACTTTTTGCAAGGGAAAAGCAGGGATTTTTTCCCTCGTGTCGAAATGTATAATCGGCAAGAGAAACAGATGAGGAAGCGAGAGAAAAATATCAGGCGGTTCACTCACCCGAACCGGAAAGGAGCGTGGTACCATTGGCACCCGCACATTTTTTGACCCTAACGCCTATCATTTGTTAAAGGAGCTGCCATTTTATGAAGACTACGATTACCGGCAAAGATATGGTCATTTCCAACGCCATCAGCGAACGTGTTCTGAAAAAAACCGCCAAAATGGAACGATATCTGGATCCCAACACCGAGCTTTTAGTCCGTCTGACGAAAAAAAAGGACGGCCGCCGGAAATGTGAGATCACCGTTCCCTTTGAGGGCGTGACGCTGCGGGCCGAGGCTTCCAGTGACGACAATCTTTACGTTTGCATCGATCAGGCGCTGGCCAAGCTGGAGCGCCAGATTCACAAGCACCGCACCAAGCTGCAGAATCGTTTCCGCAGCGACGCCTTCAAGGCGATCGACCTCGAATATGCCGAAGAACCTGTGGCCGAGCTGGAAGAAGAGCCCAAGGTGGTTCGGCACAAGACCTTCCCTGTGCGCCCCATGAGCGTGGAAGACGCGGGCATGCAGATGGAGCTTTTGGGCCACGACTTCTTCGTTTTTGTCAACGCCGACACAGATCGCACCAACGTCCTCTATCAGCGCAAAGACGGCGGTCTCGGCCTCCTCGAACCCGAAGCCTAAGGGGCAGTGCCCCTTGGGCCGGACTGCGCGCCATGGGCGCGCAGGGGCGCTTGAGGGAAAGCTGGTTGGCCGGGGTTTTACCGCCGTGGCACGACAGGTGCCACGGCTCGCGGGTCAGGCTTAGCTTCCTGCCAGTTGCATATAAAAGACCGCCGTCGGGCGACAAGCCCTCCGGCTCGCATAAAAAGGCCAGCGTGGATAGGATATCCCGCCGGCCTTTTGCTTTGGGAATATAGCCGGGACACGATATGCCAGCAGGCTCACGTAGGAACAGACAAAAATAGACAGCAATAACATTGCCACGGTATTCCGAAAAGGGAACGCCATCACCAAGCTGCTGACGGACGCGATCCAAAAAGAAAACGCCGGTGAGACCGGCGTGTACTACTGGAAAAAAACAGAGGCTCGTAACCTGCTTGCGGAGTCCGGGGTCCAATTCCCCGGGGGCGCTATGCAGGATGGCCTCATCCATAGTATATTAAACAATGATTCCCCTGTCAACAGGAAATTTGTGGATCAGACTGAAACGAGACAATTTAAGCGCTGGTTTGGGGACAGCAAGGTGGTGGACAGGGACGGCGAGCCGCTGGTGGTGTACCATGGGACAGGAGACGATTTTACGGTATTTGACCCATGGAAAACCAATTATGGAGACGTTTCAGAGGGATACAGTTTCTTTACAAACAAAAAGAACGGATATGCGGATAGCGCACAGGATTATGCAAACAGGCATAAAAATGGTCATGTAATGGAAACGTATCTGAAAATTGAAAAGCCTTTGCGGCTGAAATCTGATGGATATTTTACGCCGGTGCATTATTATGATGAAAACTATCTGGATATCGACGTTCAATTTTTGAGTGGGGATCATGATGGGATCATCATTGAAAACAGCGACAAGAGCGTGGACGACAGCGTCATTTATCTGGTGCAGAATCAGAACCAGATCAAGAACGCGACGGACAATGTGGGGACGTTCGCAAATATCCGCTATTTTGTTTCCTTGTGCCGCAATGGCCTTTCAGCAGCGCCGAAGCATCCCAGCTTGCGCTATTTTTGCCCCGTTCCCACCCAAGCGACGGCGGAGTAGAGCGGCGATAGGCAGCGGAGGGGAAAAGGCTCGCCCATTTTGATGGCGGAAAAAGGCGAGTTCGGAGCGCGCACGATAGCAAGTATAATTTCACCAATCAGGGTGCGCGCGACATAACGAGCCCCGACGTCAAAATGGGCAGTAGAAGCCTTTTTCCCATAGTCGCCGTGCCGCTGGCTTTCTTTTGCACACTTTTCTTTGAACACACCCCATTAGGGAAAGGAAAACGCAGACAAGCAAGAATTCAGAATTCATGCGGGTTTCGGCAAGGTGGCTCTCGACGTTTGCATCCTTAAATCACAGGAAAAGATGAAACCATAACCGTATACTGGCTTAAAGGAAAGGCTGTATGCTTACAAGCGCACGTCTTTCCTTTTTTCGTTTCCTAACCAAAAACGAAGGGACGCACAGCATACAAAAGACAGCAGTGCTTCGAAAGCATAAAGCAGAGGACTATTACATCAAAAACAACTGGAGAAAGGAAGGAAACGTATGGCATCAACCATTATAAGTGTCTCCAATCAAAAAGGCGGAGTGGGCAAAACCACCACGACCGCGAACCTGGGCATCGGGCTGGCGAACAGCGGAAAAAAGGTGCTGCTGGTGGACTGCGATCCCCAGGCGTCCCTGACCGTCAGTCTGGGATATTCCCAGCAGGACGAACTGAAAGTTACCCTGGCAGACCTGCTTAAAAAGGTGCTGCTGGACGAGCCTTTTCAGCTAACGGATGGAATCCTTCCTCATGCGGAGGGCGTTGACCTGCTGCCTGCCAACATCGCCCTTTCCGGCATGGAGGTATTGCTGGTAAACGCCATGAGCCGGGAAACTATCCTGAAGCAGTATCTGGAACCTGTCCGAAAAAGCTATGATTACATCCTCATCGACTGTATGCCTTCTCTGGGAATGCTGACCATCAATGCCCTGGCAGCTGCGGACAGCGTTCTCATTCCCGTACAGGCGCAGTACCTTCCGGCCAAGGGGATGGAGCAGCTGCTGCAGACCATCGGTAAGGTGCGTCGGCAGATCAACCCCGCTCTGCAAATTGACGGCATTCTTTTGGAGATGGTGGACAACCGCACCAATTACGCCCGGGATATGGCGGCGCTGCTCAAGGAGACTTATGGCGGGAAGCTCCGCATTTTTGACGCGGAAATTCCGCATTCCATTCGGGCGGCGGAGATCAGCGCCGAAGGAAAAAGCATCTATGCTCATGACCCCAACGGAAAGGTAGCAGAAGCCTATCGCAGTCTGACAAAGGAGGTGCTGGGCCTTGAAAAGCAGCGCGCGCAACGTGAAGCTGGCCTCGGTAGATGATCTTTTCACCACAGAGGAAAACCGGCAGGAGATTCAGGCGGAAGCCAAACTGGAAAAAGTGCAGATGATCCCCCTTGCAGAGCTGCATCCCTTTCGGAATCACCCCTTCAAAGTCAAGGATGACGAAGCCATGGCAAACACCGTGGACAGCGTCAGACAGTATGGCGTACTGGTTCCGGCCATTGCCCGGCCTCTGGAAAGCGGCGGATATGAGCTGGTGTCCGGCCACCGCCGCCATCGTGCCAGCGAACTGGCGGGCCTGACAGAAATGCCGGTCATTGTCCGCGATCTGGACGATGACACCGCCACGATTATCATGGTGGACAGCAATTTGCAGCGGGAAACGCTGCTGCCCAGCGAGAGGGCATTCGCTTATAAGATGAAGCTGGAAGCTATGAAACGACAAGCTGGCAGACCTTCCAAAGAAAATGTGTCCCAAGTTGGGACACAAAAACGTTCAGATCAACTCATGGCTGAACAAATAGGAGAAAGTCGCAATCAAGTTCAGCGCTTCATCCGCCTGACCGCCCTCATCCCAGACCTGCTGAATCTTGTGGACGAAAAGAAAGTGGCTTTCAATCCTGCCGTGGAACTGTCCTATCTGAAAACCGAAGAACAGGTTCTCCTGCTGGACGCCATGGAAAGCGAACAGACAACGCCATCGCTGTCGCAAGCCCAACGGCTGAAAAAATTCAGTCAGGAAGGGGAGCTTTCGGTGGACGTGATGCGCGTCATCATGTCCGAAGAAAAGAAGCCCGAGATGGATAAGCTGATCTTTACCAGCGCCAAGCTCCGGCAATATTTTCCCAAGTCTTATACGCCTCAGCAAATGGAAAATACCATTCTCCGGCTGCTGGAACAGTGGCAGCGAAAGCGTCAGCATGAGGCGGAACGCTAAATAACACACAGAAGAAGGGAGGGATGAGAAATGGCAGTTTTCCGGGTAGAGCGCACCCGCGATTATACGGTCATGTCCAATCATCATCTGAAAAATCGGTTGCTGTCGCTGAAGGCAAAGGGACTTCTGTCCGTCATGCTGTCGCTGCCGGATGAATGAATGGGACTATACCCTTCGCGGTCTGGCGGCCATCAGCAGGGAAGGGGTGGACGCCATCCGGGAGGCGATTCGGGAATTGGAGGATGCAGGCTACATCGTCCGCTCCCGCGGACGCAACGAAAAAGGCCAGCTTTCCGGCACGGAGTATGTGATTTATGAGCATCCGCAGCAGAGTGCGAATGCACCTGTGTTGGATATTCCCACACAGGAAAAATCCGTTGTGGCTGACGAACCAAAAAGAGAAACGGAATCCATAAAATCTTTGGATTTTAGCACTTCCAAGGCGATTTCCGGGTCTTGCGAAACGTCAAGCAGCAGTGGGAAAACACCTATGTGGGAAAATCCAACGTTGGAGAATCCAACATTGGAAAAGCCTACGTTGGAAAAAAAGCCGTCCGTCAAACCCAAGATAAGAGCGCCTACCCCGGAACAGAGATACCGACAGGAGGAAAACAGGTGCTATAAGGCGCTGTCCGATTACTTCCATCACCTGAGAACATGGAAACGGCAGTACGCACCGCAGCAGCCGGAGGACGAATGGCATCCGCTGTTCGTGGAAGCCCTGCAACGAGAAAGCCACATCGAATATCTGCTTGATGTTCTTCTGTACGGCACAGCCGAAGAAAAGAAGGCTCTGGTTGCCGAGCAAAGAAAAGAGGTGATAAGACTTGAACGGCGATTTACAGAACACACAGCCGGGCATGACCGTGGAAGAAGTCAGGGGAAGTCTGGACTTAACCGATAACGGAGCTATCCGAAACAGCATACGGAACTGCCTGACCGTGTTTCAGAACGACCCCTATCTGCAAGGTGCTATCTGCTACAACATTCTGACGGAGCGCATTGATATTGTAAAGCCCCTATGGTGGGAGAAGCCCACAGCGACCCTGAACGACACGGACTTAAATTACCTCATGCTCTATCTGGAGGACAAGTACGGACTGACCAGCGAAAAGAAGATTGAAAAAGCCATTTCCATTGTCGCGGACTGCAACAAGTACCACCCCATCCGTGATTACCTGAACAGCCTGAAATGGGACGGCACGGAACGTATCCGCTATGCCCTCACCCGCTATCTCGGCGCAGAGGACAGCGAGTACACCTATGAGTGTCTGCGCCTGTTCATGCTGGGAGCAATCCGCAGAGTGTTCAAGCCGGGCTGCAAGTTTGAGGTGATGCTCTGTCTGGTGGGCGGTCAGGGCGCGGGCAAGTCCACCTTCTTCCGGCTGCTGGCTGTCAGGGACGAATGGTTCTCCGATGACCTGAAACGGATTGACGATGACAATGTTTACCGCAAGATGCAGGGGCATTGGATTATCGAAATGTCAGAGATGATCGCCACCGCCAAGAGCATTGAGGATATTAAGTCCTTTATCAGCAGGGCGAAGGAAACCTACAAAGTGCCGTATGAAACCCATCCGGCAGACCGACTGCGGCAATGCGTGTTCGGCGGTAGCTCCAATACGCTGGACTTCCTGCCCCTTGACCGAAGCGGCAACCGAAGGTTCCTGCCCATCATGGTATACGCAGAGAACGCCAAAGTTCACATTCTGGAAGATGAAGCCGCATCGAGGGCGTATATCGATCTGATGTGGGCGGAAGCCATGTTCTTCTATCACAACTTCCCTGTAAGGCTGACCTTATCCAAGGAAATGAACAAGGAGCTGAAGGTGCTGCAAAAGCAGTTCGTGCCGGAGGACACCAAGGCGGGGCTGATACAGTCCTTCCTTGATGATTTCAGCGGCACACAGGTTTGCTCCAAGCTGATCTATGCAGAAGCTCTGAACCATTCCTTTGACGAGCCGAAGCAATGGGAAATCCGGGAAATCAACGAGATAATGAACAACAGCATAGAGGGCTGGACGGCGTTTTCCAATCCCCGCATCTTTGCCAGGTACGGCAGACAGCGTGGCTGGGAACGAGCCGCTTCCGGCAACGAGCCACCGACAACAGGCCTAATTTTGCCGGGCGGCTTTCGTGAGCTGACCGAGGAAGAAGCCCGGCAGATGGAGCTTCCGTTCTGAAAGGCAGACCGTGTTGCCGACCCGGTTGCTGTCCCGTTGCCGACCCCGTTGCCGGGCTAACCCCTTGAAAACCCTTTATCTATAAGGCTTTTTTCTTCTCTGACAACGAAAGCAACAGAGAAATCAAAGAAAAGAATAAAAATAGTATAAGAGCAGGACAGGACGATGTTGCAGGTTTTTTGAAGCCCGTTGCTGGACTTCGTTGCCGACACACACTCTGTCCGGCTTTTCGCACAGGAGGCACCGAATGGCAGAAAACACTACACCCACAAAAGCACCCAAGGAAATCCCGGCAGGCTCGTTCAATATGCGGGTGGGCAACACCACCTATATTGTCGGCGTTCATTTCAGCAAGGAGAGCAAGGACACCTTGGAGGACAAGGTGAAACGGCTGATGCGTGACGATGTAAGAGCCGCTAATTTCTAAAGTGAAAATTATCAGTAATACTTCCGTTTTCTATCTTGACAAAACTGTTCCGAAGGGCAGCATCCTCATCGAATGCGGAAAGCTCCTGCAAAAAGAAAACTATCGAATCAAAGTCCTCCACACCATCAATTTTCAGAAATCCATGCATTATAACCCCTTTGCTTACCTCCACTCCGAGCAGGATATTCTGAAACTGGTGACAACCCTGATCGCCAATACCAAGGGCGAAGGACGCGCAGGAGACGATTTCTGGGTAAAGGCGGAAACCCTGCTCTATACAGCCCTGATCGCCTATATCCACTATGAAGCGCCCATAGAAAATCAGAACTTTTCCGCACTGATCGACATGCTGGGCACCATGGAAGTCCGGGAAGAGGACGAAAGCTTCCAAAACAACGTGGATTACCTGTTTGAGGAACTGGAACGCGAGCAGCCCAGCCACTTTGCCGTCCGGCAATACCGGAAATTTAAGCTGGCGGCCGGCAAGACTCTGAAATCGATTCTGGTGAGCTGCGGCGCGCGAATGGCCCCTTTCGATATTGCCGAACTGCGGGAGGTGACCGCCTATGATGAAATGGAGCTGGATACGCTGGGCGACCGGAAGACGGCGCTGTTTCTCATCATCAGCGATACGGACGATACCTTCAATTTTCTGGTGTCCCTGTGCTATACCCAGTTGTTCAACTTGCTGTGTACCAAGGCGGACGATGTGTATGGCGGTCGGCTGCCGGTTCCGGTACGCTGCCTCATCGACGAAGCAGCCAACATCGGTCAGATTCCCAAGCTGGAAAAACTCATGGCCACCATCCGCTCCCGGGAAATCTCGGCCTGTCTGGTGCTGCAAGCCCAAAGCCAGTTAAAAGCGCTTTATAAGGACAACGCCGATACCATCACCGGCAACTGCGACAGCATGATTTTCCTGGGCGGCAAGGAAAAGGGAACGCTGAAGGAAATCGAGGAAATGCTGGGCAGGGAAACCATCGACAGTTTCAATACCGGCGAAAGCCGGGGAAAGGAGGTTTCTCACAGCCTGAACTACACCAAGCTGGGCAAGCCGCTGATGTCGATGGACGAGCTGGCCGTTATGAACGGGAACAAATGCATTCTCCAGCTGCGCGGCGTTCGTCCCTTTGTCTCCGACAAGTATGATATTACCAGACATCCCAACTACCGCTATCTGTCGGACGCAGACCCGAAGAACGCCTTTGACATCGGGAAATTTCTTTCCTGCAAACTGAAAGTGAACCCCACGGACACTTTCGAGGTGTTTGAAACGGATACACCTGAAGAACTACAGGCTGCTGAAGAAAATTAGCGGCTTTTTCTTTTGCCCCGCAATCAGGTATAAAGGAGGTGATCGTATCAAATTCGTTCATTCGGGCTACTGGATACGTGCCCCCACCTGACAGTAAAAATGGTTCATCCTCTGGGCGGCTCTAGCGGCTGCCTTTTTCATTTCCAAAAAATTTGAGTGCCGCAGAGCGGCAGAAAGCGAGGAAGTATGACTTTCTTCAATAGCGCGGTAGACGTATTGCAGACGCTGGTAATTGCCCTGGGCGCGGGCCTTGGTATCTGGGGCGGCATTAACCTTCTGGAAGGATATGGATCGGATAACCCCGGCGCGAATGCTCATGTGCCATAAAGTAACACACAAGAATTTGATAGACAGCAGCCCATTATTCCGATATTGCCTTACGCACGCATCTTGTAACTTTTTCGTTAAGCCTATTGACTCTGATACCTCGGAAGAGATATAATATAGTTGCTACTTAGCGAACCTAAATAGCGAAACTAAAGAGAGGCGACGATATGAATAACAAATATGTCCAG
>ERZ772883.1983-NODE-1983-length-13874-cov-5.505319_pt1 | contig 13874 bp, 10 predicted proteins | sample MGYA00580575_ERZ772883 | MGnify/ENA primary metagenome ERZ772883 (study PRJEB29015, sample SAMEA2737666) | human gut metagenome | biome: human gut; feature: human-associated habitat; material: faeces | place: China | collected 2012 ...
TGAAGCCGTCGCCCTTCATCTCGACGGTGTCAACGCCGACATGGATCAGCACCTCGACGCCGCCTACACCCATAATGCCCAGCGCATGGCCGCTGTCCGGGGCTTGGGTGATTTCGCCGTCGACCGGGGCAAAGACCTTGCCCTCGGTGGGTTCGATGCCGCAGCACTTGCCCAGGATGCCCTGTGCAAACACTTCGTCGGGGATGTTCTCCATCGCTACAACGGTGCCCTTGGCGTCAGCCGCCAGGGTCAGGGGGAACGTCGGCTCCGCAGGGGTAGCCGGTGCAGAAGACTTTTTCAGAAAATCAAAAAATCCCATGGTAATCTCTCCTTCTTAAAGCCCCACAAGGGGGGTGTGTTGTAAGTTTATTATATCCCGCCGCGCCCAAAAAGGCAAGGCTTGCAAGCAGAAATTGCCCAGGTCAAATCCGCTCTTTTACAGCGCGTATGGCCTGCCAGGTAATGCGGGCGATCTCTGCCGGCGGCAGGTCAAACCCTGCCTCCTGCCAGGCAACGATGGTACCAAAGCAGCCGTTCACTGCAAAAACCAGCGTATATTTCTGCTCCTCGGTGCCGCCGCCCGGCGCGAACTCGCCCAAGCAGCGCTCGGCAATCAGCTTTTTGGCGTTGCGGGTAAACTCCGACTCCCAGCTTTTGCCGTAAAGCGCTGTGCAGAGGTCGGGGTTTTCGGTCATGTAGGTGAACAGCGCCACCAGGGCAGGGGGAACCTCCTCCTGGGAGATGCCGGGCAGCAGACTGTCCATCAGGTCATTGAGCCGCGCCAGCTGGGCAGCCTCCATCTGATCCATCAGGGCATAGATATCGGCATAGTGGAAATAGAACGTCCCGCGGCTGATCCCGGCCAGCTCAGTAAGTTCCCGGACCGTGATCTCCCGCAGACTTTTCTGCTGCAACAGCGTAATAAGCGCCTGGTAGAGCCGCTGTTTGGTCATGCGTACACTGCGGTTGGCGTCTCCTTTGGCGTTCATCGTATGCACCGCCTTCCTCGCAAATTTCTACTTTAAGAATAGCCGTTTTCGCGGACATTGTCAAGGATTTTGTACAAAAATGTAGTCTGCCGTTGATGAAATTTTATAAACAATGCAGTTTTCGCCCCGGTGCAAATATGCTACAATAGAGGCAAGGAAGTGATCATTATGAAAATCGACCGTGCCCGCGCACAGAAAGCCTTTGCCGACTACGCCGCGCACTACAACGCCGACGACCCGAAGGTCAAGCTGAAAATCGACCACACCTACCGCGTGGCCGCGCTGTGTGACTGCATTGCCAAAAGCCTGACCCTGCCGCCGGAGGATGCGGATCTGGCCTGGCTTTCCGGTATGCTGCACGATGTCGGCCGCTTTGAGCAGCTGCGGCGGTACAACACCTTCATCGACGCCCAGTCCATCAACCACGCTGCATTGAGTGCAAGCGTGCTGTTTGACGAGGGGCACATCCGCGACTATATAGACGATGCCGCCGAGGACGCCTTGCTGCGCACGGCGGTGGCGTGGCACAGTGCCTTCCGCCTGCCGGAAAAGTTGGACGACCGCACGCGGATGTTCTGCCAGATTTTGCGGGATGCCGATAAAATCGATATTCTGCGCGTCAACGTTGAAACGCCGATGGAGGAAATCTACAACGTCAGCACTGAGGCCCTGCGCCAAAGCCCAGTAACGTCCGCTGTGCTGGACGCATTTTACGAGCACCACTGCATTTTGCACAGCCTGAAAAAATGGCCCGCCGACAATGCGGTGGGCCATGCGTCGCTGGTATTTGAGCTGTGCTATCCCGAGAGCCTGCGCATCGTGGATGAGCAAGGCTGGCTGTGGCAGCTGCTGGATTTTAAGACGGAGAATCCTGATACTGCCAAGGCGTTTGGGGCGATTGCGGATGAGATGAAGCGGTGGATAGGCGAGCATATGTAATAAACGGCAAACGGGCAAAACGAGAGGGGCAAGGGAGGGCGGCAGTCCTCCTCGTCCACGGCAGCTACGGCAAAGCCCGTCGGAATCCCCCAGTCCGCTAACGCGGACAGCCCCCTTTAACAAGGGGGCAACCCCTTCCCCCTGCGGGGGTTCGGGGGAACACCCGACTCAAAAGTGGCGAAAGCCCCGCTGGCGTTAAGCGCGAACAGTAATACTGCGTTCGCGTAGCCAGCGGGGCTTTCAACTTCCTTATTGGGGGTCTCGGGGGCGTGCAGCCCCCGAGGCGCGGGTCCGCTGCGTCGCAACAGCGGCAGTTTTCTTTGCCAGCTTTCTTTTGCTGCCAAAAGAAAGCTGCCTTCGGGCAGGCTGCCGCCAATCCTTTAGACGAGCCCTTGCACCAAAATCACCGCGATCAGCACCGGCAGCACATACTTGAAATACGGCTTGACCCACCGGGGCATCTTGGGGCCGTCGCCGGTGTTGCACTCGGCAGCATACTTGTCAAAGCCCCAGCCCCATTTGGTGACACAGAACAAAAGATACACCAGACTGCCGCCCGGCAGCAGCAGGTTGCTGACGAGGAAATCCTCGAAATCCAACACCGTGCTGCCTGCGCCCATGGGCTGGATAAAGCTCCACACATTGTAGCCCAGCGCACAGGGCAGACCCAGCAGCACCAGCGCCGCCGTGCCCACGATGCAGGCTTTGTGGCGGTCCCAGCCAAAGTCCTCGCAGGCGCAGGCGATGATGTTCTCAAACACTGCAATGACCGTGGAGAAGCTGGCGAAGGTCATGAACAGGAAGAACATTGTGCCCCACAGGCGGCCGCCTGCCATGTTCGTAAAGACGTTGGGCAAGGTAATAAAAATCAAGCTCGGGCCTGCGTCGGGTGAAATGCCGAAGGAGAAACAGGCCGGGAAGATGATAAGCCCTGCGCAGACCGCCACAAAGGTGTCCAGCACGCAGATACGCGCGGCCTCGCCCGGCAGGGTAAAGCGGCGGTCCATGTAACTGCCGAAAATTTCAATCGCACCGATGCCCAGGCTCAAGGTGAAGAACGACTGATTCATCGCTGCCGTGATGACGTTGCCCAGGCCCTGCTCACTGGCGCGGGACCAGTCTGGCAGCAGGTAGAAGGCCAGGCCGTCGCCCGCACCGGACAGGGTAAAGCTGTGGACGACCAAGACGAGGATGAGAACGAGCAGTGCGCTCATCATCCATTTGCCGACCTTTTCCAGGCCGCCTTGCAGGCCGCGGCCGCAGACGATGAAGCCTGCCACCGTGATAATGACCATCCAGAACACCATTTCCACGGGGCTCGAGAGCATCTCGCCAAAGATGCCGGACGCTTGTTCCGACGTAAGGCCGTCAAAATTGCCGGTCAGGAAGCGGAAGAAGTAATCGAGCATCCAGCCGGAGACGGTGGTGTAGTACATCATCAGCAGTATACAGCCCACCATGCAGAACCAGCCGTGGATGTGCCACTTGCTGCCCTGTGGTTCCAGCGCCTTGTAGGCGCTGCGGGCGGCACCGTGCCCGGCGCGGCCGACGGCCAACTCCATGGTCAGGACCGGCAGGCCCATCAGCACCAGGAAAATCAGGTAGAAGAAGACAAAGATACCGCCGCCGTACTGGCCTGTGACGGTGGGGAAGCGCCAGACGTTGCCGATGCCGATGGCACAGCCCGCGCTGACAAGGATGAAGCCAAGGCGTGAGCCGAAGCCTTCCCGCTGTTTTTCGGGTTCCATAATATTCCTCTTTTCTCTCACAAAGTACTATTATTATAGCGTAGTACAGCGAAACTTGCAAGCGCGGAATCACAGTGTTATAATTAGTGCAACACCCGCCGTGCGGCGTAGGGGCCGCTGCTTGCATCGGCCCGGGCACTTTGCAGCAGCCGCCGCACTGCGCGGGCGAACAATGTTTGCCCCTACTAGCAGCGTACATACTAACGTGTAAGGAGTTAAGATTATGCTTCGTTTTGAATGTGACTACGGCGAAGGCGCGGCCCCGGCCGTGCTGGACCTTTTGCAGCAAACCAATTTTGACCAGACCCCCGGCTATGGCGAGGATGAATACTGCGCCAAGGCTGCTGCACAGATACGCAGCCTGTGCGATGCCCCCGACGCCGATGTGCATTTCTTTGTCGGCGCAACGCAGGCGAACCTGACCGTGATTGCGGCGGCGCTCAAGCCCTGGCAGGGCGTGCTCTGCGCGGATTCCGGGCACATCCATGTGCATGAGACCGGCGCAGTCGAGGCCACCGGCCACAAATGCCTGGCTCTGCCCGGCAAAAACGGCAAGATCACGGCCCGCCAGGTGCGCAAGGCCGTCGAGGAACACCGCGCCAACGCCAGCCACGAGCACGAGGTGCAGCCCGGTATGGTGTATATCTCGAACCCCACCGAGGTCGGCACCCTTTATAATAAGGAAGAGCTGACCGAGCTTTCCGCCGCTTGCTATGAGCTGGGGCTGTACCTGTTTGTGGATGGTGCCCGCATGGCCTACGGCCTGACCAGCCCCGCCAACGATTTGAGCCTGCAGGATTACGCCGCCCTGTGCGACGTGTTCTACCTGGGCGGCACAAAATGCGGTGCGCTGTTCGGCGAGGCCGTCGTCATCACCAACGACGATCTGAAGCCGGATTTCCGCTACTGCATCAAGCAGCACGGCGGCATGCTGGCCAAAGGCCGCCTGCTGGGTGAGCAGTTCCTGGCCCTGCTGGACGGCGAGGACGGCGGCGAGACGAGCCTGTACTTCACGATGGCACGCCATGCCAACGAACAGGCCCTGCACATCCGTGCCGCGTTTGAGGCAAAGGGCTGTAAGGTTTTGCACGACTCCCCGACGAACCAGCAGTTCTTTGCCCTGCCCGACGAGTGGTACGCCAAGCTGACCGAGCGCTACGCCATGACCCACATGGGCAAGCCTGACAAGCACCACACCGCCGTGCGCATCTGCACCAGCTGGGCCACAAAGGATGAAACCGTGGAGCAGCTGATTGAGGACGTAAACGCGCTGTAATTCGGTACACCAAAAATCCCGCATCATACGATGCGGGATTTTTCATCTATTCAAATGGCCTCGCGGCCTTATTGGTTGTCTGCGCCGCAGCCGAAGCGATTGCTTCTGGCATGGCCGGGGCGTCAGTGGTAGTTGTTGTCTCGGGGCATCCCCTTGACTCTGTCTATATACTACACCACATTTATGTCCGGCCTGTCACGCCAATTTGAAAAATATGTTAATTCTTTGCTTTTCCCTATAACGCAGTAGGGGCGGGCTTCCAGTCCGCCCGGGGACTTTGCGGCCGAGGCCACGTTCCCGGGCGGAGCAGAGCCCCGCCCCTACTGTGCAATTTCATATAATTTATTTCTGGATGCGCTTATCGCACTTGATGGCCAGCTTCGTGCCGACGGTCTGCAAGATCTGCACCAGCACGACCAGCAGGGCGGTGGCGAAGAACTCCAGCACCACATTAAAGCGGTAGTAGCCGTAGTTGATGGCAATTTTGCCCAGGCCGCCGCCGCCGATGATACCGGCCATGGCACCGTACCCCATGATGGTCGTAGCCGCAATCGTCACGTTGGCAACCAGGCTGGGCATGCTCTCGGGCACCATGACTTTGGTGATAATTTGCAGCGGCGTCGCACCCATGCTCTGGGCGGCCTCGATGACGCCCGCATCGACCTCGCGCATGCTCGTTTCAACCAGGCGCGAGACGAAGGGGAAGGACGCGATGACCAGCGGCACAATGGATGCCACCGTGCCGATGGATGTGCCCACGATGGCGCGGGACAGCGGGATGACAATGATCATCAGAATCAGGAACGGCACACTGCGCAGCAGGTTGACCAGGCCGTTCAGCAGCGCCATGACCCAACGGGGCAGGGGACGCACGCCCCCCTGCTCGCCGGTGACAAGGCAGACACCCAGCGGCAGGCCAATGACCAGCGCCAGCAGGGTGGCCACGACCGTGGACCAAATCGTTTCCCACGTTTCAAACGGAATGGTGGGCAAAATCTGCAAGAACGTCTGCCAGTCCTTGCCTGCAAAAAACTCTGCCATCAGCCGTTCACCTCCTCATAGGTAATGCCGGGATAATTTTTAATGTACTCGATGGCCGCTTCGGCCTTGTCGTCGTCGGGCAGAGCCAACAGCATACTGCCCAGCGTCTGGCCGTTGACAATGCGGGTGTCGGCCGCCATGATGGATACCAGCGCACCACACTCGATGGCAAGACTTGCCACCAGCGGCTTGTCGGTGGTCTGGGTGCCGCCGAAGGCCACACGCACCAGGCGCTGGCCGGGCAGGGCCTCGGCTTTGGGCGCACCGGCGGGGTAGACCAAGCGGCGTGCCGCCTTGGAAGTAGGATGGCTGAAGATGGCCTGCACGCCGCCCTCCTCGACAACGGTACCGTTGTCCAAAATCGCCACGCGGTTGCAGACTTCCTCAACCACGCTCATCTGGTGGGTGATGATGACGACCGTGATGCCCAGTTCGCGGTTGATCTTCTGGATCAGCTGCAGGATGGCGTGGGTCGTGTTGGGGTCAAGGGCACTCGTCGCTTCGTCGCAGAGCAGCACCTTCGGGTCGGTCGCCAGGGCGCGGGCAATGGCAATGCGCTGTTTCTGGCCTCCGGACAACTGGGCAGGGTAGGCGTCGGCCTTGTCAGGCAGGCCGACCAGTTCCAGCAGTTCGCGGGCGCGGGCCTCGGCCTTTTCCTTAGGGACCTTGGCAAGCTCCATCGGGAACATAATGTTGCGCAGGCAGGTCCGCTGCATCAGCAGGTTGAACTGCTGGAAGATCATCGTAATTTCGCGGCGGGCGGCGCGCAGGTCAGCCGCATTCAAGTCCTGCATCTGTTTTCCGTTGACGATGACGCTGCCCTCGTCGGGGCGTTCCAACATATTGATGCAGCGTACCAGCGTAGATTTTCCGGCGCCCGACATACCGATGATGCCGTAGACATCGCCATCCCGGATGGTTAGGTTGATGTCGTTCAGCGCGACGACCGTGCCACCCTGCGTGGCAAAGCGCTTGGTCAGGTGTTGCAGTTCGATCATGGGTATTCTCCCTCACTTACAAAGATAGCGAATGAGTGTAAAACCCATTCGCTGTTAATTTTACTCTATTTCACGACAGGTTGCAAGGTTTTTCTTGCTGTTTGGTGCCTTGCACTGTAGGGGCGAGCAATGTTCGCCCCTACGACCTTACCGCGGATATGTTTTTTCTTAGAAAATGGGCACGACCGCGCCGTCATAGGTGCTGTTGATGTAATCCTTAACCTTGTCGCTGGTCAGGGCGGCGTACAGGGCCTGGATGGCGGGGTCGCTCTCGTTGCCTTCCTTCACGACCAGAACGTTGGCGTAGGTCTGGGCAGCCTCAGAGGATGCGTCCTCGGTGGCAAGAGCATCCTTGCCGACGGAGAAGCCAGCCTCTATTGCGTAGTTGCCGTTGATGACGGCAAAGTCAACGTCCTGCACGGTGCGGGGCAGCTGGGCAGCCTCGATTTCCTCGATCTTCACGTTATGGGGGTTCTCGGTGATGTCGTTGACGGTGGCGGTCAGACCGGCGCCGTCACGCACGGTGATCAAACCCTGAGCGGCCAGCAGCTGCAGGGCGCGGGCCTCGTTGGTGGTGTCGTTGGGCACGGCGATCGTTGCGCCGTCAGCGATGTTGGCGAGGTCGCTGCTCTTGCCCGGGTAGATGCCGAACGGCTCATAGTGGACAGCGCCGACGCTGACGAGATGGGTGCCGTTCTCCTCGTTGAAGCTGTCGAGGTAGGGGGTGTGCTGGAAGTAGTTAGCGTCAACCTCGCCGTTCTCGGTCACAAGGTTGGGCTGGACGTAATCGCTGAACTCAACGACCTCAAGGTCGATGCCCTGCTCCGCCAGAACCTCCTTGGCCACATTCAGGATCTCGGCGTGGGGCGTGGGGGAGGCGGCGACCTTCAGGGTCGTGCCAGCCAGGTCGCTGGTGGACTCGGCAGCCTCAGAAGAAGCTGCGGTGCTCTCGGTGGAGGCAGCCTCGGAAGAAGCGGTCTCGGTGGTGGAAGCGGTGGAGCCGCAGGCGGCCAGGCTCAGGGCCAGGGTAGCGGCGAGCGTTGCAGAAATCAGTTTTTTCATGGTAGTAATCTCCTTTTTATTGTCAGATGTGTTGTTTTGTGAATGTGTTGTTCCCTCAAACGTCACATTCGCACACCGGGCTGCTTGTAGATGGAACCTCTTTCCATAGTCACAAACTTCCTTTCCAAACAAAAGCGGGATGTCGGTTTTCTCCGGCATCCCGCTGCAAGTTTTCTTTATGCGCTGAAATTTGCGCGCAAGAAAGCTGGCACAGGACGCTTACGCATCATGCACATGCACATCATCATACCGGAATAGGCTGCGTTCATAGTCTTGTACCCCTTTCTCTCGTTGTTTGGTCAGCGGTGATTTGCTTTCCATGGCTCACAGTATACGCCGGTGAACACATTCTGTCAACACCCTTTTGCATAAAATTGCGCATTTCGGCATTTTGCATATATCCTACCAGGCAGATAGGTTGAATGCTTGCAAAATTCCTATAATTATGCTATGATTAGTAGTACAATCTCAGGAAAAGGGAGACTGAACATGAAATTCTCGACCCGTGACCGTTACGCTTTGCGCCTGATGGTGGAGCTTGCCAACCGCCCCAATGATCTGATCCCGTTAAAGGAAATCAGCGACAAGCAGCGCATCAGCTTAAAATATTTGGAGCAGATCGTCACCCCGCTGGCAAAGGCGGGGCTAGTATCCAGCGTGCGCGGTGCCCAGGGCGGCTACCGCCTGGCCCGTTCGGCGGCGGAAATCACTTCCGGCGAGATTCTGCGCGCCGTAGAAGGGGAGTTGACGGCCATTCCGTGTCTGGCTTCCTCGGTGGATTGCCCCCACCGCGGCCAATGCCACACGCTGGATTTCTGGTCCGGGCTGAATGATTTGATCAACAAATATGTGGACGGCATTACGCTGGAGCAGCTGCGCACCATGCCGGAAGTGCCGGAGATTTCCCCGGAGACTTCCGAAACTAGCGAGACCGACCTCTAAGTGCTGCCATGTAGGGGTCGGGCATGCCCGACCCGCATGTGTAAGGCTCCGACTGCTTGCGGGAAAGCCGCGGGCAGCACATGTGCCGCCCCTACAACTCTGCCTTGCCTTTAAAAGAAAACACCGCCCCATCTGCCGTATCAGCAGATGGGGCGGTGCTGTTTATGATTGCACTATCTCAGTCAAGGAATATCACAGATTAAAATACCGCTTGGCATTATAATAGCTGATACCCTCAACAATCTTCTTCAAAGCCTTCTCGTCGTTGGGGTACTGGCCGTTCTCGACCCAGTTGCCGATCAGGTTGCACATCAGGCGGCGGAACAACTCGTGGCGGGTGTAGCTCAGGAAGCTGCGGCTGTCGGTCAGCATGCCGATGAAGTTGCCCAGCAGGCCCAGGCGGGCCAAGGTCTTCATCTGCTGGTACATGCCGTCGTCAGTATCGCAGAACCACCAGGCGGAGCCCAACTGGATCTTGCCGGGGATCTCGTCGTCCTGGAACGCGCCCAGGATGGTGCCCAGCATATCAAAGTCGGCGGGGTTCAGGCTGTACAGGATGACCTTCGGGCAGGCATCGGCCTTGGTCAGTGCGCTCAGCAGGCTGCTGACGGTGGCGCTGCAATCGGTCACGGCAATCATGTCAAAGCCGGTGTCGGGGCCGAGCTTGCGGTACATCTTGTCATTGACGTTGCGCAGGCAGCTGTAATGAATCTGCATAGCAACGTTGTGTTTCTTGTAAGCAGCGCCCAGCTTCAGCAGCAGGTAGGTGGTGTAGGCGTCGCCCTCCTCCTGGGTCAGGGTCTCGCCGGCCATAGCCTTCTTGAACGCGGCGGTCGCCTTCTCGGCATCGGTATCAACGTAGGGGACATAGTCCAGGCCGTGGTCAGAAGCGCGGCAGCCCATCTCGACGAAGAATTCCAGGCGCTCTTCCAGGGCGCTGACAACGCAGTCGGCGCAGGCAAACTTGCGGCCCACGACCTCTTCCAGCTTGTGGATGTAGTCGGCGAAGCCCTCCTTGCGGATGTTCAGGGCCTTGTCGGGGCGGAAGGAAGGAGCGACGACGACCTTGATGGAGGGGTCCTCCTTGATCTTCTTGTGCCACTCGAGGGAGTCAATGGGGTCGTCGGTGGTACCGACCATGGCGACGTTGCTCTGCTCGATCAGGCCGCGGACGGTCAATTTCGGGTCGTTCTGCAGCTTCTCGTTGCAGAGGTTCCAGACTTCCTCGGCAGTCTCGCCGTTCAGCACGCCCTCATAGCCGAAGTACTTCTTCAGCTCGAGGTGGCACCAGGTATACATCGGGTTGCCGATGGCCATTTCCAAGCTCTCGGCAAACTTCTGGAAGCGCTCGCGGTCGGGCTTGTCGCCGGTGATATACTCCTCGGCCACGCCGTTGGAACGCATCACGCGCCACTTGTAGTGGTCACCGAAGTAGTAGTCGTTGCCGTCGGCCAGGACCTGATGGCCGCCCAGCCAGACCTGCGCAATATTCTCAAAACGGCGGTTCTCATAAATTTCCTGCGGGGGAATATGGCAGTGATAGTCGATGATGGGCAGCTTGGCCGAATAATCATGGTACAGGTGCTGCGCGGTGGGGGTCTCCAGCAAAAAGTCCTTATCCATAAACGCTTTCATGTACAGACACTCCTTCATTATATTCATTATAAGGATGATAGCGGGGGAGTGGGCACCGGGCCGGATAGCACATACTTTGCGCATCTTTTTCGGCCCAAAACCACATACTCTGCTACTTCTGCTACTATTATACATAATAAAAAATGCTTTAGCAAGTTGCGAAAATTGCTCGTTAATCGAAATTATAGCCAAAAAACGCGGTGGTTTGTTGTGCAAGATGTGGAATCCCAAAAAAGGCCAGAAAATTGCGCAAAATATGTGCGCTGATTACAGAATGAAACTTGACGAACCAGGCCAAAAAAAATACAATGTAGGTAACAAGGCGTGCTGCGGCCCCCACTGCCGCGCACCAGAATTGTTATTAAGTAAGGAGAAGCGTTTATGGAAACCTTGAATTATGAAGTTCTTGCAAAATCCGGCTACAACGGCTACATTCTGAAGAATGCACCCGAGAAAGTACTGCAGTTCGGCGAAGGTAACTTCTTGCGCGCATTTGTCGATTATTGGTTCGATCTGGCCAACGAGAAGGCCGATTGGAACGGCAAGTGCGTTCTGGTCCAGCCCATCGCCCCGGGCCTTACCAAGATGATCAACGAGCAGGAGGGCCTGTACACTCTGTACCTGCGCGGCAGCGAAAACGGCCAGAAGGTCGATGACAAACGCGTTATCTCCAGTGTCTCCCGTTGCCTGAACCCGTATGAGAAGGAAGGCTTCGACCAGATGATGGAAGTCGCCGCCAGCGACGACCTGGAAATCATCGTTTCCAACACCACGGAGGCCGGCATCGCCTACGATCCCGCCTGCAAGCTGGAGGACGAGCCCGCATCCAGCTTCCCCGGCAAGCTGACCCAGGTGCTGTACCACCGCTATAAGGCCGGCAAAAAGGGTATCATCATGCTGGCCTGTGAGCTGATTGACAACAACGGCAAGGAGCTGCTCAAGTGCGTCAACCAGTACATCGAGCAGTGGGGCCTGGAGGACGGCTTCAAGAAGTACGTCAACGAAGACTGCACCTTCTGCGGTTCTCTGGTTGACCGCATCGTTCCGGGCCGCATCCGTGACCCGAAGGAGGTCGCCGAGCTTGAGCAGAAGCACGGCTACGCTGACCCCCTGCTGGACGTCGGCGAGGTCTTTGGCGTCTGGGTCATCGAGGGCGACACCAAGCTGAACGACATCCTGCCTTTCCGCAAAGCCGGTCTTGAGGATCACGTTTTCGTGACCCCCGACATGAGTCCCTACAAGAAACGCAAGGTCCGCATCCTGAACGGTGCCCACACCGGCTTTGTCCTGGGCGCTTACCTGGCCGGTTTTGACATCGTGCGCGACTGTATGCACGACGCCACCGTTCTGGGCTATATGAACAAGATGCTGTCCGAGGAAGTCGTCCCCATTCTGCCGCTGGATCAGGAGGACTGCAAGAAGTTCGCCGCCGCTGTTGAGGACCGCTTCAACAACCCGTTCGTCAACCATGAGCTGATGAGCATTTCCCTGAACTCCACCTCTAAGTGGCGTGCCCGCAATATGCCGTCCTTCCTCGAGTATGTCGAGAAGAACGGCAAGCTGCCCACCTGCCTGACCATGAGCTTTGCCGCTTACATCGCCTTCTACACCAACGATGTGCAGGAGCTGACCGACAAGGGCCTGGTCTGCAAGCGCGCCAAGGGCAACGAGTACACGGTCTCCGACGACCGCTGGGTCCTTGAGTTCTACAACGAGCACAAGAACGACGATATTCCGACGCTTGTCCATGCCGTCATGACCAACGAGAAGATGTGGGGCCAGGATCTGACCAAGGTTCCCGGCTTCGAGGAAGCCACCGTCAAGAACCTGACCGCTATTCGTGAGAATGGCGCGCTGGCCGCTTACAAGAGCTGCCTGTAAGCCCATAAAGGCTTCTCCCCGAGGGACTGCGCCCGCAGGCGCGTGTCGGAGCGCAACCGCCGAAGGCGGCTCTTAGCGCGTAGACTGAAGCTGTCACCGAAGGTGACTGATGAGGGGCGCGTGCGCCATTGCTGCCCGCAAACGGGTTGCCGCCGTAACGCTGCCCCTCATCCGACCGCGCGCCGCGCGGCCACCTTCCCCTTCGGGGGAAGGCTCAAACGTACCCCACTGGGGCCGGAGAATGCCCTCCGGCCCCAGTTTCTATTATGAGTAAGGAGACATCTTATGCCCATCGCCATTAAGATCAACCCCAAAGATAACGTCGTCGTCGCCCTGCATCCCATCGCCAAGGGCACGGCCGTCCCGGTCGATAACACCACCATCACCGCCGTCGAGGATATCCCCCAGGGCCACAAGATGGCCATCGCTCCCATCAAAGAGGGCGAGAACGTCATCAAGTACGGCTTTCCCATCGGCCATGCCACGGCGGACGCCGTGCCCGGTACCTGGATGCACACCCACAACATCCACACGAACCTCTCCGGCGAGGTCGAGTACAGCTACCACCCCAACGTGCATCCGCTGACCCCGGTTGTGCCCGAGACCTTTATGGGTTACCGCCGCAAGGATGGCCGCGCCGCTATCCGCAACGAAATCTGGATCATCCCCACCGTCGGCTGCGTCAACGACTGCGCCAAGACGCTGGTGCGCGATAATCAAGATCTCGTCACCGGCAGCATCGACGGCCTGTATACGTTTACCCATCCGTTCGGCTGCTCCCAGACCGGCCATGACCATGCCCAGACCCGCAAGCTGTTGGCCTCTCTGGTGCGCCACCCCAACGCGGGCGCAGTGCTCGTACTCTCCCTGGGCTGCGAGAACCTGACCCACGAGCAGTTCCTGGCAGAGCTGGGCGACTACGACCACGACCGCGTCAAATTCCTGACCTGCCAGGACGTGGAGGACGAGCTGGTAGCAGGCCGCGAGATTTTGAAGGAGCTGGCCGCCTACGCCGGACAGTTCCAGCGCGAGGCGATCCCCGCCAGCGAGCTGGTCATCGGCATGAAGTGCGGCGGCTCGGACGGCCTGTCCGGCATCACCGCCAACCCGACGATTGGCCGTTTCAGCGATATGCTGTGCTCTCGCGGCGGCTCCACCGTGCTGACTGAGGTGCCTGAAATGTTTGGTGCCGAGGGTTTCCTGATGGACCGCTGCCAGAACGAGGAAGTCTTTGAGAAGGCCGTCAAGATGATCAACGGCTTCAAGGAGTATTTCATCAGCCACAACGAGGTCGTCTATGATAACCCCAGCCCGGGCAACAAGCAGGGCGGCATCACGACGCTGGAGGACAAGTCCTGCGGCT
>ERZ772883.2003-NODE-2003-length-13785-cov-2.251712_pt1 | contig 13785 bp, 11 predicted proteins | sample MGYA00580575_ERZ772883 | MGnify/ENA primary metagenome ERZ772883 (study PRJEB29015, sample SAMEA2737666) | human gut metagenome | biome: human gut; feature: human-associated habitat; material: faeces | place: China | collected 2012 ...
GCGAAGCCGTTGATCGAGTTCGTACCGCGGATACGGATTTCGGGATCCTGTCCGGCCCGACCCGAATTGGTGATCTGCACACCGGCCACGCGGCCCTGCAACGAGGCCAGCGGGTTCGACGCCGGACGGTTGGCGATCGTCGCGGCGTCGACGTTGACGATCGAACCCGTCAGATCGCGTTTCTTGGCCGTACCGTAACCGATCACCACGGCCTGCTCGATCATCGTCGACTCGCTTTCGAGCGTCACCGTAACCGGCACGGCCGATACGGGCACGCGCTGCGTGGACATACCGATGAACGAAACCTCCAACTCCTGCCCCTCGCGGGCTTTCAGTGCGAAACCGCCGTCCGCGCCCGTGGTCGGGAAGATGTAGTCGGCGGTGTAGTCCATGTCGAAGCGGCGGTTGAGGCTTTCGGCGATCGCCTTGCGCACCGACGGAATGCCCAAGGACGGAGAATAGCCGTGCAACGCCACCGGTTCGGCCGTTTTATACATGTCGATCACGGCGTCGGTATAGTCCTGCGGGCACGGCACGCTCGGGTTGCCCAGCGAATAGTCGAACACGTTCTCGTAGCCGATTTCGGCGCCACGCGCGGTCGCGTATTCGCTCAGCTCGCGGATTACGGATTTTCCGCCGAGCATGGCCTTGTAGTCTTCGTTGATCATGGAACAACCTCCCTGTCGTGCTGTTGCATACGTCTGACGCACCCTGAAAGAGCGCCGCTACAGACGTTTCTACCACCGAAAAGTCACGCAGTGTGGCGTATGGCTCACTGTGCGGCGGATTGCGGGGCTTGGTCGTCGTGAGACGCCTGCCCGGGCACGAAACCACTGCTGAAGATGCGCTTCCAATAGCCCAGCATGTCGGTTTTGGACATGGACATGAACATGCCCGTGGCCAACACCGCCAAGTCCTCGTTGAACACGGCGTCCATCGGCAGCTGCTCGTGGAGTTTCGGCCAACGGCGCAATACCGCCAGCATGCCCCCTACGGTGAAGTCGAGCATGAGATCGGTTTTAAGGTCGAGGTGGTCGGCGTCAAGCCCCAGCACGGAGATCAACGTGAGCCTGCCGAAGTCCCGCAGGGATTCGACGAGTTCCGGCGAGCTGTGCGGTCCGGCGAGCAGCGCGAGCCGGTCAAGACGCCGACGCTGTTCGGGCTCGCGTAGCAGCGCGGTGACATGCTTGCGCCATTCGTTGTCGGGATTGAAATTCGCGTTGGGCGCGCTGGGAAGCGGTGTGTTTTCCACGGCGTGCAGAATGGCGGAATCGGCAAGTTCCGGCAAGCCCGTGAAATGGTAGTAGAAGGAATTACGATTCACATCCGCCGTACGTACGATGTCGGTGACGGTGATTTTACGATATTCACGTTCGGATAGCAGTTCCCAGAACGCGTTTTCGAGACGTTCCTTGGCTGGCAGGATCTCCGAATCCCGGCGTGGACGTGGCATGGCTCCCCCCTATTTTGTACCGTCGATTTAAAAGCGCAACGCGAATTACTATACAAGTTGTCTAGAACAAACTGCACAGCATGTCGCATTAATAGCGATTGCCACCCACCGCAACGCTTCACCGCACACCACTGCGTCACGACCTCCGCGCTACGTCTACTTGCGCCGCACTTTCGGATTGCGGGCAAGAGCGGCCTGCAACATAATCGCCAGCGCCTGGTTGAGATTGCGTCGATCCTCACCGCTCAACCCAACGTACGTGCCAAGCATTTCGGGAATGACTTTCGGCCCGGCCGCCATCATGGCGGAAATACTGCCCGCACCGGACGCTTCGAGCACGGCAAACAACGCGTCCACCGCACGCTCGCGCTGCTCCTTGGACAGGTTGGCAAGCCACTTGTTCAGCGCTTTGTTGAAGGTCACCGAACTGCTGGCCACATCCTCGACTTTGTCGAATTCGCCGCCGTGCATCTGCCAGGAGAACGCGAAATGCTGCATGATGCCTTCCACGTCGGATTTGACCACCATGCACCGTTCGGGGGTTTCCAGCACCATGCCCACCACCGACGAATCCGGAACGATTTTGACGATTCGATCGCTCACGCTCGCATATTCGAAGCTATTCACCACCGCCTCAGGGAAGCCTGGCCCATCCAACGAATAGATGCGTTCGATACGGTCCTTCACATCGTCTTCGGCGTTCATCGCCGCATAAACGGCCAGATTACCGCCTTTGGAATGGCCGGTGAGCACGATCGGAACATCCTTCCACAACTCGGCCACCCTGGCGAGATAGTCGGCGGCGGTCACCTGCGCCGGCACCGGGTATTGGAAGGCCATGTTGAAGTCCTCCTTCCAACCCACGAGCGAATCGTCGGTACCGCGGAACGCCACAACCAGCATGCCGGACGGCAGGCGATAGGTCACGGCGGCGAACTGCGTCTGCTCATCGCCGTCGAACTGCTCGAGAAACGCCCCCATTTCAATGTCGGAAAAACGCGGATTCGCGGCGATGGCATGGTAGAAATCGTGCGTCACCTGCGGATCAACCAAGCCCACGTTCTCGACATTATGGTCGGGCACCGCGCTTCCATGGTGCAGCTCGTCGTCGGCGCGCGCGATCGTCACACCGTCGAATGGAGGTTTCCGCAGCATCCGCACGGAGCGTATGGGATGGCGCGGGTCGAATTGCTTCACACGGTCATGCAACGTGCCGTATCGCGATTCGATGTCGTCAAGCCGCGGCACACATTCCGGCACGTCGTCGTACGAAAGCTGCGCGAGCACGAGCGCGTCGGCCTCACGGAAGGGAAGCTCGCCGAAATCGCGCGTCTCCGTACGCGCGTAATCGATGATGTTGCCCATTGCACACCCCTTTCGCAGCCGTCGACATTCCGCATTCCATTATGCTTCCACAATTATGCGTCCGCACCGCACCATCCTACGTCAGCGAACGGGGATGCATCCGGATCATCGGCGCCCCGATGCCCTCCATTGCCCTTCTTATGTGTCATTTGTGCGGCACTCGTGTGTCACTTGCGCGGCACTTATGTGTCACAATTCCATTTTTCACGCCTTTTCGAGGATCGTGACACATGAATCGGCCGAAATGCGGCTCGGCAACCATCCCGACCAGCCGTTGCATCCGCCCATAGCCCCGCCTCGGCACGCGCTTCAGCCCGCCTCGGCACTCAACCCGCTTCAGCCCTCGCGCACCGCCTTCGCCGCGCTGACCGGAATCGCCTTGATCACCGCCCTGATGAGTCCGCGCGTCTCCCGATCGGTATTGCGCGCCGCCTCCACAATCTTCGGCAGCGAATCCGTCCAATGCTCCACCAAATCGGCGATATTGCCGTATCCCGCCGCCGCGAAGATCCCGTAGATCTGGTCGATGGCGCGCTCGCGCTGCTCCTGGCTTACGGTGTCAAGCCACCCGTCGAGGGTTCGTTTGATGAGCTGCGCGCCGGCCGTCAGCTCGTCCACCTGTTCGAAATCGCCATTTTCCGCCACTTGCCAGCTGTTTCCCATATGCTGCATGATGCCGATGGCATCCGCTTTGACGATGCGCACTGGCGCATTCGATTGCAGCAGCATGCCCACGACGGACGATTCGGGCACGGTTTTGCGGATACGCGATTCGATTGCACGGTACGACTGACCGCGCACCGTCGATTTCGGAAGGCCCGGCCCGTCATGGGAAAAGATGCGGGAGATCCGTCTGTTGCGACCCCGCACTGGCCCACCCAATGAGGGCAGCAATCCGAGCCGCCGCGCGCGCTCGCCAGCCACTTCGATGTCATCGTGCGCGATACGCATGGCCGCATACACGGCCATATTGCCGCCTTTCGAATGCCCGCCGAGCATGACCGCGGGCGAATCGCCCGACGAAAGGAAACCTTCCGACCTGTCCAGAATCGAGTTCACATACCGATACGCGGATTCCTGGGACGGCACCGGGCAACGCACCGCCATATTGAAATCCTCCTTCCATCCGACAAGCGTGCCATCGGTGCCACGGAAGGCTACATACAGCGAATCGACGGGCCCGCAACCCACGTCGAACGTCATCGCGGCGAACTGCTGCTGTTCGCGCTCGCTCAGACGCTCCGCGTACTCGCCGACACGCAACGCGCGGAAACGCGGCGATTCGCAGACGGCACGCAGCAACGCGAGCCGATACTCGTTTATATCGGAGGAATTCGAAACGAACATGTCGTCATAGCTTTCCGCACGCAGCAGCTCTCGAATCGGCACCGTCGCCACCGACCTCGCCTCGCCGAACGCCGGAACCAAGCCGGAAAGCCGCATATATGAGAGCTCAGCCAGCACCAGCGAATCGACATCGCCGAACGGCAGCTCCGCGAATCCATGAAACTCGCGCCGCACATAATCCACGACATTGCCCATGTCGCACCCCTTTTCGCTGGCCAACGCATCCTACGGAATCCATTATGCTCCGCTGCGGCCAGCCGGCGGATCAGGAATCATCCAGTCAATCGCAAGCGTTGTGCAACGTCCCCTGTGTAGACTAGGCAGCCATGGATCCAGTTGAAATTCTCATGCACTGGCTTGCCAAAAACTACAGCAAGCTCATCCTGCTCGCCGTCGTGCTCATCGTCGCCGCGCTTATCGACAAGGCGCTCACCAAGGTGGTGCGCCGCGTGCTCGACAAATCGCAGGTGCCGAACGCCTCCATCTTCGTCAACATCATGCGCGCGGTGGTGTGGGTGTTCGCCATCGGCACGCTGCTGCAGCCAGTGTTCGGCATCAATCCGACCACGATATTCACCGCTCTTGGCATCGGCGGTCTTGCGGTTTCGCTGGGTTTGAAGGATACGATCGCCAATGTGATCGGCGGCTTCGGGCTTATGCTTGGCCGCGTCATCCAGCCGGGCGATTACGTCAAGGTGGCCGGCATCACCGGCACCGTCAAAGACATCAACTGGCGTCAGACCATCGTCCGCGAACGCAACGGCAACGAAATGGTCATTCCGAATTCCATTCTGAACACCGCCTCGCTGGAGAAGCTTGACCCGTCGAACGAGTGCCTGGTGTCGGTGCCGTTCACCGCGAAGGCGGGCGTGGATGTGGAGCGTATGAAGGCCGACATCGTCCGTGAAACATGCGACCGTGGGGCTTGCCAACCCGCAATACAAGCCGGTGGTGAAGCTCAACGGCTTCACCCCGTACGGCATTGACGGCACGATTTACGCGTTTGCGAAAAACGATTTGCTGCTGTCCACGATGGCGGATGCGGTGGCGCAGTCGATTGCGCATGCCGATTATCTTGAGCACCGCGCGGTCGGCAGCGGCGAATAGCGGCAGCGGCGTGCGCAACGCAACGCACGCAACACAAGCTATGCAGGCAACAGAAAGGCCGACCGGGAACGTATCCCCGGCCGGCCTTCATAATCCGCGCGACTGCGGCTATAGGAACAGACTGATCGCCGTCAGCAGCACCGTGAGCACGATGAACGTGATCATGCCGACGTTGCCGTACACGGTTCTGGCGCCGGTCCCACGCGGCAGCTCCTCCGGCGCGATGTAGAATTCGGCTTTCCTGAAGTTACGGATCAGCAGCACGAATCCGGCGAGAATCACGGCACCGTACAGCAGGAAATAGACGAGCATGATCGCCAGCCCGGTGGCGTTCTGCGACGCCCACTGTTCCATCGCCGCCACATTGCCGTTTTCCGCGGCCTGAGACACCTTGTCCAGCTGGTCCAGGTCGACGCGCGTCAGAATCCACGGCGCGAGCACGCCGCCGTTGAAGTTGATGATCATGTGCATGGCCGTCGAATAGCGCAGTTTGCTGGTGCGCATGTAGATGTAGCCGAACATGACTCCCAGCAGGAACGCATAGAAGAACTGGAACAGGTTCATGTGGAATAGTCCGAACGCAAGGCCGGACAGCAGAATCGCCGTTTTCTCTCCGTATTTGCGAGTGTGGTCGATGAGCTGCTTGCGGAACATCCATTCTTCGAAAATCGGGCCAAGAATCACCAAGAACACGACGTTCCAGATGTTCGTCTGCATGGCAAGATCGGCTACGCGGTTCGTCGCCTCGCCGTCGGAAAGCGCCAGCGACAGCATACTGCCGACCATGCTGCCGACCCACATCATCGGCAGGCACATGAACAGCAGCTTGAAGAACATGCCCGGTTTCATGTTGAATTTGCGGGTTTCGATGACGGTCGATTTGCCCATGAGCACCACCGCGACCGGCATGGCGATCAGATACAGCGGCACGTCGGAAATGAGGAACGTCATCCAATTCGGCATATCGCCGCCGGCGCCTACACCGCCCGCGACCGCACGCACCACGCCTTTGAGCAGGAAGACGCCCGCGTACCAGATGATCACCATCAGGCACAGGCTTGCGCCGATGCGCGAAAAGTCACGTTTCGCCCGCTGAAGCCATTCGAAGAACGGATTGCGATTCGGCTGCTGGAGCTGCTGCGGGAATTGCGATTGCGGATATTGCGGTGCCGGTCCCTGCGGATACTGGGGGTACTGCGGCTGTTGCGGTTGTTGCGGAAACGTCATGGTCACCTTACGAACTTACGGCAAGCAAATAAAAAAGCTGATATTCAGCACTGTACTACCAGTTCTCTGAATATCAGCTTGGAATCTCAGCCCTGCGAATGGCTCGGCTCACGCGATGGGCGACCGTACGCAATAATCACGCACGGCGATCGCACGCAATGACGGTACGCAACGATCGCGCGCAGCAACCAATCGTCAGACGGCGAGCGCCGGAATCGGCCGAGGCGCGACCACGACCTGCGCTCCGATCGCAAGTCCTGCGGGCAGCTCGTTGGCCGGCAGCTGCACGGTGACGCGAATCGTGCCACCCATGCCTGCGCAGGCTACGCGCACGTCCACGCGGGCCAGCGCGCCGAGGAAATGCACCATCTCCACGCGGCCAAGTTCGCCGGCTCCGTGGACGGCATCGGCATCGTTGGTCAGTTCGATCGTCATGTTCTCGGGGCGCACCAGCACCGTGGAGGCGTCGGTGGCGGAACCGTCCAGCAGCGGGACGCGCTGGCCGAACACCACGGCCTCCTCACCGTTGGCGATTCCCGGCAGACGGTTGGTCAGGCCGATGAAGGTGGCCACGTATTCCGTGCCGGGGCGGCGGTACAGCGTCTGCGGGTCGGCGATCTGCTCGATGCGGCCGTGGTTCATCACGCCGATGCGGTCGGCCACGGCAAGGGCTTCTTCCTGGTCGTGGGTCACGAACACGGTGGTGGTGCCGGCTTCGAGTTGGATGCGGCGGATTTCGTCTCGCAGCTGCACGCGCACTTTGGCGTCCAATGCGGACAGCGGCTCGTCGAGCAGCAGCACACGCGGGTTCACGGCCAGCGCACGGGCCAGGGCCACGCGCTGCTGCTGGCCGCCGGACATCTGCTGCGTGTACTTTTTCGCCTGGTCGGCAAGTCCGACCAGTTCCAGTTTCTCCATGGCCTGGCGGCGGCGTTCCGCACGGTCCACGCCTCGGATTTCAAGGCCGAATTCCACGTTCTGCAACGCGGTCATGTGCGGGAACAGCGAGTAGGCCTGGAACACCATGGCCATGTCACGCTTGTTGACGGGCACGCCGGTCACGTCCTGGCCGCCGACGAGGATGCGTCCGGCCTGAATGTCTTCCAGCCCGGCCAGGGAGCGCAGCGCGGTGGATTTGCCGCAGCCGGAGCCGCCCAGCAGCACCACCATTTCGCCCGGATTGATTTCCAGGTTGAAATCGTCCAACGCCTTGACGGTCGAACCGGGGTAGATCTTGTCTACACCAAGCATCTGCACACCGCCGCCGCGCGCTTCGGAATCCTTGAGCACGGCCTTCGCCGCTTCGGTCACCACGTTGGGTTCGGTATCGGAGAACGCTTCCGAGGTATGGGCAACCACCGCCTTCTGTTCGGCGAGAGTCATGAGTTGTCACCTTCCTTGTTCCGACGCATCGCGCCGGAAATCAGATCGAGAGCCACCAGCAGAATCACGCCGAATAGCAGTGCCAGCAGCGACATTGCGGTGGAGATTTGCGAATTGGATTGGCCGAGCTGGTACAGCGCGACCTGTAGGTTCATACGGCCGAGCAGTGAGGCGACGGTGTATTCGCCCAGCACCACGGCTATGGAGATGAACGATGCGGACAGGATCGACTGCCACAGGTTCGGAATGAGTACGCGGAAGAATACGCGCGGCCATGAAGCGCCGAGGGACCGTGAGGCCTCGCATAACGTCTTCACGTCGATGGAATTGAGTCCCACCGCAAGCGCGCGGAAGGCAAACGGCATGACCAGCACCACGTAGGCGAAGCACAGCCAGATCGGGTTGGTGCTCAGCACGTCGGCGGACAGCCAGCGGTAGATCGGTCCCAGGCCAACCACCAGCACGATGGCCGGAATGGTCAGCGGCAGCGTGGCCACCCATTCGATGGCGCGTTCCAGTCTGCGCGAGCGGATGTGCACGATCACCATGGTGGGCACGAGCAGCACGAGCATGATCAGCACGGTCACCACGCACAGCGCGAGCGAAGCGCCGAGGCCGCTCCACAGGGTGCTCAGGTCGGCGCCGAGCGCGCTGCCGTCGCCGGTGAAGATGGCGATCCACGGGTCGAAGCTCCATTTTCCGGACAACGGGTGTCGGATGGTGAACAGGAACATGGACACCAGCGGCACGAACAGGAACAGCAGCGTCACCGTGAGAATGATGGTTTTGACGATGCGTTGCTTGCCGAGTCTGGCCGCACACAGCTGCGGCGGCATGGTTTGCGATTCTTGCATGTTCTGCTTTTCCTGCGATTGCGCGCTTACGTTTAGCGCACTTGCGTTCACTGCCATCGTCCGACCCTCTTTTCCACGGCGTGGCTGATCATCATGACCACCGCCACGACGACGATCATGGCGAAGGCGAGCACCTGCGCAAAGCCTTGCTGGTTCGGGTCCATTTCGTTGCGCATCGCGCCTTGAATCATCAGCGGCACGAGAATCGAACGCTGGGAGAACAGCGCGGCGGCCGTGGCGTACGCGGAGAACGCGGACGCGAACAGCAGCAGGAACGCGGAGATGAATCGCGGTGCCAGAATCGGGCCGGCCACGCGCGTCCAGTATTGGAAGGTGTTGCCGCCGAGACTTTCCGTGGCTTCACGCCACTGCGGGCGGATGGAATCGACCGCGGGCAGGAAGATGATGATCATCAGCGGAATCTGGAAGTAGCAGTAGATGGTGATCAGACCCGGCAGCGAACTGAGCCAGTTCGGATCCACCACGTAGCCGGTCAGCTGTTTGATGAGCATGGTGCCCACACCGTTGATGCCGATGGTGGCGATGAACGCGAACGCCAGCATCACGCCGCCGAATTGGGCAAGTACCGACGAGATAGCCGAAATCATGCGGCGCCGCAGGCCGTTCGGCTTGGAGCCGATGACGAGGGCGTAGCTGGCGAGCGCGCCCACGATGGCGCCAATGACCGCGGATGCGACCGATACGAGTATCGACGTGCCGAATGCGGCGATGGTGTTCGCTTCGAAAAGTTTGTTGAAGTTCGCCACGGTGAAGCTGCCGTCGGCGGATTGGAAGGCGCCCACGATGACGATGACCGTCGGGGCGAGCAGGAAGCACGCGGTGTAGGCGAAGAACGGGATGGACACGGCGATGGTGCCGAGTTCACGCCTATGCGCGGCAAACGAGATGGCGGAGGAGCCCGCGCGCTTGGCGTGAGCTCCTGAGGTAAGCACTGCGGTCATGTCAGTTGCCGATGGTCTTGTCCCAGTTGTCCTGGAGCCATGTGGTGATGCGGGTGGAATCCTCGTTGGTGTAGCTCACCGGATCGCCGTCGATGGTGATGGCGTTCTTGAGGGTGGTCTGGTCGACGGTGCCGTCCTTCTTCATGGAGTCGAGCAGTACCGGGTTCGCGCCGCCCTTGAACCAGTCGTTCTGGGCGTCGGCGCTGTACAGGTATTCCTCCCACAGGCGGGCTGCGGCCGGGTGCGGGGCGTCCACGTTGATGGCCTGGTTGTAGTAGCTGACCACCTGGGCGTTCTTGAAGGTCTTGAACTTCCAGTTCACGCCCTTGGCCTTGAGGCTCTTCTGGTAGGAGGCCTGGTTGTAGGTCCAGTCCATCACCACGCCGGTCTGGCCGGAGTCGATGGTGCCGTCGGTCACGTCGACGGTGGTGAGGTTGCCGCAGTCCTTGAGCTTCTTGAAGAAGTCGAGGCCCGGCTGCAGGTTCTTGATGTCGCCGCCGGCCAGCTGGTTGATCATCAGGTAGCCGTTGAACGCGGCGCCGGCTTCGGCCGGCTTGCCGTTGAGCGCCACGGTTCCGGCGAACTTCGGGTCGGTCAGGTCGTTGATGGACTTGATGTCGCCGTACTTGTCGGCGTTCCAGCCGATGGACATGATGCCGGTGTAGTCGGCGTAGTACTTGCCGTCCTTATCCTTGACGGAATCCGGGATCTTGTCCCAGGCCTGCACCTTGTACGAGGCGAAGTTGTCGGTGCTGGTGGAGGCCACGGCCAGGCCGAGGTCGTACACGTCCGGAGCGGCGTCGGTGCCCTTGTTGGTCTTGCCGGCGTCCACTTCCTCCTTGGAGGAGGCGTTCGGGTTCTGCTCGTTGATCTTGATCTTCGGATACTTCTTCTTGAAGCCGCTGATCACGTCACCGTAGTTGGACCAGTCGTGCGGAAGCGCGATCACGTTGAGCGCGCCTTCCTTTTCGGCAGCGGCCACGAGGCCGTCCATGCCGCCGAAATCGGAGATCGAAGTGGCCTTTGCGGACTTTTCGTCCACTTTCACGGTTTTACCGGTGTTGGAGGCGCTATCGGTGGAATTGGCGTTGCCTGATCCGCAGGCGGCCATGGAGCATGCGAGCACGGCGGCGAGCGAGCCGGCGGCGATCTTGCGCAAAGCGTTCATCGTTTTCGTTTCCCTTGTTGTGTTGTTGTTCTTGGAATCGACAACATGGAAACGTAATGGCGTTACCTAACGTAGTGTCAAAGAATAAGTAAAGCCGAAGCGATTTTTAGGAATATTCCCGTTTCGCTTCGGCAAACTTACGATGAACTGGCCTTTTTCGTGTTGCTTTCTTTGTGCTTTTCAGCTCGAAATACAGCACGGCTTCGGCTCAGTTCGGCTGAGATTCAGACTTCAGCGCAGCACGCCTTCGATGAGCATGGTGATCAGGTCGGTGTAGCGCACGCCGGTGGCCTCCCATGCCTTGGGGTACATGGAGATGGACGTGAATCCCGGCATGGTGTTGATTTCGTTGACCATCACCTTGCCGTCCTTGGTCACGAAGGTGTCCACGCGGCTCAGACCGGCACCGTCCACGGCGACGAACGCCTTCTTGGCGGTTTCGCGCACGAGGTTCAGCGTCTCTTCCGGCAGGTTGGCGGGCACTTCCACGTGGCTTGCGGCAGCGTCCATGTACTTGCTGTCGAAGTCGTAGAACTGGTCGTCGCCTTCGGCGCGCTTGTCGAGCACGATTTCGCCCGGCCAGCTGGCCTGCGGCGCTTCGCCAGCCTTCGGACACAATACCGCGCATTCGATTTCGCGCGCGTCGATGCCCTGTTCCACGAGGATGCGCCAATCATGGCGGGACGCCTCGTACACGGCGGCCGCGAGTTCGGCCGCATCGCCCTCATGCTCCACCTTGGTCACGCCGAAGCTGGAGCCGGCGCGGGACGGCTTGACGAACAGCGGATACTGCAAGCCGGCTTCGCTAACCTGCGCCATGATCGCATCGGCGTTGGCCTTGAATTCGGAAGCCTTGTCGAAGGAACGCGCGTCGAGCGTGATGCCGGGCGCGACGGGAATGCCGGCGGCCGCGAGCAGCACCTTCGTGTAATGCTTGTCCATGCAGGCCGCGGAGGCGAGCACGCCGCACCCCACGTACGGCACGCCCATCATTTCGAACAGACCCTGGATGGTGCCGTCCTCGCCGTACGGCCCGTGCAGCACGGGGAACACCGCGTCCACATGGCCGAACGGGGTCAGCGTACCGTCATCCTCGCGGGCGAAGAAGCCGTCCTGTCCGAGAGCCACTTCAAGCACCACTTCCTTGGCGCCGGGGGTTTTCTCCACTGTCGGCAGGCCTTCGTCCAGGCTCCATCCGAGCGGATTCTCACCGTTGACGATCCACTTGCCGTCCTTGGTGATGCCCACCGGAATGGCTTCGAACTTGTCCGTGTCCAGCGCGCGCAGCGCACTCGCAGCGGAGATGCAGGAGATCGAATGCTCGTCGGCCTTGCCGCCGTACATCACCACAATGCGCTTTTTTGCCATATCTATAGCCTTTATTCCTTAACTTTTATGACTTTTCAGGATTTTTGCCAAGCATCCAGCATACAAGCCGGCTGCTACTCCTCGGTGATGCCTTCGCCGAACAGTTCGGACAGCATCTGCGCGCAGGAGATACCGTCGTCCAGCACGTGGCTCATGGCCGTGGCGAGCGGGGTCGGCACACCGTACTGCTTGCCCAACGCCACCACCGCGTCGGTGGTCGGCACGCCTTCGGCCACGCCGTTGCTCACCTTGGTGGCCTCTTCGACGCTCAGACCCTTGCCGAGGTTGGAGCCGAACGTGTAGTTGCGGCTCAGCGGGGAACCGCAGGTGGCGATGAGGTCGCCCACGCCGGCAAGTCCGGCGAAGGTCTTCGGATCGGCTCCGGCCGCCTCGCCCAGCGCGGTCAGTTCGGCAAGGCCACGGGTTTCGATCATGGCCGCGGTGTTCTCGCCGTAGCCTGCGCCACGGGCCATGCCCACGGCAAGCGCCACCACATTCTTCAGCGATCCGCACATTTCCAAGCCGATCACGTCGCGCGTCACGAACGCACGGAAGTAGTCGGTGGTGCAGGCGGTGGCGATGGTGCGCGCGTTGTCGATGTTCGCGCATCCGACCACGGTCGCGGCCGGCTCACGGTCGGCGATCTGCTTGCTCAGGTTCGGTCCGGAAATGGCGGCGAAGCGTTCCGCCGGCAGGTCGAGCGTTTCCATGACGACTTCGTCCATGCGTTTGCCGGTGGTGCGTTCGATGCCTTTCATCAGGGAGGCCACGAGCGCGGTCTCGGGGATGAGTCCCTTGAATTCGGTCAGTGCCACGCGTGCGAACTGCGCGGCGATGGCCACGATGACGATGTCGGCGTTGGCCACGGCTTCGGCGCGGTCTCCGGTGGCGGTCATGTTGCTGGGCAGCGTTTCCACGCTGGGCAGGCGCACACCGTTGTGGTGATGGTCACGAATACCTTCCACGATTTCCGGTTCGATGGCCCACATGGTCACGTTGTTGCCCGCGTCGGCAAGCACTTGACCGAAGGCCGTTCCCCAAGCGCCAGCGCCCAGTACCGTCACATTCGCCATGAATTTTGCTCCTTGGATTATTTGGATTGCTTTTTGCGGCCGAGCGTATGCCACATCGGCCGCCGCTTTCAATCGACGTTGTCTTATGCTACCGCCGGCTACGCACACCGGCCGCGTGTTCCGGTCGCACGCGTATTTTGTTCGCCGCCGGAACGGGTGTGTGGGGGAAAATCAGTCTTTCACGCGACTCATGGTGCGGTAGTCCCAGTAGCCGTCAGGTGCCTGTTCGCCGCGGATTTCGGCCATGATTTCGGTCATGCGCACGCGGATGCGGCGGGTCAGTTCGTCGGCGCGGTCCGTCGGCACTTCGTCTCCCCAGGAATCGCAGCCGTCAAGCAGGTCCGCGTAGTCGAGCGCTTCGTCGTAGCACATCACCACGTTCTTGCGCGGCCACGGCCACCAGTGGTTGATGCTGGCCGCGCCCCAGGTCACGGCACAGTACAGCGGCACCTGGCAGCCGAGTCGGCGTGAGGATTCG
>ERZ772883.2012-NODE-2012-length-13730-cov-3.011042_pt1 | contig 13730 bp, 10 predicted proteins | sample MGYA00580575_ERZ772883 | MGnify/ENA primary metagenome ERZ772883 (study PRJEB29015, sample SAMEA2737666) | human gut metagenome | biome: human gut; feature: human-associated habitat; material: faeces | place: China | collected 2012 ...
CCCACGGTGAACGGGGGCAGGGTATAACTGATGCGGTAATCCACGCGCCGCAGCTGCGGATAGACTTCAGGCAGCAGCCGGAGCACTTAATGTAATGCCATCACTCTTTTGATTAGACAGAAGAATAGTTTCATTTTCTAGAATTTCAAATTGAGATTGATTCAATATGGAACGAACAATATCATTGTTGGCTTCATCCTTTTCACCTAGTACACAAAATTTACCAAGTGGAGCATTGATATTTGACAATTTATTCGTGATATAATTTATGTCTTCCTGGCTCATTGTGCATGTTTCATCAAATAGATCTCCACCAAAAATAATGATGTCTGGATCTAAATGTTCGATTTTATCAAAGAGCTTATTAGCTCTTTTTTTATTTTCAAATTTTCCATACTGCAAATCTGTAAAATAAACAATCGATACATCATTCATAGATTCAGGTATCTTAGAGTCTTGTAGTGTTTTATATTGTACAATCAATTTATCGGGTTCTACATTTTTTGCGATACTTATAGATGCGGCCATACTGAATACAATCACAAACAAAATACCGATAATGATAAACATTTGTTTCTGTAACTTTGTCATGCAAATATTTTATCATAAAACATAAAAGACATCACTAGGATGTCTTTGTTCTTGGTTTTCTTGCATGGAAGCTTTTACGATTTTTTTGAAGTTCTTCCATAGTTTGTTTTGAATTCAAAATAACTGGAATTACAATTGGATTTCGATGTGTCTTTTTATATAAGAATGGTTCTAAAGTAGAACGTACACAGTTTTTAATTTCAGAGAAAGTTGTTTTTTCTTTCATCTTTTCTTGAAGTGAATTATTTACAATATATTCAGCTTCTTTGATTAAACCTTGTGAGTCTTTAATAAAGACAAATCCACGTGATACGATAACAGGTCGCATTAAGATTTTATTTTCTTTTGAATCAATAGCTAAAATAACAGCAACTAAACCATTATCTGCTAAAATACGACGATCTTTTAATACAGCTGTAGATAATCCGGAAATATCATTTCCATCTACATAGATATCATCACCTTGGTATCGCCAGTCACTTTGTAGTACTTTGTGATCTCTTAAAATAAGAATGTCACCATTTGCACATACAAAAATGTTTTCTTTTGGAATACCAGTTTCCATAGCGGTTTGTCTATGCTGCATTAACATTTTATATTCACCATGAATAGGCATAAAGTACGTTGGACGAACTAATTGTAACATTAGTTTTTGTTCTTCTTTTGAAGCATGTCCCGTTGTATGCAAGTTATTCAAGATGGATTTTGTAAGTACGGTAGCACCAGATCTAAATAAGTTATCAATAACACGATTGACACTGGATTGATTTCCAGGAATTGGATTACTTGAGAAGACAATTGTATCGCCTGGCTTTAAGTGGATAAAGCGGTGTGTACCATTGGCAATTCTTGATAGAGCTGCAAGTGGTTCTCCCTGACTTCCAGTACAAATAATACATACTTTGTCATCTGGAGTATGAGCAAGTTCTTCGGGACTTAAAAAGTCTGAATTTTTGACTTTGATCGTACCCATCTTTCTTCCAATATCAACAACGTTTTCCATGCTTCGTCCAAAGACGATGACTTTTCTTCCAAATTTAGTAGCTGCCTCGATAATTTGGGCAACACGATGTACGTTGGATGCGAATGTGGCAACGATTAGACGCTGCTTTGTCTTACGCATAATGTCTTGAATTTCATTAGCAACTTTTCTTTCTGAAATAGAGAAGTCTTCAACTCCAGAGTTTGTGGAATCAGACATTAATAAATCGGGCTGTGTAACACCAATAAATGCCATCTTTTGATAGTCAGCATTTGTTCCAACAGGCGTTAAATCAAATTTAAAGTCACCCGTATGAACGATAGATCCATTAGGACATGTGATATGTACACCTAAAGAATCTGGAATTGAGTGGATCGTATTAAAAAAACCTACTTTGAAGTATTTTGTAGTAATACTTGAATTTTCATCGATTTCTATAATTTTTGTTTTTTCTAGTCCTTTATGTTCGCTTAATTTTTTAAGAATTAAAGCCTTCGCAAAACGAGGTGCATAGATAGCATCAATTTGGACTTGTTTTAGTAAGAATGGAATTCCTCCAATATGATCCTCGTGACCATGGGTAATTACTAAAAACTTTCTTTTTTTGTTCATGCGAATCAAATGGTGATAATCAGGAATAACATAGTCAACACCTAATAAATCATCACCTGGAAACAAAACGCCACAATCTACGATACAGATTTCATTTTCGTGTTCGTAGCAATACATATTTTTACCAACTTCGCCTAATCCCCCTAAGGCATAGATCAAAGTATCACCTTTTTCAACGTGATTTTTTGCATGATATGGTTTTTTGTTCGATGCATGCCCAAACGTTTGTTCTTGTGTTTTTGGCATATTCGACCTCTTTCTATAATTTAATGACTCTATTGTTATTATAGCAAAGCTAGTCAATTTAAAAAAGCAGAAGCTTAAATGACTTCTGCCTCATCATCACTTTTCCAAGGATTGTTGGCATCAATGTGATCATAGAAAAGTGTACCTGACAAGTGATCAATTTCGTGTTGAAGGCAAATTGCGAAATAGCCTTCGGCTGAAATGGTTACATTTTTATCTTGAATCAAATCATAACCACGAACTTTAATTCGAGCATGACGGAAAACATGACCAGGATGTTCACCTTTTACAGATAAACAGCCTTCTCCATTATCTAAGTATGCATTTTGTACAGATTCTGAAATGATTTTAGGGTTGACTAATGCGACCTCATCTACACCATCTTCATAAGGAATCACAACCGCAATCATTTGTTTTAAAACACCGACTTGAACGGCTGCAATACCAACAGCTGGCTGTAAACCTTCAGCTTTGGCAATTTCATCATCTTGTGAATTACGCACATAATCTAACATAGCCTGTAAAAGTTCTTTATCTTCATTGGACAAAGGCAATGAAACAGGCTCACTTTGCATACGAATTCGCTCATCAGTATCTAATATAATATCTTTGCTTGTTATTTTCATAGTAATCATCCTCGCAAGTATTCTATAGCATTTTCGAATTATTGACAAATGATTTTTGAAAATATGCTAAAATAGAATTTATGATGGGGGGATTATCATGTCCAAACAAAAACGGCGATCAAAATTATCATTTTTCGCATTGGATCCAAAATGTGATAAATATATAAATTGGGCGGTTGCGCTTCTGTTATTGGCTGGAACATTCACGATTATTTCAACAAATGTAGGGAAAACAACATCTGCGCCGAATATTGTTCCTAAAGTACTGATGAAACAATGCATGTTTGTGTTATGTGGATATATTGCGATGTGGTTTATGAATAGATGGTTTCGTTTTAAATGGTATGCAAGATTTGAAAAAATGATTATTCTAATTTGTTTAGTTATTATGGCAACTACATTTCGGTTTCCTGAAATTGGAGGAAGCCGTGCATGGATCTTGATTGGAGGTATATCTTTACAGCCAAGTGAATTTGCAAAACCATTGATTATTATAATTTGTGCTACATGTTTATATCGGGCTAAAAAAGAAACAGATATGTTAAAAGAAAAAGGTCAGCTTTTCAAAAGAGCCTGGGCATCCTTTATTTTGATATTCCTAATTGTTTTTGCTCAAAAAGATATGGGAACATTGGTGATTATTTGTTTTATTTTCCTATCTTGTATCATGATTCCTAGATATGTGGTTTTACAACGTATGCAACGATTATTAAAATTATTCGTTTATGGAGCAGTTGCAGCAGCCATTGTCTTATTTGGAATCACAAATATTGGTACTGAAATTATAAAACATACATCGCTAGCTCATATTGCGGTGCGTGTTGAAAATTTTAAAGATCCATATACCGATGTATATGGAGATGGATATCAGCCTGCCAACTCATTATATGGTATCGCAAGTTCAGATATTCGTGGAAAAGGTATAGGCAATTCAACTCGAAAATATGGCTATTTAACACAGGCAGATAATGATTATATTCTAGCTGTATTGCTTGAGGAAACGGGTGTTTTTGGATTATTTGGTTTAGTTCTATTATATGGAATGATTGAAATTCGTTTATTTTATTATGCATTTAAAACAAGTGAAAACATGTATAAAGTAATATTAGGTGGAATAGGCGTTTATCTATTTATGCACTTTTTCTTAAATGCCGGAGGCGTTGCTTGCTTAATTCCTTTTACAGGAGTTCCGCTCTTATTTATTAGTAGTGGAGGAACAAGCTTAATGTCGATTATGTTGACAATGGGGTTGGCACAAAATTGTATTTGTTCGATTAGACGAAAGGAGATGGATCGTTTATTATGAGAATTGTGGCGGGAAAATATGGTTCTAGATCATTAAAGAGTCCTAAAAATGATGCGACTAGACCTACACAAGATAAAATCAAAGGCGCTATCTTTTCAAGTTTGGGAAATATTTTTGATGGCGGTAACTTTTTAGACTGTTACAGCGGAACTGGAAATATGGGATTAGAAGCTGTAAGTCGAGGTATGGATCATGCAACTTTAGTCGATAATAATAAGGGCGCTATCTCGGTAATCAAGGAGAATGTAAAAAACTTAAAGGCGGATAAAGAAACAAAGATTATTTGTGGAAATATCTTTACTGTGTTAGAGCGACTCACATTAAAATATGATGTGGTATATATTGATCCTCCTTACGCAAAGCAGGAAAATGAAAAATTGATTCAGAAGTTAGATGATTTAGATATGGTAAAATTGGATGGAGTTATTGTTGTGGAAAGCCTTGAAGAAGAGGTGTGGCCTGAAAGGATCGCTTCTTTTACAAAATATAAAGAAAAGACATACGGTATTACACGTATTTCTTATTATCAAAAAGAGGAGAATGAGTAATGAAAATAGCAGCATTTTGTGGAACATTTGACCCAGTGACATATGGGCATTTGGATATTATTGAAAGGGCAAGCAAATTGTTTGATGAGTTGGTTGTTTTTATTTCACCAAACTCAGACAAGAACAATGAGTTTACTGAAGCAAGAAGACTTGCATGGTTAAATGCATCGACAAAACATTTGTCGAATGTAACATGTAAAATTCAATCTGGATTAGTAGTAGAGGCTTGTAAAAGTGTAAATGCTACTGTGCTGGTACGTGGAATTCGTAATGGTGTGGATTGTACATACGAGCAAAATATGGCGTTTATGAATGCAAGATTGGATGAGAATATCGAAACGGTTTGTCTATTCACACGACCTGAATATAGTTTATATTCAAGTTCAAATGTAAGAGAACTCTTTAAATATGGACAAGACATTTCTGGATTTGTTCCAGCTTGTGTATTAGAAGATCTTAAAAAAGGAGAAGAATAAAATGGAAAAGTTTATCGATTGGTTAAAGGCAAATGGATATAAATATAAAAATGAAGATATTTATTTAGAGGCATGTACACATTCTTCTTATGCCAATGAACATCATCGCCAAATGGATGATAATGAACGACTTGAATTTATGGGAGATTCAGTTTTACAAATTTGGAGTGCAACCCAACTATTTTTAATGGAACCAAAAATGCGCGAGGGACAAATGACAACACTTCGTGCACAAACGGTATGTGAATCTACGCTATATGTATTAAATAGACAACTAGGATGGTATGAATTTTTGCGTTTAGGTGTTGGCGAAGAAAAAACGGGTGGAAGAAATCGAGAAAGTATTTTAGCTGACCAGTTTGAAGCTTGTATTGGAGCTATTTATATTGATCAAGGATATCATGTGTGTGATGAAATCTTGACTAAATATATGAAGCCTGTATTTAAACAAGAAAAAAGTGAGGCTGTTACAGATTATAAAACACATTTACAAGAAGTGATTCAGGCAGACTCTAGAAAGACGATTCAATATAAATTATTAGAAGAAAAAGGTCCAAGTAATGCTCCAACATTTACTATGGGTGTATATTTAGATGATATTTTATTGGGGCAAGGAACAAGTAGTACGAAGAAAAAAGCAGAACAAAAAGCCGCTAAGGATGCTTTTGAAAAGATGGCTAAATAAAATGGAAGTATTTGAAAAATTATTAGATGCCCAATTATATGCTTATTTTAAAAATGCCTCATTTTATGAGAATCCCATTTTTCATGCAACACATAAAATGGTTGAGTTTTATATAGAATTTGAGAATGTAATTCCTTTAGAAGTATATGAACAGATCATCACAAAGCTGCAGCTTGCATTGCATGTACATGTGAAGTTGCATATTCATTCCAAAAATAACGCGGTAGAAATGGATGAATTAGATCGTTATGTGAATCATTTTGTGGAAAAATATAGTGATGTGAAGGATTTCCGTTTTTTACATCCATATCTAGAAAATGATACGATTTGTTTTTCAACACGAGATGAGTCTCGACTTGCAGCATTAAATTTAGCATTGCCAAGCTTGGTAGAAAAGTTAAAAGAAGTGGGTATCAATCAAGAAATTGTATGTAAAAAAGTAGAGGAAAATATTGCGATTGAAACGGCAAAGGTGCAAGTAGCTGCACCTGTTGTAAAACAAGAACCGGTTAAAAAACAATATCCTTCTTCAAATAGCTATAAAAAGGAATCGGCTACACAATATAATATTAGGGATTTACGTGTTGGCTATTCGAATGTTCAAATTGAAGGTCACATTTTCGATATTGATAATCGTGTGATGAAAAGTGGTAAAACACTACAGATGCTATATATCAGTGATTATGATGATGCGATCGTTGCCAAACGTTTTGAAGGAGCTAGATGTCCAATTGAAGAAATTGAATCTGTAAAAAAAGGAATGCACGTCGTTTTAACGGGAGAAGTAGTGTATGATTCTTTTTCTAAGTGTGATTCTTTCATGGTAAGAAAACTTGAAATCACACAAGAAAAGAAAAGAGAAGATCATGCCAAGGTGAAAAGAACAGAGTGGCATGTACACTCTAACTTTTCGGAAATGGATGGAGTTTGTGCTATCGAAGAATTTATTCAACAAGCCTATGATTGGGGTATGGATTCAATTGGTGTGTGTGACCATCAAGTTGTTCAGGCTTTTCCAATGGCTCAACACAAGATTGAAGCTTTATCGAAAAAAGATCCAAATCGCGAATTTAAAATGTTGTATGGATGTGAAATGTTAGTGGCGGACTCTAAATATCATATTGTCTACAATAATGATCATCGAAGATTAGAAGATGCAACATTTGTCGTATTTGACTTGGAAACAACGGGTCTTTCGAATACGCGTGATGAAATCATTGAATTTGGTGGTGTGAAAATCAAAAATCGTGAAGAGGTCGGACGATTACAGATGTTCATTAATCCAAAACGAACGATTCCTGCGCATATTTCAAATTTAACGCATATTACACAAAATGATGTGGATTGCGCAAAACCAATCGAAGATGCCTTAGATGAATTGTTAGAATTTATTGGGGATTCCATTTTAGTAGCACACAACGCAACCTTTGACGTTGGCTTTATGAATGCAGCGTGTCGTAAAACAGGTCGTGATGAACTAACCAATCCGGTGATTGATACGTTACCACTATCATATGCGATGCTTCCAGACGAGCAAAAACGCTTTAATTTAGGAAGTGTATGTCGTCACTATCGCGTGAGTTATGATGGTGAAGGAGCGCACCGTGCGGATTATGATGCGGATGTACTTTCACAAGTCATGTATAATATGATGAATCAATTGGGCCATGACGCAACATTAGATACATTGATGGATATGGAAGGTGGATGTGAAAAGTATTCAAGCAAGAAGCCTTATGAAAGAAATCGTCCATATCACATGACAGTTTTTGCCAAGAATAAAGATGGCTTAAAAGAGTTATTTGAATTGATTACTTTATCGCATACACAATATTTAGTAAGTATGGGTAAAGAAAATGGGCAGCCACGTATTATTAAGGAAGAAATTTCAAAGAAGTGGGATAATGGAAACTTATTGATTGGTTCATCTTGCCAAAATGGTGAGATTTTTGAACTAGCTCATACAAGAAGTAAAAAAGAATTGTTTGCAGCCATGAGCTATTATGATTATATTGAACTTCAGCCATTAGATTGTTATAAGAATATGTTGGATCGTGGAAGCATTACGGATGTGGAGGATTTAAAATGGTATCTACAGTTTATTTATGATACCGCAAAAGAAGCGGGTAAGATGGTTATCGCATCAAGTGATGCACATTATGTAAATCCAAATGAGAAACGTCTTCGTGATGTGTATATCAATGCCAAGGCAATTGGGAATGCTAGACATCCTCTATATATTTATAATAAGCAAGCGCGTAAGGCTACGAGCAATCCAAATCAGCATTTGTTGACAACGGATGAAATGTTGAAGGCATTTGAATGGATGGGTGAAGATGTAGCTTATGAGGTTGTTGTGGAAAATACAAATAAATTAAAGTTATTGACAGAACCTATCTTTCCAATTAAGGATAAATTGTATCCACCGGATATTGAGGGATCAGACCAAAAATTGCGTGATATTTGTTTTGAAACAGCTCACCAATGGTATGGAAAAGATTTGCCAGACATTGTTGAAAAACGATTAACACGTGAATTGGATAGTATCATTGGTCATGGATATTATGTAGTTTATTATATTTCACACTTACTTGTAAAAAAGAGCAATGACGATGGATATCTAGTAGGTTCGCGTGGATCTGTAGGTTCTAGTTTTGTTGCGACAATGTCAAATATCACAGAAGTAAATCCATTAACACCTCACTATGTATGTAAGAATTGTCAACATTATGAATTTTTAGAGGCGGATGAAGCCAAATCGGGCTTTGATTTACCGGATAAAGTTTGTCCTGTATGTGGAGAAATTATGCGTGGGGATGGTCAGGATATTCCGTTTGAAACATTCTTAGGTTTTGAGGGGGATAAAGTTCCCGATATTGATTTGAACTTCTCGGGTGAATATCAGCCAAATGCCCATGCATACACAAAAGAAGTATTTGGAGATGATCACGTTTTTAGAGCCGGTACTGTAGGTACGGTACAGGAAAAAACGGCATATGGATATGTCAAAGGATATGAGGAAGAGATGGAGTGTGAGCCTTTTAATGAGGCAAAGCGTGTAGATTTGGCCAAAGGTTGTGAAGGTGTAAAAAGAACAACAGGACAGCACCCAGGTGGTATTGTCGTTGTACCTTTGGATATGGATGTGCATGATTTTACGCCAGTTCAATATCCGGCAAACAATCCAAATGCGACTTGGAAAACAACGCACTTCGATTTCCACCAGATTCATGATAATATCTTAAAATTTGATATTTTAGGGCATGTCGATCCTACGGCTATGAAAATGTTAGAGCGAATTACGGGAGTCAATGTTCGTCAAATTCCAATGAATGATCAGGCAACTATGGCTATTTTTTCTACGACAGAATCACTGAAAATCGATACGACAAAATATAATGAAGTGACTGGAGCAGCTGGTATTCCTGAGTTTGGTACACCATTTGTTCGTGGGATTCTAGAACTTACAAAGCCGACAACATTTGCGGAATTAGTCACTATTTCTGGTTTGTCTCATGGTACGGATGTTTGGTTGGGAAATGCCAAAGATTTGATTGATAATGGAACTTGTAAGTTAAATGAAGTTATTGGTTGTCGTGACGATATTATGGTTGATTTGATGGGGTATGGTGTTAAACCAAAATTATCATTTACGATTATGGAAAGTGTCCGTAAGGGTAAAGGCTTAAAAGATGAATGGGTTACTGAAATGAAGGCGAACAATGTACCAGAATGGTTTATTGATTCTTGTACAAAAATCAAGTACATGTTCCCTAAGGCCCATGCGGTTGCCTATGTTATGATGGCTGTGCGTATTGCGTGGTTTAAGGTACATATGCCAGTACATTATTATTGTATGTATTTTAGTATTCGTTGCGATGCTTATGATGTGCAGACCATGATTCAGGGTGAGGCTGCCATTCGTCAAAGAATGGCGGATATCAAACATATGAAAGAGGATAAAACACAAAAACCAAGTGATAAAGAATTGGCTATTTATGATACGTTAGAACTTGCTTTAGAAATGGTTTTACGTGGCTTTAGATTCTCGAATATTAGTATTAATCGTAGTGCAGCCACCGAATTTATTGTAGATCCAGATGATCCAAAAGCAATTATTCCACCTTTTACAAGTATTGATGGCTTGGGTTCAAACGTAGGCTTATCTGTTGTAAAGGCTAGAGAAGAAAAACCATTCCTTTCGAAGGAAGATGTATTAAAGCGTACACAACTTTCAAAAACTTTAGTTGAAAAGTTAGCTGAAATGAATGCTTTAGAGGGGTTGGATGAAGAAAATCAAATGACACTGTTTTAGGCAGTGTCTTTTTTTATGGTCATGTAAATTTTTATATTTATGTAATTATATGATAAAATATTTACATTGTTGGAGGAGAGTTATGAAAAAGAAAGGATATAATATAACACTTGGCATTTTTATTGGCTTGATTGTAGGTGTTATTGTTGGAATTATTATGCCGGAATGGACAAATACCGCATTGAGCGTTGTTGCTTCCATATATATGTCGGCCTTAAAAATGATGATTTTCCCACTTGTATTTACAAGTTTAGTCATGGGAATTATTGGTATTGGGGATATTGCCAAAACAGGTAAAGTTGGTTTACATGCCTTATTATGGTATACAGGTACAACAGCTTTGGCTTCTGGTTTAGGATTGGTTTTACCTCGTTTATTACATTTGGGCCAGAATGCACATATTGTGGCAACCAAGACTCAAGTAGAAGCAGCTACATTTAATGGTTTGTTGGATACTTTACAGAATATTATTCCTTCAAATCCAGTAGAGGCTTTCGCGACAGGAAATATGCTTCAAGTATTAGCTTTTGCCGTAATTATTGGACTTGCTTGTTTGGCTATCAAGGAAAAAGCAGATCCATTTGATTCCATTTATCAAATTTCTATTTTTATTATTAGTAAAATTATGTATGTGACTCCATTTGGAGTATTCGCATGTATTGCCACAGTTATGTATTCAAATGGTGTGGATACAATGCTTCAATTAGGACAAGTATTATTGGCTTTATATATTACGTTCTATTTATATGCATTTATTGTTTATGGTGGTATGGTTAAATTCTTTGGAAAATATAGTCCAATTCAATTTTTTAAAGATATTGCACCAGCAGGATTGAATGCGTTTGGAACTTGTTCAAGTAGTGCTACGATTCCTATTTCATTAAAGTGTGCTTCAGAAAAGATTGGTATTCCTGAAGAAATCACGTCTTTAACTTTACCTTTAGGTGCAACAATCAATATGGATGCTGTTTCGATTTTGATGTCATTTATGATTACATTCTTTGCGACAGCTTTAGGTATTGATTTAAGTATTGGAACAATGGTAACTGTCCTTGCTTGTAACGTATTGTTAAGTATTGGTACTCCAGGCGTTCCAGGTGGTGCTATTGCTGCTTTTGCGGCATTGTGTCCAATTGCAGGAATTCCAACAAATCAAATCCTAGGTGTTTATATTTCAGTAAATACTTTGTGTGACATGGGAGCTACTTGTGTGAATGTCATTGGTGACTTGGCTTGTTCAACTGTATTAAAGCAGACCTTACATTTTAAAAAGAAAAAATAGGATGAAGACAAATAAAACAATCAGTAAATTTAAAGAGTTTATTGCCAAAGGCAATGTGATGGATATGGCTATGGGTGTCATTATTGGTGGTGCTTTTGGAAAAATTGTGACTTCCTTGGTAAATGATATATTGATGCCGATTGTGGGAATTTTAATTGGTGGAATTGATTTTACAGGTTTAAAAATTCAAGTAGGCACAGCTACAATTATGTATGGTAATTTTATTCAAAATGTTGTAGATTTCTTGATTGTGGCAGCATGCATCTTTACAATGTTGAAGTTTTTAGCACATTTTAAAAAGACAACAAATGATCAACTTGATCAGGAAGAACCTAAAAAAGAAGATACTGTTGTCTTATTAGAAGAGATTCGTGATTTGCTAAAGAAGATAGATAAAGTAAATTAAATATGTGATCAACAAGAGTATACCGGCTTTTTTGTCGAGTACTCTTGTTTTTTTAGTACAAAGATAAAGGACAAGACCAATCAATATTGCGACAAAAGAATCAATAATAAAGTGAGATTCAAAGGGTACGGGTGTAATGAGTGCACTTGATCCTACGACAAATAAGATATTAAAGATATTCGATCCAATGATGTTTCCAATCGCGATATCGGCATTGCCTTTTTTGGCAGCTGTTACAGAAGTGACAAGTTCTGGTAATGAAGTTCCTAAGGCAACGATTGTTAGGCCGATAAATCTTTGACTGACACCTAATGAAATGGCAATGTTTGTGGCTGCATCTACCGCAAAGTTACTTCCCATCATTAAACATATAAGTCCAAGTGGAATAAATAAAGGATTTGTTTGTTTGATTTCAGTTTCGTCCATTTGATTCTTAGACATTTTAAAAATGTAGTATAAGTAACCAAGAAAGAATAACCACATAATAATTCCATCTAAACGAGAAATCGTTGTGTTGATACCTAATAATATCAATACAAGTGTTACAAGTATCATAAATGGCATTTCATATTTGATTGTACTATTTTGAATATGTAATGGACGAATGAGTGCTGTAATGCCAAGAATAATTCCTACATTTAAAATATTACTTCCAACAACATTTCCAATTGTAATGGCAGCATTGGATTTTAATGCGGCTGTAATAGAAACAAAGGCTTCTGGTAGACTAGTTCCCATCGCAACGATAGTAAGTCCAATAATCAGTTGGGGTATGCCAAAACGTGAGGCGATACTACTAGCTCCATTGACAAACCAATCGGCTCCTTTTAGCAGTAGAATAAATCCTAATACTAATAAAATTATGTTCATATAGTTCCTCCTGGACCAGATAAAATAAAAAGACTCTGGTCTTATATACCAAAGTCTTGCCATTTCATCACAGTCCGGATTTAATATCGTATTGACGAATCTGTAAACACATATGTGTGCAGGCTACTCCCTTTATGGGCTTATTATACATATTTTGGTTAATAAATTCTATATTTAATTGTAAAAATATCTTAAAAAAGGTCAAAAGAAAAATTTATTCCCACCTTTAAGTTGGAATAACCTTTACATTAAATTTTATTTTAAGTGTAGTATTTACTAGTACCAAACAGTTTGATACTTCCGTAATTCCTTCTTTTTTTAGGAAGGTGTTATTTATGTCTCATTTTAAACATTTGGTTCTTGAGGACCGTATTACTATTCAGTCTGATTTACATGATGGCTTGTCTTTCAAAAAGATTGCTTCTCATATAAATCATGATTGCACTACAGTTTCTAGTGAAATCCGTAATCATCTTACTGTCGTTGATGATATGTGGCCTACAAATCGTAAGCACAACCGTTGTATTCATTATGTTGACTGTAAGAAACGTCATATTTGTAACTTTTGCCAGTCTACAAAAAATACTCTGTGCAAATACTGTAATCAGGTGGCATGTTCTAAGTCTTGCCCTGACTACAAAGAGGAGGTTTGCGATAAACTTTCAAAAGCTCCTTATGTATGTAATGGCTGTGACTCAATGCGTAGATGTCCTCTTCAAAAAAAGTTTTATGATGCCAAGGAAGCACAGCTTGATTATGAACGTACTCTTAGCGATTCCCGTTCA
>ERZ772883.2019-NODE-2019-length-13671-cov-16.532315_pt1 | contig 13671 bp, 15 predicted proteins | sample MGYA00580575_ERZ772883 | MGnify/ENA primary metagenome ERZ772883 (study PRJEB29015, sample SAMEA2737666) | human gut metagenome | biome: human gut; feature: human-associated habitat; material: faeces | place: China | collected 2012 ...
ACATTCCTATTGCTATTGTGATGAGCATAAGCCACATTAGCGGCTGCGCCACGATTTGCGGAAAACAGAAGCAACGAGATTACACCTATTTTGATTATACGGTCTTTGGCTTTCTGATTTCCGGCAAGGAGCGATAAACAGCCGGCTATAAGTATCGGGAGGCTCCCGGTATGGCGATGATAAGCAATAGGGCTAATGATACTCCTGTTCAGTCACAGTCCGAGCGAGCAGCATTTTTCGTGTGTGAGCCGTCGCAGGCAATGAGAGCAGCCGATAGAGAACCTACCGGGGGTGAGATTCCCGTGGAGCTGGTGAGCCGCCAGCCGTTTGATGACTTCCCATAACGATCCGGGGTGTCGAGGACAAATAGGATCGTTTTTGAAATATGAAATCATACGGCGGGACGGGTCTGCTGAAACGGAGAATGTTTGTATCTTCCTGACCTTAATTCTGTGCCGCTGTTTGATTTCCTACATAGGCGAATATTCGCCTTAAATTCAAAGGAGGTCAAACATTATGAATCAAACATATCTACGAGGTGATATGTATTACGCTGACTTGGGACAAGGGATCGGCTCGGAACAAGAGGGTTATCGTCCCGTTGTCATTATCCAAAACAATGTCGGAAACAAGCACAGTCCCACCGTTATCATTGCTTCTGTCACAAGCAAAACGGACGCAAAGCCGAAGTTGCCTACCCATTACTACATCAACGCAGAGGACGGTTTAGAACTGCCCTCTATTGTTTTGCTTGAACAACTGCGAACCGTTGATAAACGCCGTTTGGGTGACTTTATCGGTCATCTGTCCGATAAGCATATCCGCGGTATCAATCATGCTCTTGCCGTCAGTATCGGTCTGATTGAGAGCATACCGAAAAAGTTAATTCTTTGTCTTTGCAGCGCTTGTGCCGACAATTTCTACGGTTCGGGCGCTTATTCTTTACGCCGGATCGACCCGCAGCAAACCGAAAAAGACACCTGTACCTACTGTAATCAGCGTACAGGGTACGACTACGAGATTATCCCGAAAAACAGATAGGAGGCTGCCTATGGAATCACAAACAGCCTACAAACTGCTATTTGCCGATTATCCCGATGTAGTCAATGTTGAGCAGATGCGTGAAATGCTCGGCGGTATTTGCGACAAAACCGCTTACAGGCTTTTGCGGTCTGGGGAAATTAGAAGTTTCATTGTCGGCCGCCGCTATCGAATCCCGAAGCTCAACATTCTGGAATACTTGGAACTGATAGATAAATCTAATGCGTAAAACCTTGTTTGCACATTTGGCCTGTGGGATTCTTTCTGCTACAATATAAATGTCAATGGCAGATGAATCTACGCTGTACCATTCAAAGGAGGTTTTATTATGGTAGCAGGACATCTGCGAGAGAAAAACGGGTACTATCATATCGTACTCAACTATGTGGATGAATACGGTAAACGGCACACGCCGTCAAAATCCACGGGGCTCCCTGTAAAGGGCAACAAAAAGCGTGCCGAAAAAATGCTCATAGAAGCCCGTTCAGCCAAAGAAGCAGAGTTGGAGGCAAGAGCATTAGAACGCAGTACAGGCAAGGTTTCCACCGATTCCATACTCTTTACAACATTTCTGCTCGACTGGCTGGAAATGATAAAAAAGAATGTGGAGGAAACGACCTACGGGGCGTATTCTATGGGAATTAAGAGCAAAATTATCCCATACTTTGAGGAACACCACCCCGGCCTGCTCTTACGGGAGATAAAGCCAAAGCACATTCAGGACTATTACACCTATGAACTGACGGTGCGGGGCGTTTCCGCAAACACGGTGATACACCGCCACGCAAATATCCGAAAGGCGTTGCAGCACGCTTTCAAACTTGGTTTGATTGACACGAACCCGGCGGATCGCATTGAACGGCCGAAAAAGGAAAAGTTTGTCGGCAGCGCCTATGAGGAAGATGAGCTAAACCGTCTTTTTGAGGTGGTAAAGGGCGACCCCATAGAGCTTGGCGTTATCCTCGGCGCATTTTACGGACTGCGCCGCAGCGAGGCTGTAGGCTTGAAATGGGATGCGATTGATTTCAAGAAGAAAACAATCACCATACGGCACACAGTAACGCAGGCGACCATTGACGGCAAAAGCAAGATTATCCAAAAGGATCGGACAAAGACCAAAGCAAGCTATCGCAGCCTGCCCCTTGTGCCACCGTTTGAGGAAGTACTGTACCGCCTGAAAGCGGAGCAGGAGCTAAACCGAAAGCTGTGCGGCAGGTCGTATTGCCGGCAATACACCGATTATATCTATGTCAACGAGATCGGAGAGCTTGTAAAACCCGGCTATATCACCCAGCATTTCCCGCTGGTGCTTGAAAAGAACGGTATGCGGAAGATTCGTTTCCACGATTTGCGGCATAGCTGCGCAAGCCTTTTGTATGCAAACGGTGTCAGCTTGAAAGAAATTCAGGAGTGGTTAGGACACAGCGACATTTCGACCACTTCAAACATTTATACGCACTTGAATTTCGCCTCAAAGGTTGCGTCTGCCAATGCGATTTTGGGTGTATATCCCTCCAAATAATCGCAATGTCCCTCCAATGTCCCTCCTGAAAATGAGCTGCAAAACGGCGAATTTTCTGTTGTTGGAGGGGCGTTACATAACCGGAGCAGAGCATAAAGAAAAGCCCGCAAACCCCGATAAATCAAGGGTTTACGAGCTGTTAAGGTCTGGTGCCGGTGGTGGGACTCGAACCCACACACCCTTGCGGATAACAGATTTTGAGTCTGTCTCGTCTGCCAATTCCGACACACCGGCATTTATATTTTTAAGTCGTCTCCCGATGTCCTGTCCGAGAAATCGGAGGGACATCGTGGAGGGACATTAAAAGCAAGTTACATATTCAGTTTTCAAAAAACCTTGTAAAATCAAGGGTTTACGGAACGGTGGTATGAAACGGCGAAGTAGATTTTGAGTCCACTACGTCTACCAATTCCATCACACCGGCAGGTGCTCTGCTATTATAGCGTACTTTCCCGGCCATTTCAAGAGGAAATTTCCCGCCCGGCGGCGATTTTTCCCCCACGGGAAAATGTGAAACAGGGGCTACACAAGGGGGAAGATTTGTGCTATAGTATACTCTGAATAAAAATCGAAACGGGGAGGGACGGACGTGAAGCGCACCTTTACAAGAATTCCGCTCCTGCTGGCGTGCTTCGCGCTGGTGCTGGGGCTGTGCGGCTGCTCACTGGAGACATCGGTGGAGAACCTGTTTACCCTGCCGAAGGTGCCGGTGGAATATACGGGCCTGTCCAACAAGCTCAACACCTATCTGGAAAACGGATATGAATATGTAGTGCCCACCGGCGGAAACAATATCCAGTCCCTGCAAATGATCGACATGGACGGCGACGGGGAGAAGGAGGCCATTGCCTTTTTCCGCCGTGCCGGGGACGAAAAGCCCCTGAAGATCATGGTCTTCCGGGCGCAGGAGGACTCCTACGCCCTGTACTGCACCATCGAGTCGGGCGGAACGTCCATAGACTCCGTCGCCTACCGGGATTTTGACGGGGATGGCCGGCTGGAGGTGGCCGTGGGCTGGCGGATCAGCGCGGAGGTGCAGACCGTGGCCGTGTACAGCCTGAAGGAGGAGTCTCCCGACATCCTGATGCAGAGCGGCTACACCCGCTATGTGGTGGACGATCTGGACAGCGACGGCCTGTTTGACCTGCTGCTGGTACGGACGGGCAGCGGGAGCGAGTGCCTGGCCGAGCATTACCGGTGGCAGGACGGCGAGATGCGGGTGGGCGGCACCTGCCGCCTCAGCAGCACCGCTGCCGAGCTGGCCCGGGGCAGCATCGTGTGCGGCAAGCTGGACAGTCAGAAAAACGCGGCCTTCATCACCGGTGTCAGCGGGAAAAACGTGGCGCTGACGGATATCCTGGTGTGCCGGGACGGCCGCCTGGTCAACGTGGGCACGGATAAAAAGACCGGGGTGACGGAGGTGCAGTACCCCTTCAGCCAGCTGCGCCCGCAGGATATCAACAGCGACGGCATTATAGAGGTGGCCTACCCTGTCAGCGGCACGACCCGCCAGCAGGGCAAGGTGTTTGCCTGGTTCCGGTTCGATGACCGGGGCAACAGCGCCTGGGTCATGGATACATTTCACAATTTAGCGGACAACTGGTACCTGATGCTCAATGGCAGCTGGCACGGCAGCTTGGACGGCACCCGCCTGGAGACTACGGAGAAGGGGACCTGCGTGACATTACAGGTAAACGGGAAGGCGGTGCTCTACCTGTACAGCTTCAGCGGCGAGGATCGGGAGCGGGATGCCCAGAGCAACGGCCGCACGCTGCTGCTGCAGCGGGCCAATGTGGCCTACGGCATGCGCATCACCGAGGCCGGCAGCGCTGCGGGCATCAGCGGCGAGTGGGTCCGCAGTCATTTTCATCTGATCTCTGCGGCCTGGGTGGCCGGGAATTGAGAGGGGAGGCAATTTCATGAAAAAAGTTTTGGTTTTGGAGGATGAATCCAGCATCCGGAGCTTTATCGTTATCAATCTGCGCCGGGCAGGCTACGACGTCATCGAGGCCGAGAGCGGCGAGGAGGCGCTGGAAAAGCTGCAGCAGAACCCGGACGTCCGGGTGGCGCTGCTGGATATCATGCTGCCGGGGATCGACGGCTTTGAGGTGTGCCGCCGGATCCGGGCCACCAATCTGCGCATCGGTATCATTATGCTTACGGCCCGGTCCCAGGAGATGGACAAGGTAACAGGCCTTATGACCGGGGCGGACGACTATGTGACCAAGCCCTTTTCCCCGGCGGAGCTCACGGCCCGGGTGGACGCGCTGATGCGCCGCTCCGGCGTTGCGGACGAGATGGCCGACCAGATCTCCCAGCTGCCCTTTGTGCTCAACACCCGCAACCGCACCCTGGAAAAGGACGGCCGGCGCATCAAGCTGACCCAGATGGAATACGCCATCATGAAGATGTTCATGGAGAACCCGGGCAAGGCACTGTCCCGGGAGGAGATACTGGACCTGGTATGGGGCCGGGACTATTTCGGCGAGCTGAAGATCGTGGACGTGAACATCCGCCGTCTGCGGCTGAAGATCGAGGACAACGCCACCAACCCCACCTATATCACAACGGTTTGGGGGTACGGGTATAAGTGGGACGCATGATGCAGGACAGAACGGAGGAGACGGGCAAGCCCGTTCTTAAAAGGAAGCTGCGTCTGGCCGGTATGCGTCGGCGATGGATTGTGAGCAGTGTGTTCCCGGTGATCACCATCCTGCTGCTGATCGCGGCCCTGGCCACGGTGATTCTGGTGGCCAACTACTACAGCAACGCCCGCTCCGCACTGGAGAACAAGGCCCGGGCCGGCGTGAGCTATTTCAACACTTATGTGATGGTCAGCTACAACGAATATTACCGCAACGCGGTGCTCTACGCCACGGATTTTGACGAGGCGGAGACCATCGAGCTGCAATTTCTGGACCGGAACGGACGCATCGACATATCCAGCCGGGGTCAGACCGTGGGCCTGACGCCGGAGACCTCGGAGATACGCCGGGCACTGGACAGCGGCCACATGGAGTCCTTCGCCGGTAAAGACCCCCTTACGGGGGAGAGCATCATGGCCGTGTCGGCGCCGCTGGAGTTTGACGGCAGCGCCGTGGGCGTGATGCGCCTGGTCACGGCTACAAGGGAGCTGGATAAGCAGGTGGTGCTGCTGGCGCTGGCCATTATGGGCTTTGCCGTGGTCATCAGCTGCGTGGTGCTGCTGGTGAACCTGGCCTTCATGCGGAAGATCGCCGCCCCGGTGGCAGAGGTGACGGAGGCGGCCAAGCGTATCTCCGACGGCAGCTACGGCATACAGATCGCCAACAAGTATGACGATGAGATGGGGCAGCTGGTGGACAATATCAACCAGATGTCCCTGCAGATCAGCCAGAGCGAAAAAATGCAGACGGAGTTCATTTCCTCCGTGTCCCATGAGCTGCGCACACCTCTGACGGCCATCAACGGCTGGGGCGAGACACTGCTGGCCGACGACAGCGGCGATACCGAGCAGCTGCGCCGGGGCGTGCGGATCATTCTGCGGGAATCCCGCAGGCTGACCAATATGGTGGAGGAGCTGCTGGAGTTCTCCAAGATCGAGGACGGCCGCTTCACCCTGCGGGTGGAGCAGATGGATCTGCAGGCCGAGGTGGAGGACGCCATTTATACCTACCGGGAGCTGTTTCATCAGGACGGTATCGACCTGGAGTATTTAAGCGCCGGAGAGATGTTCGACGAGCCCATTACCGGCGACCCGGAGCGGCTGAAGCAGGTGCTGTGCAACGTGCTGGATAACGCCGCCAAGCACGGCGGCTCCGGCAAGCGCATTACGGTGTCCATGGAGCAGGACGGCGATTACTATGTGGTGCGGGTGCGGGACTACGGCCCCGGCATCCCGGAGGCAGAGCTGCCCTTCGTGAAGCAGAAATTCTACAAGGGAAGCTCCAAGGCCCGGGGCAGCGGCATAGGTCTCGCGGTGTGCGACGAGATCATCCACCGCCACGAGGGAACCTTCGACATCGGCAACGCCCCCGGCGGCGGCACTGTGGTGACCATCCGCCTGCCCATATCCCGGGAGGAAGGATAAAATATAGAACAGATGTTGCACTAAGCGCTCCGGCGTGCTATACTGACGAAGAAGCAGAGAGGACAGAATTATCCATGGCAAACAACGAGAAAAAAACGGCCTTCCGCACGTCCATCGGCGGGCAGGCTCTGATCGAGGGCATCCTCATGCGGGGGCCGGAAAAGCAGGCTATCGTGGTTCGGGCCCCGGAGGGCCTGGTGACGAAGGTGGAGGAGCTGAAGCTGGTGCGGGATCGGTATCCCATTTTGGGTCTGCCCATCATCCGGGGCGTGGTGACGTTTCTGGACTCTATGATCCGGGGCATCAAGGCGCTGATGTTTTCAGCGGATTATTTCCCCGACGACGAGGCGGCCAAGCCCTCCAAGCTGGATCTGTGGCTGGAGAAGCATGTGCCCGCGGAAAAGATGCAGAGCGTGGTGACAGGGGTGTCCCTGGTGCTGTCCCTGGCGCTGACGCTGGGGCTGTTCATGCTGCTGCCCACCTTTGTGGCGGGGCTGTTTCACGCAAAGAGCGCCCTGGTCCATAACCTCATCGAGGGAGCCATTAAGATCGCCATTTTCCTGGGCTATCTCATCCTCTGCTCCAAGCAGAAGGACGTGCACCGGGTATTTCAGTACCACGGGGCGGAACACAAGACCATTTTCTGCTATGAGGCGGGGCTGCCGCTGACGGTGGAAAACGCCCGCATCCAGCCCCGGCATCACCCCCGCTGCGGCACCAGCTTTTTGTTCGTGGTGATCGTGGTGTCCATCCTGTTTTCCTCCGTGGCCTTTACCTATGTGGAGTGGCAGAACCTGTGGGTGCGCATCGGCATGCACCTGCTGCTGCTGATTCCGGTGGTGGGCCTGACCTATGAGTTCAACCGCTTCGTGGGCCGCCATGACAACGCCGTGACCCGGGCCCTGTCGGCGCCGGGCATGTGGCTGCAGAATTTCACCACCTTTGAACCGGACGACTCCATGCTGGAGGTGGCCATCGAGGCGCTGACATTGGTTTTGCCCGAGGAAAAGGGCAAGGATAAGTGGTAATATTGCTGGCGAAAAAACGAAGTTTTTTCGCCAAAAGGATTGCAGTCTGCTGCGCGCATAATTTGTTCGCCGCAGGCGAACAAATTCCACACTGGCAGCCTGAGAGGTATTTTTCCCCACGCACATGTCGCGGTGAAAAATGATTTCAATTTTTTGCGTCTGCGGACGCAAACTCTGCGAGGCTTTTTTAGACTCTGCAAGCCAAAAATTCTCAAAATCCCACAGAAAGTGACAACAAATGGTATTATGGCTATTACATATAACAATTTGTATATGGATATTCGCCAGCAGCTCCGTTCTGCCGGGGTGGAGGCCTCCACGCTGGAGGCCCGGGAGCTGGTATGCTTTGCCGCCGGAAAGAGCCGGGAGCAGCTGACCCGGGACGGACAGCTCTATGTGCCTCCGGTGGTGGAGGAGCAGGTCCGGGATCTGGTGCGGCGGCATCTGGCCGGGGAGCCGGTGGCCTACCTCATCGGAGAGTGGGAGTTTTACGGTCTGCCCCTGGACATTGACCGTCAGGTGCTGATCCCCAGGGCGGACACGGAGACGCTGGTGGACTGTGCCCTGCCGTTTCTGCGGCAGCAGCCCGGGAGCCGGGTGCTGGATCTGTGCGCCGGCTCCGGGTGCGTGGGGCTGGCGGTAGCCAGCCAGGTGCAGGACTGCCGGGTGACCCTGGGGGAGCTGTCTGAGGGAGCCCTGCACATCTGTCGGCAGAATATCCGCCGCAACGATCTGTCTGACCGGGTGGCGCCTATGCAGGTGAACGCCATGGAGGCCCCGCCCAGCCGCCTGGGCACCTATGACTGCATCCTCTGCAACCCGCCCTACATCCCCACCGGGGATATTCCGGGGCTGGATGTATCGGTAAGGGACTATGAGCCCCACGATGCGCTGGACGGCGGCGAGGACGGGCTGGATTTTTACCGGGCCGTCAGCAGCCTGTGGCGCAAGGCGCTGCGCACCGGCGGGATGCTGTTTTTCGAGGTGGGCATCGGCCAGGCGGATGACGTGCTGCGGATCATGCGGAGCTTTGGCTTCGGCGATCTGGAGATCACCCCCGATCCCGGCGGCATCCCCCGAGTAGTGCAGGGCAGACTTTACGACGAGATTTAGTGTTCCGCGCGGGGAAAAGCCTCGCGGAGTTTGCCACCCGGAGGCGGCAAAGAGTTAAAATCATTTTCTCTCGCGACCTGTGCGTGAGAGAAAGTACCTCTCAGGCTGCCAGTGTGGAATTTTGCCGTGTGCGGCAAGATTATGCGCGCAGCAGACTGTAAGCCTTTTGGCAGAAAAATCCAATGGATTTTTCGCCAGTAAAAATATAGGAGGAATGGATCATGGCAGCGAAGAAAGAATCTACGGCCCCCGCTGCGGCGGGCAGCTCCGACAAGAAAAAAGCTCTGGAGACCGCCATGCAGCAGATCGAGAAGCTGTACGGCAAGGGCTCCATCATGCGCTACGGGGATAACAGCGAGCCCAATGTGGAGGCCATCCCCACCGGTTCCCTGGCCCTGGATGTGGCCCTGGGCATCGGCGGCGTCCCCAAGGGGCGTATCATCGAGATCTACGGGCCGGAATCCTCCGGTAAAACCACTCTGGCCCTGCACATTCTGGCCCAGGCCCAGAAAAAGGGGGGCGAGGTGGCCTTTGTGGACGCTGAGCACGCCCTGGATCCCACCTATGCCCGGGCTCTGGGCGTGAAGATCGAGGATATGCTCATCTCCCAGCCCGATACCGGTGAGCAGGCATTGGAGATCACCGAGGCTCTGGTGCGCTCCGGCGCCATCGACGTGGTGGTGGTGGACTCTGTGGCCGCCCTGGTACCCCGGGCGGAGATCGAGGGCGAGATGGGCGACAGCTTCGTGGGCCTCCATGCCCGGCTCATGAGCCAGGCCCTGCGCAAGCTCACCGGTGTCATCGCCAAGACCAACACGGTGGTCATTTTCATCAACCAGCTGCGTGAGAAGGTGGGCGTCATGTACGGCAATCCCGAGGTGACCACCGGCGGCCGGGCGCTGAAGTTCTATGCCTCTGTGCGCATTGATGTGCGCAGGATAGAGACGCTGAAGGCCAACGGAGAGATGATTGGCAACCGCACCCGGGCCAAGGTGGTGAAAAACAAGGTGGCGCCTCCCTTCCGTGAGGCGGAGTTTGACATCATGTACGGCGAGGGTATCAGCCGCACAGGAGAGATTCTGGATTTGGGCGTGAAGCTGGACATCATACAGAAGAGCGGCTCCTGGTTCAGCCTGGGCGAGGTGCGCATGGGCCAGGGCCGGGACGCTGCCAAGCAGTATCTGGTGGACCACCCCGACCAGTGCGACGCCGTGGAGCAGGAGATCCGCAAGAATTTCCATAAGCTCATGAGCAACCAGTCTAAGGTGGCGGCTCGGGCCGCCGGACGGGCGGTGGATGTATCCGCCGACGATTTCGACGATGCGGATTGAACGCGTGGAGCCGTCCAAGCATAAAAAGAACCGCGTACTGGTCTTTTTGGAGGGCGGCGAACTGCTGAAAATTACCGACAATGAGCTGCTGCGCTATGACCTGCACCCGGGCATGGAGCTGACGGAGACGCTGGCGGCGGAGCTGAAACAGGCCGCCGCCCGGTCGGAGATGAAGGCCCGGGGCGCGCAGCTCACCGGCAGCCGGATGCTGTCGAAGAAACAGGTGGTGGAGCACCTGACCCGCCGGGGCGGCGACAGAGCCGCGGCGGAGGATACAGCCAACTGGCTGGAGGAGCTGGGCGCGGTGGACGAGTCGGCCTATGGCGGCGCCATCGTCCGGCATTACAGCGCCGCCGGTTACGGCGCCGGCCGTATCCGCCAGGAGCTAAAGCGCCGGGGCGTGCCCCGGGAGTTGTGGGAGGGCCTGCTTTCCCAGCTGCCCCCGGCGGAGGAGTCCGTGGAGCGCTTTGTACAGAGTAAATGTAAAGGAAAACAGCTTGACAAGGAAATGCTGCGAAAGCTATCAGGTACCCTGCAACGTCGGGGCTTTTCGTGGCAGGAGATCGGGCCGGTGCTGCGCCGGCTGGAGGACGAGATTCAGGAATAAAGGAAGATAAAACCGTGATCGTATCATTTATATCCCTTGGATGTGACAAAAACCGGGTGAACACCGAGCAGATGATGGCCCTGTGCCTGCAGGCGGGCATGACCGTGCAGGAGGACTGTGCCGGCAGCGATGTGGTGGTGGTGAACACCTGCGGCTTTATTGACAGCGCCAAGCTGGAGGCCATCGAGACCATTCTCTCCGTGGCGGAGCTGAAGGCGGAGGGCCAGGTGGGGAAGATCCTGGTCACCGGCTGCCTCAGCCAGCGGTACCAGGCGGAGCTTTTAGAGGAGCTGCCGGAGGTGGACGGCATCATGGGCACCGGCAGCTACGGCGACATCGTTTCCGCTGTGGAGCAGGTGGCCGCCGGGCAGAAATTCAGCCATTTCGCCGATATCAGCGGCCCGGTGGAGGAGCTACCCCGGGTCATCTCCACCCCTATGCACTATGCCTACCTGCGCATCGCCGAGGGGTGCAGCAACCGCTGCGCCTACTGTATCATTCCGGCCCTGCGGGGCAAATACCGCAGCCGGAGGATGGAGGATATCCTCACCGAGGCCAAGGCTTTGGCGGACGGCGGCGTGCAGGAGTGCATCGTCATCGCCCAGGACATCACCCGCTACGGCATCGACCTGTATAAAGAGAAGAAGCTGCCGCAGCTGCTGCGGGAGCTGTGCAAGCTAAACTTCCGCTGGATCAGGCTCCACTATCTCTACCCCGACAGCATCACCGATGAGCTCATCGACACCATCGCGTCCGAGCTGAAAATTTGCAATTATATGGATATCCCCATCCAGCACTGCAACGACGACATCCTCCGGGCCATGCGCCGCCGGGAGACTAAGGCGAGCTTGCACCTGCTTTTCGAAAAGCTCCGCAGCCGCATCCCCGGCCTGGTCCTGCGCACCACCGTCATCACGGGCCTGCCCTACGAGGATGAGGCCGCCTTTGAGGAGCTGTGTGGCTTCCTGCAGGAGGAGAAGCTCCAGCGGGCGGGGGCCTTCCCCTACTCGCCGGAGGAGGGGACCCCGGCGGCCAAAATGCTTAACCGGGTGGACAGCGACCAGGCCCAGGAGCGGGCAGAGCTGGTGATGCAGCTGCAAAGCCAGGTGATGGATCAGTTCAACGAGAGCCGTCTGGGTACTGTCGCAGAGGTGCTGTGCGACGGGTTCGACGGGCAGGCCATGGCCTATGTGGGCCGCACTTACGCGGAAAGTCCTGGCATAGACGGGAATATATATTTCACGGCGGAGCGGGATGTGCAGCCGGGTGAGTTCGTGCCCGTGCGCATCACGGGCGTGATGGACGGCGATCTCACCGGCGAAGTGACAGAGGAGGAATAAGGTCATGAAAATGAACACAGCCAACAAATTTACCCTGCTGCGGGTGTTTCTCATCCCGGTGTTCCTGGTGGTATACTACTGGGGCTTTGCCGGGAGCCGGTATATAGCCCTGGGCATCTATGCCGTGGCCTGCCTGACGGATCTGCTGGACGGGTATATAGCCCGGCACTATAACCAGGTGTCCGACTTCGGCAAGTTCGCCGATCCCCTGGCGGACAAGTGCCTGGTGATGGCGGCCCTGTGCTGTTTTGTGGAGTCCGGGGAGTTTTTCGGCTGGGTGCTGGCCGTGGTGCTGCTGCGGGAGTTTGCCGTCAGCGGTATGCGGCTCATCGCCGTGGAAAAGGGCCGGGTCATTGCCGCCGGCTGGTCCGGCAAGGTGAAGACCGCCAGCACCATGGTCTGCATCTGCCTGATCCTCTTCGGAATCCCCCAGTGGCTGAACTATGTGTGCCAGGGTATCATCCTGGTGACCACGGTATATTCCGGTGTGGAATATTTCGCAAAAAACTGGGATGTGTTCAAGGAAAACTGAGAAAAAATACCCCCTGCAACGCTCCATTGCGCAAATGCAACGCCCCGGCGGTGGTGTGCAACGGGGAAAACGGCTACTCTTTTTTCAACCGACAGGGCGAAAATGCGCCCTGACCATGTAAAAAGGGAGGCGAAAAACATGAAAAGAAAATTTGGCGCACCGGCACTGCTGCTGGCGGCGATGCTGGTGATGGGCTGCCTGATGATCCGCGCGGCGGACGGGGTGGAAGCGCCGCCGCAGACAAAGAAAAACCTCTCGGATGAGGAGTACCTGCAGGCGGTGACGGAGATCATGACGGACTATAAAGCGGACCGCCAGGCCACTCTGGACCGGTTGGCTGAGCTGGACACGGAGTTGGTGTGCCCGCCGCAGGTCAGTTGGTGCAGAAACGCTTCTTCCACCAGCATCTGGACAAAGCCGGCGGCCTATACGCTGAGCGTGTATGCGCTGCGGCGGCAGGGGGAGGATCTGTACAGACTTATTTGGACGGTGACCTGCGAGGCCCGTGAGGCCCGTCCGGGATATCTGGACTGCGTGAGCCTGGAGTGGGACGCCTGGGTGGCGGAGTTTTACAGCGGCACGGGCGACCAAGTCTTTTCCACCATGCAAAAGCCGGGGGTGGGTGTGATGCTGTTCAATTTGCAGGATGTGAGTATGAAGCGGGGCGACAGCTCCTCGGGCATGATCTGCGTTACCGCCAAAGAGGCTGGGAAACTGTACTTCGGTGCCAAGCTCACCCATACCTACACCTGGGATACCGATCAGGACCAGGTTTACTATGAACTGATCCCCTCCGCCGAAGCGGACATGAGCCTGCATATAGACGGCTGCCACACCTACCGAGTCAAAACCAACCGCGGTACGGATTTTTGGCAGCAGTGGGCTGAGCAGTGCATAACCCTGGAAACTGGAAAGGAGGCGGCGGCATGGAGCTGACCTTTGGCCAAAACCTGGCAAAAGAGCGGAAACAGGCGGGCATATCCCAGGAGGAACTGGCAGAAAAGCTACATCTGACCCGCCAAACTATTTCCAAGTGGGAGACCGGGCATTCCCATAGTTAAAGATACCACACCCAATATCACAAACTC
>ERZ772883.2024-NODE-2024-length-13633-cov-26.641994_pt1 | contig 13633 bp, 11 predicted proteins | sample MGYA00580575_ERZ772883 | MGnify/ENA primary metagenome ERZ772883 (study PRJEB29015, sample SAMEA2737666) | human gut metagenome | biome: human gut; feature: human-associated habitat; material: faeces | place: China | collected 2012 ...
ATCGGCAGCAGCCTCTTTTGAACCACTCGCCCAGCGAGTGGTTTTCGGGATACAAGAAGAGGTGTGACCGATAGTCACACCTCTTCCTGTGTTGCAAAAAGCAAGCAATGAGCACACATTTAGAAAATGGCAAAACTCGTTTTCTTAATATGGCGAGTTATAATAAAAGTCTAAGAGCCCACAAGCAAAGACGATACACCATGGAGGCGGCGTATCTGGTGTACAGCAGCTACATAGCCGCGTTGGGCGAAAAGCTGCGCAGGGCGCGGCAGGAGATGTTCCCCTGCCATGCCTTGCGCAGCTTCTCCTTTTCACTCTTTCAATCCACGGGAATACCCGACCTGCACAGTATGGCATAGTTTACAAAAAAAGTCAATGTATTTTGTTAATTATCCTTATCACTGAACTCTTTACAAGCCCCGTTTCGTGTGCTATGGTTAAAGCATCAACATATGCGCGTTAAAAAATATATGACAGGATGTGATCGCCATGTATCCTGCCCATATCCGCGAAACCGGAGAGCGGCAAACCGTCCGGGAGCATTGCCGGAACACGGCGGCGCTGGCCGCAACCGCACTGCGGCCGCTGGGTCTGGAAAAAAGTGCCTATTTGGCCGGTCTGCTCCACGACGCCGGAAAAAACAAACAGGAGTATGCGCAATACCTTTCGGAGGCTGTCAGCGGCGGGAACGCCATCCGGGGCAGCGTCAACCACACCTTCGCCGGCGTCCGATTTCTGCTGGACAGGTGGCATTGTGGGGAAGGGGACCTTTCCTATTCCGACGTGACCGCAGAGCTGCTGGCCTTTGCCGTTGGCTCACATCACGGCCTGTTTGACTGCGTCGACCCCCAGCAGCACAGCGGTTTTTTTCATCGCCAGACCAAGGAGGGGATCTTTTACGATGAATCCCGACAGGGCTTTTTGGCACAGGTTGCCGCCGAGGAGGAGCTGGAGCATCTGTTCCGCGATGCCGTCCGGGAGATGACCCCCATGCTGGATCGGCTGGCGGCCCTGTCCACCCAAGCGGACGACAATGAGGCGGATCGGGAGACCGCATTTTATATCGGTCTTCTGGCTCGGATGCTCCTGTCCGCCGTGATCGAGGGGGATCGCACGGACACCGCCGCTTTTATGGATGGGATAGAACCGCCCGTGTTCCCAGAAGATATGCGGCCAATCTGGACAGGACGGCTGGCGTTTATGGAGAAGAAGCTGGCGGCATTCCCGCGAAAAACGCCCATTGATCTGGCGCGCCACACCATCTCCGACACCTGTGCCGCCGGTGCCGCCCGGCCCGGAGGTGTCTACCGCTTGAATGTTCCCACCGGCGGCGGAAAAACGCTGGCCAGTCTCCGCTTCGCATTGACCCACGCGGCAAAGTGGAACTGCTCTCGAATTATCTTCACCGCACCGCTGCTGTCGATCCTGGATCAAAATGCCCAGGTCATCCGCGATTATATAGGGGACGACACCTTGATACTGGAGCATCACTCCAACCTTGCCGAGCCGAAGGAGACGCCGGAGCGCTTGCAGGCGCTGGAGCTGCTCACCGCCTCCTGGTCGGCGCCGATCATTATCACCACGCTGGTGCAGCTCCTGAATACCTGCTTCAGTGGAGGGACCAGCGCCATCCGCAGATTTCACGCGCTGTGCGGCAGCGTCATTGTGATCGACGAGGTGCAGACCGTTCCCGGCAAAATGCTGACGCTGTTCAATTTGGCGGTCAACTTCCTGTCCGAGGTCTGCGGCGCCACCATTGTTCTGTGCTCCGCCACCCAGCCCTGTCTGGAGGCAGCCGACCATCCCCTGCACCGCCAGCCCGTCGATCTGGTTCCGCAGCAAAAGGCACTGTGGGACGTCTTTAAGCGCACCGACATCCAAAATGCCGGATGTGCCAAGCTGGAGGAGCTCTCGCAGATCGTCACGGAGGTACTGTCGTCGTGCGACAGCCTGCTGGTGGTGTGCAACACGAAAAAGGAGGCGGCGTTCCTGTTCGAGTCGCTGCAAGCCGAGAATTGCCGGTGCTTCCATCTGTCCGCCGCCATGTGCGTGCAGCACCGCAGGGAGACTCTGCAAGCCTTGCAGTCCGCGCTGGACAAGCCCTCCGCCGACAACAGGCAAAAGGTCGTCTGCGTCTCCACGCAGGTGATCGAGGCCGGTGTGGACATCTCCTTCCAGCGGGTGATCCGCTTCTCCGCTGGAATGGATAGTGTCGTGCAGGCGGCAGGGCGGTGCAACCGGCACGCCGAGCAAAAGAAGCCCGCCCCCGTCCGCCTCATCCGGTGTACCGACGAGCGGCTGCGCGGTCTGGACGACATCGTGCGCGGACAGAACGCCACCACCGCGCTGCTGACCGCCTTTTCCCAAACACCGGAGGCTTTCCGACACGATCTGTCCTCCGAGGAGGCCATCCGGTTCTACTATCGCCGGCTATACGCAGAGATGGAGCCCGGCTTTCAGGACGACCAAACCCCGACCCACGGCTCCCTCTATCATCTGCTGGCAGATAATCCCCGCTATGCAGACGCCAACTGCAAGCAAGGGCAGCGCTATTTTCTGCGTCAGGCGTTCCGTCTGGCAGGCGGTCTTTTTCAGGTATTCGACGAGGACACGGGCGCCCTGCTCGTACCCTACGGAAGAGGGCGCGAGCTGCAAAACACGCTGCGGAACGCCGCTCAGGTCTACGGGCAGAAGGATTGGGCAGTCATACGCGGCTGCATTGACGAGGCAAAGGGCTACTGCGTCAGCGTCTACCGCTATCAGTTGGAGCGGCTTGAGGCCCTCGGCGCCGTGACCTCTCTATTCGACGGCGGCGTACTGCTGTTGTCCGACGGTTTTTATAACGAACATACCGGCTTTTCTCTGGAGGCCGGTACCCGTGATTTTCAGGAGGTGTAGCGATTGAAAACGGAACATCCCAACATCGTAGAATTCGAGGTATACGGAGACTACGCCCTCTTCTCCGACCCGCTCATGCGTCTGGGCGGTGAAAAGTGCAGCTATCAGATACCCACCTATGAGGCGCTGAAGGGCATTTTGTCCTCCGTATACTGGAAGCCCACCTTCATCTGGCGGATCCTGGACGTGCGGGTCATGAACCCCATCCAGACCGAGGTGAAAGGTATCCGCCCCATCAAATACAGCGGCGGCAACGATCTGGCGTATTACACCTATCTGAAAAGCTGCCGGTATCAGGTACGGGCCTGCTTCGACTGGAACGACAACCGCCCGGAGCTGTGCGGCGACCGAAATGAGAACAAACATCACTGCATTGCCCGCCGAATGATTGAAAAAGGCGGGCGGCGTGATATTTTTCTGGGTACCCGGGAATGTCAGGGCTATGTAGAGTCCTGCGTATTCGGAAACGGCGCAGGCGCCTATGACGATCTGCCGGAGCTGGGCTTCGGGCTGATGTACCACGGCATCACCTACCCGGACGAGGCCTACTCGGAGGAGACCCGCGGGCGGATGACTGCCCGGTTTTGGTACCCGGTCATGAAAAACGGCGTCATCCACTTTCTCCCGCCGGCGGAATGTCCGGGGCAGAAGCCTCTGCGGGAGATGCCTATGAAGGTCTTCTCCGCCGACGAGGGCAATTTTATCGGTCTGCGGGAATTTGGGGAGGTGGAGTAAATGGGACTGATGCAGCAAGCCTATGACACCTACTGTGCCATGGAGCCGCAATACGCCGGTATCTACGGCAAGGCGAAGGAGCCGCTGGTTCCTGTTTCGCACCAACTCGTAAACGCAGAGTTGGAGCTTACTCTGGACGCAGGCGGTCATCTGCTGGACGTCCGCTCCGTCGAGGCGGAGCAGGCTGCCACCATCATCCCTGTGACGGAGAGTTCCTCGGGGCGAACCGGCAAAGCCCCCGGCGCACACCCTCTATGCGACCAGATTCAGTTTCTCTCCCCGCTGTATTCCGCCAAATACGAAAGCTACCTGACACAGCTGCACCGCTGGGAGGTATCACCCTACGGCCACCCCAAGCTCTCCGCCATCGCCCGCTATGTGGAGAGGGGGACAATTGTTGAAGATCTGGCGCAGCGGGGCGTGATCTCCCTGGACGAAAAGGGGCTTCCCGCCAAGGAAAAGCAGGTGGTCCGCTGGCGCGTGGAAACAGGTGCGGAAAATGAGACGCCCGCCTGCTGGCAGGATCAGAGCCTCTTCCAAGCCTTCATCGACTACTATGCATCCACGAAATCTGAGAAGCCCGCGTTTTGCATGGTTACCGGTAAAAACGCCCCGCCCGCCAGCCAGCACCCCAAGAAGATCATCAACCTGTGCGCCAACGCCAAGCTGATCTCCGCCAACGACACCAGCGGCTTTACCTATCGGGGCCGCTTCACAGACGATTCGCAGGCTGCAACTATGAGTTACGAGGCATCGCAGAAGATCCACAGCGCGCTGCACTGGTTGGCGGCGACCCAAGGCGTCTTCATCGGCGGGCGCACCTTCCTGTGCTGGAATCCGCAGGGCATTGAGATCCCCAAACCGCAGGCCGCCTTCCTGCGGCGGGGCGCCGCCAAGCAGATAAAATACTCCGACTATCGAAAGGCGTTGTCGGAAACTCTCCGGGGCTGGCAGGAGACGATCCCGCGGGACGCCGGCGCCGTGGTGGCCGCCTTTGATGCCGCCACATCCGGACGTCTTTCCCTCACCTATTACAGCGAGCTTCCGGTCTCTGATCTTCTGGAACGTCTGCACAACTGGGATGCACTTTGCTGCTGGGAGCATTCCTCCTTCGGCATACAGTCTCCCTCGCTTTCACAGATCGCAGACTGCGCCTTCGGCACGGTGCGCGTCTCCGACAGACAGACAAAACTGGAGACGGACGAGCGCGTCATGCGCCAGCAGGTACAGCGGCTGCTCTCCTGCCGGGTGGACCGGGGCAAAATGCCGGCTGATATCGCCCGCGCTGCGGCGGCCAAGGCGTCCAACCTGCAGATCATGGACGCCGCCCTGCGGGAAACGGTATTGTTCACCGCCTGCGCGGTGCTTCGGAAATACAAATATGATTGGTACAAGGAGGAATGGAGCATGGCACTGGAACCGCAGAAGAAGGATGTCAGCTATCAGTATGGACGGCTTTTGGCCGTGTTTGAAAAACTCGAGCGAGATACCTATGATTCCAATGAACAGCGAGAGCCCAACGCGATCCGGATGCAGTCCGTGTTCGCAAAGCGTCCGCTCTACGCCAGTCGGATCATCTGGGAGCAGCTGAAAAAGGCGTACTACCCCAAGCTGGCGCCTGGCGCCAGAATAAAATACGACCGCATCATTGAGCAGATCATTCAGGAAATTTCCTCCTTCCCGCAGGCGGAACAGGAGGAGGCCCTGAAGGACACCTATCTCTTTGGGTACTATCTGCAGCGCAGTGCGCTGTACACATCCGGTAAAACCGAAAATAGTCAGGAGGAAGAATAAATGAGCAGCTTGCAAAACAAGATCGATTTTGTGGCACTGGTCTCCGTGACCCGCGCCAACAGCAACGGCGACCCTCTGAACGGCAATCGCCCCCGCACCGACCTGAACGGCTTCGGTGAGATCTCCGACGTGTGCATCAAGCGCAAGATCCGCAACCGGATGCAGGATCTGGGCAAGCCCATCTTTGTTCAGTCGGAGGATCGGTGCAGCGATGGCTGCGGCAGCCTCAGCGAGCGGGCCTCCGCCGCTATGAAGGGCATCAAGGATCGGGAGGAATATGCCCGGCGCGCCTGTGAGACGTGGCTGGACGTGCGTACCTTCGGGCAGGTCTTCGCCTTCAAGGACGCCAAGGGCTTCTCCTGTGGTGTGCGCGGCCCCGTCTCTATCCATCAGGCGTCCAGCCTGTCCCCCGTGGAGATCGAGTCCCTCCAGATCACCAAGAGTGTGAACGGCGAGAAGAAGGAAAAGGGTGAGAACCGCGCCTCCGACACCATGGGCATGAAGCACTTTGTCCGCTTCGGTCTGTACGAGATCAAGGGCTCTATCAATGTCCAGCTGGCGGAAAAGACCGGCTTCTCCGAGGAGGACGCCGACACGGTCAAGGAATGTCTGCGCACCCTCTTTGTGAACGATGCCTCCTCCGCACGGCCCGACGGCTCCATGGAGGTGGTGAAGCTGTTCTGGTGGCGGCACAGCTGCAAGGATGGGCAGTATTCCTCCGCAAAGGTTCACCGCTCCGTCAAGGTCGCTCTGCGGGACGCGGGTACCATCCCCACCGCTGCAGACGACTACGTGATCTCGCTGGAGGCACTGCCGGGTCTGGAGCCGGAGGTGATCGATGGCGTATAATGAGGAGGACTTCCTACAGCTCTCCGGCTTACAGCATTTCCGGTTTTGCAGGCGGCAGTGGGCGCTGATCCACATCGAGCACCAGTGGGCGGAAAACTACCGCACCATTGACGGCGCGATCCTCCACGAAAACGCCCACGACACGGACTTTCAGGAGCGGCGGGGCGACCGTTTCATTACGCGGGGCGTCAGCGTCTATTCCGCGGAATTGGGTATATCCGGACAGTGCGACGTACTGGAATACCACCGGGGCGCTGTCGGGATCCCCCTCTCCGGAAAAGAGGGACTGTGGCAGCCGTACCCTGTGGAGTACAAGCGGGGCCGCCCCCGAGAGGACACCGGCGACACCCTGCAGCTATGCGCGCAGGCCATGTGCCTGGAGTCCATGCTCTGCTGCGACATCCCCGAGGGCGCACTCTATTACGGGGAGATCCGCCGGCGCGAGAGGGTGTCCTTTACCCCGGAGCTGCGCGCAGGGGTGCGGGAGCTGTTAGCGGAAATGCACGAGCTGTACCGCCGGGGCTATACCCCCAGGGTCAAGCCCACCAGATCCTGCAACGCCTGCTCCTTAAAGGAACTGTGCCTGCCCAAGCTGATGAAAAGCAGAGCCGTCTCCGCGTATCTCCGGGCGGCCATGGAGGAATCACCATGAAGCAGCTTCTCAACACGCTATTTGTCACCTCTGAGGACATCTACCTCTCGCTGGAGGGGGAAAACGTGCTGGCAAACCGAGACAAGACCGTCGTCGCCCGCTATCCGCTGCACACGCTGCAAGCCATCGTCAGTTTCTCCTATGCCGGTGCCTCCCCCGCGCTGATGGGAAAATGCGCGGAGGCCGGGATCGGTCTGGCCTTCTGCTCCCCGCATGGGCGTTTCCTCGCCCGCACCTGCGGCGAGAGCAGCGGCAACGTGCTGCTCCGGCGTGAACAGTACCGTGTTGCCGATGACCCCGCCCGCAGTTGTGCGATAGCCTGCACCATGATCTTCGGCAAGCTGAGCAACGGCGCCGCCAGCATCCAGCGTACCCTGCGGGATCACGCGCCCCGCGTGGCGGGCTGCGGTCTGGAAGACGCCGCCGCCAACATCCGGGCCATGCTGCCGCAGGTGTTGGCTGCCGCTGACTTGGACTCCCTGCGGGGAATAGAGGGTGCTGCCGCCACCGCGTATTTCAGCGTCCTCGATCACATGCTCCTGAGTCGAAAGGAGGCTTTCTTCTTCCACGGGCGCAGCCGCCGCCCGCCGCTGGATCGGGTAAACGCCATGCTGTCCTTCGCCTACAGTCTGCTGGCGCACGACTGTGCCAGCGCCTTGGAAAGCGTGGGGCTGGACAGCTATGTAGGCTTCCTCCACCGCGACCGGCCGGGACGGCGGTCGTTGGCGCTGGATCTGATGGAGGAGCTGCGGCCCTGCATGGCAGACCGCTTCGTGCTGACCCTTGTGAACAATCGGATGCTGCGCCCGGAGGACTTTCAGGTGCAGGACAGCGGCGCGGTGCTGCTGTCCGATGAAGGCCGTCGGAAATTCCTGAAGACCTGGCAGGAGCGGAAACGGGACACACTGACCCACCCCTATCTGGGGGAAAAGCTGAGCTGGGGCATGGTCCCCTATGTGCAGGCGCTGCTGTTGGCCCGCTGCCTCCGCGGCGACTTGGACGGCTATCCGCCGTTTTTATGGAAGTGATGCTATGCTGGTGCTGATCACATACGATGTAAACACCGAGGACGCCGCCGGACGCAAGCGCCTGCGGCAAATTGCCAAAAAGTGCGTGGACTATGGACAGCGGGTGCAAAATTCCGTGTTCGAGTGTCTGCTGGACGCAGGACAGTGCCGCCGCCTGCAGGCACAGCTCCTGTCTATCATGGATCCCGAGAAGGACAGTCTGCGCTTTTACTATCTGGGGAAGCAATACGAGAAAAAAGTGGAGCATTTCGGTGCGAAGAGCACCTACCTGCCGGAGGATCCCCTGATCCTCTGACACACGTCTCCCGGCACGGCGGTGGTACAAGCGCACGGGCATCCGGGACGCGCCTTCCCGCCCCTTGCGAAGTCCAAGTGACCAGTAATTGTCGGGAGGTTCGCAAGGCTTTTCCCGAGAAAGCGCCGGTCTTTCCCCGGTTTTCTCGGGCAGCCACCCCGTGTTTTCCCCCAAAAAACGCAAAAATTCTACTTATTTGTCAAAGATCCGCAGGTAAAACTGTGCATCTTTGCTGTCGTCCCCCTCGCGGGGGGCGTGGATTGAAATGTGAAAATTGCTGTATGGGAATTGATTAAATGCCGTCGTCCCCCTCGCGGGGGGCGTGGATTGAAATCACCAGACCAGCACCAACACCGTTATTAAGTTTGGTCGTCCCCCTCGCGGGGGGCGTGGATTGAAATTGCTACACGGTGCATCTGGTAGCCCTCATTTGTGGTCGTCCCCCTCGCGGGGGGCGTGGATTGAAATATCGGTCAGCGGCCTTAAAGAGATCAGGGCTGAACGTCGTCCCCCTCGCGGGGGGCGTGGATTGAAATTTTAATAGACGATAAGCCTATTACGGAGTTGCTGGGTCGTCCCCCTCGCGGGGGGCGTGGATTGAAATCCAACGATACATTAGATATCCTCGCCCCGGTATTGTCGTCCCCCTCGCGGGGGGCGTGGATTGAAATAAAAACGCCCATGTAATGCCGCTCGCCGGTTGGAGTCGTCCCCCTCGCGGGGGGCGTGGATTGAAATCCCTTTTCGGAGTTTTCCAAAATCAAGCCGGAAAAGTCGTCCCCCTCGCGGGGGGCGTGGATTGAAATTGTGACCCCTGACGGCCATGACATACCGTTAAAGTCGTCCCCCTCGCGGGGGGCGTGGATTGAAATAACGTTGTTTTGTCGCGGTAATACTCGATGCATGGTCGTCCCCCTCGCGGGGGGCGTGGATTGAAATGGCCTATAAGTGTACCAATGCCGTCAAAATGCCGTCGTCCCCCTCGCGGGGGGCGTGGATTGAAATATCGGTCAGCGGCCTTAAAGAGATCAGGGCTGAACAGGTCGTCCCCCTCGCGGGGGGCGTGGATTGAAATCGCGACAACCTCGATACTGCGTTTACCGGCCCGGAGTCGTCCCCCTCGCGGGGGGCGTGGATTGAAATTGGTTGGTCATGGTATTATACTCCGACAGCAGAGTCGTCCCCCTCGCGGGGGGCGTGGATTGAAATGGCGGCTGTTTTGTTGCTGGCGGCGAACACATAAGTCGTCCCCCTCGCGGGGGGCGTGGATTGAAATACCCTCGAAGCCCTCATTCTTTGTGATGGTGAAAGTCGTCCCCCTCGCGGGGGGCGTGGATTGAAATCCAATTATGCTCTACAACACGAAGAGCACCAAGAGTCGTCCCCCTCGCGGGGGGCGTGGATTGAAATCTTGTTTGGCGCTATGACGACGACATCGTCCATGTAGTCGTCCCCCTCGCGGGGGGCGTGGATTGAAATAGGCCCGTCATAGCTCCACCTCCCCGATGATCGCGTCGTCCCCCTCGCGGGGGGCGTGGATTGAAATTTCAAGGGAGCGAAGAGCAGATCAAACATATATGTCGTCCCCCTCGCGGGGGGCGTGGATTGAAATGAGCACGTCGGTTTCCTCCTTTCGGGGTCAGAAAGTCGTCCCCCTCGCGGGGGGCGTGGATTGAAATTTCAAATTTGCCGTACCCGTCAGGCCGAGGATCTCGTCGTCCCCCTCGCGGGGGGCGTGGATTGAAATGGTTGCCTGCGCCAGCAGGAGGCGGAGGTAGTCGTCGTCCCCCTCGCGGGGGGCGTGGATTGAAATCCGCGGGTGAAGGACTTGTCCTTCTCACCTTTTCAGTCGTCCCCCTCGCGGGGGGCGTGGATTGAAATGCCGCCAAAGAGGTCTTTAGCCTGTTTCAAAAGCTGTCGTCCCCCTCGCGGGGGGCGTGGATTGAAATCCAGTGCGTTTGCGGGTTCTTTTGACTTCTATTCCACGTCGTCCCCCTCGCGGGGGGCGTGGATTGAAATGATATCTGTTCCGAAACTTGCTATGCAGAGTGGGCGTCGTCCCCCTCGCGGGGGGCGTGGATTGAAATGACCTCCCAGGCATCATAGAGGTTCTGCCGCTGGAGTCGTCCCCCTCGCGGGGGGCGTGGATTGAAATAATTGCCAATGAGCTGCACCGTGTCATTGATCGTCTTGTCGTCCCCCTCGCGGGGGGCGTGGATTGAAATTGTTATTGAGGATACGCTTTGGACTATGATCCAGAAGTCGTCCCCCTCGCGGGGGGCGTGGATTGAAATCGCTGGAATGAACGGAAACAGACTACTGCCCAGAGTCGTCCCCCTCGCGGGGGGCGTGGATTGAAATCGCCCTACGATGATAGCGGTCTGATCGCGGCCATCGTCGTCCCCCTCGCGGGGGGCGTGGATTGAAATTATGTATAGCAAGGTGAACTCTGTCGTACTGGATACCGCTGGTCGTCCCCCTCGCGGGGGGCGTGGATTGAAATGTAGTCGGTGTATCGGATCAAGTCATCATGAAAAGGTCGTCCCCCTCGCGGGGGGCGTGGATTGAAATAGGCCGCCCAGACCGCCGGATGTGGAAACTTTGTCGCGTCGTCCCCCTCGCGGGGGGCGTGGATTGAAATATTCGGCTGTGCTGTTATTTCCGGCATTGTCGCAGTCGCCCCCCTCGCGGGGGGCGTGGATTGAAATTCCAAGGGGCGCATGGCCGTTGTGGAGGGGCGCTTGTCGCCCCCCTCGCGGGGGGCGTGGATTGAAATGCCGCGCTGCCGCTGATCACCGTCACCGGCACGGGGTCGCCCCCCCTCGCGGGGGCGTGGATTGAAATAGCGCCGCTTCCGTGCCGCCGCCAAAGTCTCCGTGTCGCCCCCCTCGCGGGGGCGTGGATTGAAATCCCTGCACGGCCTGCACCGGCATATCTCCGATACGTCGCCCCCCTCGCGGGGGCGTGGATTGAAATCATCCGGTCACCTCCTACAACTCGGCGCTGAACGTCGCCCCCCTCGCGGGGGGCGTGGATTGAAATTCCAAGGGCCGCATGGCCGTTGTGGAGGGGCGCGTCGCCCCCCTCGCGGGGGGCGTGGATTGAAATATCCACTCTGATAGCTGACGTTTTGCGTCTAACGTCGCCCCCCTCGCGGGGGGCGTGGATTGAAATAGCATCACCTCTGCAAGTTTCCCTCGTGGTAACGCTGTCGCCCCCCTCGCGGGGGCGTGGATTGAAATCGCAACCCCAAGGCGTACTGTGAGCATCTGCTGCGGTCGCCCCCCTCACGGGGGGCGTGGATTGAAATCAAGACTGTTACGGTATGGAGCATGACAAGCTGGGTCGCCCCCTCTCGCGGGGGGCGTGGATTGAAATACCGGCTTAAGGTTGCGTGACCCTTATTGGGGCGTCGCCCCCCTCGCGGGGGGCGTGGATTGAAATAAGACGTATACCAGCGCCTTTGACCTTGCGGATGAGTCGCCCCCCTCGCGGGGGGCGTGGATTGAAATGGAAATTGTTGATCCGCTGGGTCATGATTGGGTGGTCGCCCCCCTCGCGGGGGGCGTGGATTGAAATTTGTCGGATGGGTAGCAATGCACCCGGATTCCCGTCGCCCCCCTCGCGGGGGGCGTGGATTGAAATGAACGTATCAGAAAAGTTGATACCTTCATGGAGATGTCGCCCCCCTCGCGGGGGGCGTGGATTGAAATGCCATACAGCAGCTTCGCGTTGGCAGGGAGGCGGTGTCGCCCCCCTCGCGGGGGGCGTGGATTGAAATGCCCTCGATCAGCTTACAACCGTAAATGCTGATGCGTCGCCCCCCTCGCGGGGGGCGTGGATTGAAATAGCCGCTCACACAGCTCCGCGCCGGTCACGGCCGTCGCCCCTTCGCCCAGTTTGCCCGCCGGGTGCGCCCTCATGTCGGCCGGAGAAGTCCAGCTTCGTGCCGTCCGTGGTAATGTATCCGGTTTCGTTCCAGTTGTTCGTCTCCCCGAAAAACTCCTTTGCAGATTTTACATGGCCTTTTTTCTCCGCCTCCGAGTAAGCTTTCAGCGAAAACAGCGCACCCTCGCCCAGCTTGCCCGCCGGTCTTTCGCTGTGGCCGAAATGCCGCAGAACACTCTCCGGCAGCACGTCCGGAAAATACCGATTGACATACGTAAGCAAATTGGCTATACTGATACTGGAACCGGTTAGAGTAGCGGGTACGCCCGTGATCTCTGGCAGCAATGCAGCTGGTTCTTTTTTTGCGTTTATCGCATACAGAACATCCACGGACATGACCTCGTTGGAGGCACGATTTACAACGAACTGTACGATGTACGGTTCGTTGTTCTTGTTTTTGGCCGCGCCCATCAATACATACGTTGCGTCCACGGTGTCCAGCTTCGGCACCAGCTCATTGACGCGCACCGCATTCTGCACGATCTCGCCTACCTTACGATCTCGCCTACCTTCAAAGTAGCCGGTGCATTGACAGTAAATCTCCGGTCCAGCCCGTGCCGCAGCGCCTTTGCGCTGATGATCACATCCGCGTCCGTATCGTTAACGTGTACGTACACATTCCCATTCTGTTTTACGCCGCCGTACTTTTTTGCCTCCGCAAGGGCCTTGTCGACCACTTCTTTGCGGTTAAGTCCGTCTGCGTTCTCCACCACCGCCAGCGTCATATCCGGCTTTCGCACCAGTGCGTCGTAAGAATAGTCCTTCATCGAATACCGCACGCCGTCGCCCTTACCGACGGCGGTTTTTGTTTTCTCCGCCTGCCGCTCCGCCGCGTCAAAAGCCGCCTGCCACTGCTTTGCAATGTCCTCCAGCTCGGCAAAGTCCTTGCCGTATGCCGCCTGCGCCGCCATGTCGCGGTATTTGCCGGTGAACGCGGTTTTGACCTTGGCAAGAAATTCCTTTAAGCTGTCCAGCAGCTTCTGTGCAGCCGTCCGGTTTTCCTTGGAGAACTTGGCAAACAGGTCTGCGTCGTCCAGCATATTACCGGCGAAGTCCGCCGCAAGCTCGTCCATCACACCGTCCCGCGTCAGCGTCACACCCTCCTGCTCCGCTGCCTCCATGTACCGCTCCACGATCTCCGCCTCTGTGTCCGCGCCGTTTTCCCGGATCTTATCTATGAACGTGACCATCTGTTCCCGCAAAGCCGCCGAGGAACTGCTGCGTACCGACACGCTCTCCCGCACGGCGGTGATCTCCGTCTTTGCCGACTACCGCTATTACCCCAACCAAGTGGTGTATCACAAGATCATGGACGCACTGACAAAGCAAGACGCAGTGAAGGAATAACCGCATTCTGCGGTTGGTTGCGAACGCCAAATAATGTGTAAATTATAGGTTGATTTTTACCTATATACGGGTATAATAAGCATAGGA
>ERZ772883.2026-NODE-2026-length-13623-cov-4.724941_pt1 | contig 13623 bp, 13 predicted proteins | sample MGYA00580575_ERZ772883 | MGnify/ENA primary metagenome ERZ772883 (study PRJEB29015, sample SAMEA2737666) | human gut metagenome | biome: human gut; feature: human-associated habitat; material: faeces | place: China | collected 2012 ...
ACGGTATGCACTTATTCCGTCGGATTCTCTTATTCTGCCTCTGCCATGGCCTTGGCCTCGGCAATGGCCTTCTCCTGGGCGGCAGCGGGGCAATCCTCGTAGCGCACGAAGGAGAACACGAATGTACCTCTGGACTGGGTCATGGAGCGCAGGTCGATGGCGTAGGACATCATCTCCGCCATGGGTACCTCGGCCTCCAGCACTGTCTCGCCGTCGCCGGTGGGGTTCATGCCCATGACGCGGCCCCGGCGCTTGTTCAGGTCACCCATGACATCGCCTACATAGTTATCGGGCACGGTGACCTTCAGCTCGCCGATGGGCTCCATCAGCACGGGCTTGGCCTCGGGCAGAGCCTCCTTGAAGGCAAGGCCCGCCGCCAGCTGGAAGGCAATATCGGAGGAGTCCACGGGGTGGTAAGAACCGTCGGTGAGGGTGGCCTTCAGGAACACCACGGGGTAGCCGGCCAGCACGCCGGTGAGGCAGCACTTGCGCAGGCCCTTTTCAACAGCCGGGAAATAGTTCTTAGGCACGGAGCCGCCGAACACGGCCTCCTCGAAGATCATATCCTCCTGCTCGCTCTGGGGCTCGAAGGTGATGACCACGTCGCCGAACTGACCGCTGCCGCCGGTCTGCTTCTTATAGCGGCCACGCTTCTCCACCTTGGAGCGGATCTTCTCACGGTAAGCAACACGGGGAGCCGACAGCTCGGTCTCCACGCCGAAGCGGCTCTTGAGCTTGGCGCACAGGACATCGATCTGGATATCACCGGTGCCGGAAATGACGGTCTGGTGGGTCTCGGCGTTGTTGGAGACATGGAAGGTGGGATCCTCCTCATTGAGCTTGTTGAGGCCGGTGCCCATCTTCTCCACTTCCTGCTTGACCTTGGGGGCAATGGCCCGCTCATAGCAGGGGGCGGGATACTCGATGCCCTCCAGAATCACCACGTTCTTGGCATCGCACAGGGTGTTGCCGGTCTTGACCCGGTCCATCTTGCCGATGGCGCCGATGTCGCCGCAGCAGATCTCCTTGACTTCCTCGCCCTTCTTGCCCTTCATGCTGTACAAGCGGCCCAGCTTCTCGGTGTTGCCGGTGGCGGGGTTATACAGGGACATATCACCGGTGACCTTGCCGCGAACGACCTTGATCATGGAGAACTTGCCATACTGATCGGAAATGGTCTTGAACACGATGGCGGCGGTGGGGCCGTTGGGATCGAAGGCCACTTCCACATCGCTGCCGGACTCGTCCTTGGCGCTCTCGGCGGGCATGTCGGTGGCCACAGGCACCAGCTCCACGATGGTCTTCATCAGCATATCCACGCCCATGCCGGTGACGGCGGAGCCGCACAGAACAGGGCACACGCTGCCGTCCCGCACGCCGATCTTCAGGCCCTTGGCCATGTCGGCATCGGACAGCTCCATGGTCTCAAAGAACTTCTCCATCAGCTCCTCATCGGCACCGGCGGCGGCTTCCATCAGCTCGGCACGCAGGGCCTCCACCTCGTCGGCCATGTCGGCAGGGATGGCACACTCACCCTTGGCATCGTAGGCCTTGTTATGCAGCAGGTCCACAATGACGGTGACGGCCTTGTTGGCATCGGCCTTGGTGGCCACGATGGGGGCAATGGCAGTGCCGAACTTGGCCTTGATGGTCTCCACGCAGGCGGCATAGTCGGAGTTGGCCTCCTCCACGCGGTTGATAAACATCATCCGGGGCTTCTTGCCCAGCATCTTCCAGGTGCGCTCCATGCCCACAGACAGGCCGTCCTTGGCGTTGCCCGCGATGACAGCGCACTCGGCGGCGCGGATGGCGGACAGAGCCTCGCCGGAGAAGTCAAAGTTGCCGGGGGCATCCATGACATTGATCTTGATATTATTATACTTCACGGGAGCAAAGGCCAGAGAAATAGAGATCTGGCGCTTGATCTCCTCGGCATCATAGTCGCAGGTAGTGTTGCCGTCCACAGTCTTGCCGAAACGGTCGGTCCCCTTGGTCATAAAGAGCATCTGCTCAGCCAGGGTGGTCTTACCGGAGCCGCCGTGACCCAACAGGCAAATATTGCGAATTTCATTGGCAGTCATAGTTCAGAATTCTCCCTTCGTTTTTGGAAAATGTGCTGCAGCGCACACAGTCACTCAATAAAGGAATTATATAATATTTTTCAAGCTATGACAAATACAATTTTTTGCCTGATTTTTGTGGAAAGTGCCAATTATCCCGGCGCTTTTCAGTAAATTCAGCCCAAATGTGAGGCCGGGGGCAGTTTTTACCCCACCAGCCACAGGATCAGGCCATACAGGGCGCTGGCGAGGGTACCGAAAACAATCACCGGCCCCGCCACCAGAAACATTTTCGCGGCCATGCCGGTGACAAATCCCTCGGCCTTAAAGTCAATGGCCGGGGACACCACGGCGTTGGCGAAGCCGGTGATGGGCACCAGCGTCCCGGCACCACCGAAGCGGGCGATGCGGTGGTAAAGATTCAAGCCTGTCAGCAGGGCCGACAGGAACACCAGGCTGATGGACGTGGCCGTGCCGGCATCCTCCCGGGACAGACCCGCCGCCGCATATCCGTCCTGGATCAGCTGGCCGATGACGCAGATCAGCCCGCCCACCAGAAAGGCCAGGGTCAGATCCTTGGCCAGAGGGGACTTCCTCTGCTTTTGCCGCACATACTGCTGATACTTCCGGGGCGTTGTCTCCATAAGCCACACATCCTTTCAGCCATAGCATCCCACCGGTCGGGAAAAATATGCGTTTTTCTTGCCATTGGCCGCAAAAAAGGGTATACTCATGAGAGGCAATTGTGACCTTAGCGTCTTTTATCAGTGAAAAGGTGGTTGAACTATGGCTGTGATGATTCATCCCTTTGGCCCCAAGCCCCACGCCCTGGCGGTGATCGATCCCGTCAGCTGCACGGGCTGCGGCATATGCGCCATGTGGTGCGTCATGCACTGCATCGACCTGCAGCCGGACGGCATCTACAGGGTCCGCGAGGCGGACTGCATCGGCTGCCGCTCCTGCAAGGTGAACTGCCCCAACGAGGCTGTGACCATGCTGCCGCCCAAACGACCCGAACAAGAGGTGTAAGCCGTGAAGAAAAACAACATGCAAAAAGACCTGCCCCTGGGCCTGTACATTCACATCCCCTTCTGCCGGTCCAAGTGCGCCTACTGCGACTTCTACTCGCTGCCGGAGAGCGAAAAATACATGGATGAATACTGCCGGGCCCTGGAGCGGCATCTGGCGGAGGTGGCGCCCCAGGCGAGCTGCCATCTGGTGGACACCATTTATTTCGGCGGCGGCACCCCCAGCTATCTGGGGACGGAGCGGCTGTGCCGGCTGCTGGGCAGCATCAAAAAGCTCTATAAGGTGGACAAGCGGGCGGAAATTACCCTGGAGGCAAATCCCGACTCTGCCGGGGACAAAAAGGCCCTGAAGCGGCTGCTCCGGGCGGGCTTTAACCGCATCTCCCTGGGGGTGCAGGCCACGGACGACGAGATGCTGAAGGCCATCGGGCGCATCCACACCTGGCAGCAGGTGCAGGACACCGTGGCGGCAGCCCGGAAGGCGGGCTTTAAAAACATCAGCCTGGATCTCATCTACGGTCTGCCGGGCCAGACTATGGAGGGGTGGGAGAAGACCCTGTCCGACGCGGTGGGCCTGCGGCCGGAGCACCTGTCCTGCTACGGGCTGAAGCTGGAGGAGGGAACTCCCCTGTATCAGCAGCGGGCAGAGCTGACATTCCCGGACGAGGATCAGCAGGCGGATATGTATCTGTACACCGTAGAGTTTTTGAAGCAGTGTGGCTACGAGCAATACGAGATCTCCAACTTTGCAAGGCCCGGGTTTGCCTCCCGGCACAATATGAAATACTGGATGCTGGAGGAGTACGCCGGGTTCGGGCCCGGGGCCTGCTCCGACTTCGGTAATGTGCGCTACGGCTACGAGCGGGATCTGGTGCGGTATCTGAAGGGAGAGCTTGTTTTGCAGGAGTCGGAAAGGGTGGACGCAGATGAGCGGGAGCGGGAGTACCTGATGCTGCGGCTGCGCACCGTCCGAGGGGTGGATCCCCGGGAGTTTGAGTACCGGTTCCGGCAGAGATTTGCGCCGCTGGCAGAGATCCTGCGCCAGTGCGCCGGGCAAGGCCTGGCGGAGGAGGACGAGCACGGCTGGCACCTGACACCCAAAGGCTTTCTGGTAAGCAACCGGATCATCGGCCTGCTGCAGGACGAGCTGGCCCGGGAGAAAAACCGTCGGCTGCAGGCCGCGGCCAGGGGTGACTACCGGGTGGTGTAAGCCAAAACAGGCGGCGCAACGAATCGTTGCGGGAATGTTTGGAGCCGTTGGTAGACGGTTTTCGGGGTTTCCTGTATACTGAACGCATCCCAGCGGAAAGGAGTGTACGCTATGAGTTTTGGCGAGAAGCTGCAAAAGCTGCGCAAGGCCCAGGGGCTTTCCCAGGAGGAACTGGCGGCCCGGCTCAGCGTAACACGGCAGACCATCAGCAAGTGGGAGCTGGATCAGTCCACCCCGGAGCTGGGTCTGCTGGCGCAGATCAGCGATATTTTTAGCGTGACCACGGATTATTTAATTAAAACAGAAGAGGGCGATGCCAGCGCAGGCGAAGAAACTCCCGGCGGGGCGGTACAGCAGGAGCCCCAGGCACGGCTGACGCCGTTTATCGTGCTGCTGTGTGTGGGCATCCTGTGCATGGCGATGATTTGGACCCCTTTCCTATCGGCAGGGGACTACGAGGTCGTTGACACGAGCGGAAAGGTCCTGTATACCGGATTTATGGCCTATCTCAAAGCAAAAAAAGCAGAGGCAGTCTTCTTTCTCTGCGCCGGAGCCGCCGCCGTTGGACTGATCGGGCTGATTGCTTCGGCTTTCAAAGAGAGTGATCCGAAGGAATAGCGGGCAGAATTGAAAACATGATTTTTTGGGGGGACGCCCGGGTGGGGCGTTTCCTTTTTTGTAAAGAAATTAGGGGGGCGGACGACCCCGAGGGCCGCCCCTACGAGGGACTTCTGGAAATGAAAAACGCCCCGCCGGGGTAATCGGCGGGGCGTGGGGGATTTCTTATATGCTTTTTTAGCTGTCGGTGCGGTGGCGCCATTCCAGCTCCTGATCCAGGTCGTACTTGAGCTTCTTGTTCTCCTCCACCAGATCGTCATAGTGGCGGGACTGGACATAGTACTTCACAAAAGTGAAGGTGGCCTCGTTGAACTCCTCGTCGGTATACTCCGGCAGGAGGGAGCCGCCCTTGCGGCGCAGGCCCTGGACATTGATGACCACCAGGCGGCGGTGCTGCTCGGACAGCTGGAACAGCTTCAGCTCCTCCGGCACCTCCAGGCCCAGGTCAAAAGTATCGTTGACGATCTGCAGCAGACGGCCCTGCTCGGGCTTGGCTGAGACGATAACGCCGTATTTGCTGAACAGCTTCTTCAGATAATCCACCGACACCTCCTCACGGGTGATGGTGCCCTTGCCGATGCCGGTGAGCATGGTGTTGGACAGATTCAGGCTGACGTAGACCTCCTGGCCGGTTTTGGGATAGCTCATACAGATACCTCCTCAAATTGATGCATCCACATTTGGCCGCTGACGGCGGCGTGTTCTACCACTTTTACCGTACCACATTCCCCATCGGTTTGCAATAGGAATTTATGCCGGGCGTTACACGCCCGTTAAATCAAAGCGCGGGGTATACTCCTCCCGGGCGGAGGTGCGCTCCTGGGTGAAGCCGTCAGTGAGGCCACAGTTTTCCATATACCGCACCGCCGCGCGGTACTCCGCCGCCGTCACATGGCGGGAAAGGCTGCCTTTCGCCCCCGGCTGGGGCGTATACTGGCTCATGAGCGACACCATCACCTCCCCCGGGCGGAAGCGCCCGGCGATCCAGTCCAGGCAGCGGCGGGTATTCTCCATTTGTCCGGGCAGCACCAGATGGCGGATGAGCACGCCGCGCCTGAGCAGGCCATTTTCGATGACAAAGGGCCCGGTCTGGCGGTACATCTCCTCAATGGCGGCGGTGGCCACCGGGAAATAATCCGGGGCGCGGGACAGGTCCCGGGCCAGGGCGGCATCGGCATATTTCAGGTCCGGCAGGTACACCTGCACCCGGCCCGCCAAAAGCCGCAGGGTCTCCACGCTCTCATAGCCGCCGCAGTTATACACCACCGGCACCGGCAGCGGCGGCTCCAGGGCGGGCAGGATAAAGGGCACAAAGTGGGTGGGCGTTACCAGCTCCACCGTCTGGGCTCCCTGGGCGATCAGCTCCCCAAAGATCTCCCGCAGGCGCCGCGGCGTAATGGCACGGCCGAAGTTTTCCCGGGAAATGGGACCGTTCTGGCAGTAGGTGCAGCCCAGATTGCAGCCGGAGAAAAATACCGTCCCGGCAGCACCCGAGCCGCAGAGCACCGGTTCCTCCCAGGGGTGCAGGGCCGCCCGGGCCACCACCGGCACAGACGGCATGCGGCAAAAGCCCCGGCCCCCCGTTTCCGTCCGTTCCACCCCGCAGCGGCGGGGACACAGATTACAGATCATCCCTTCAGGGGCCTGAAGTCAGGGCCCAGGTCACCGGCCACCCAGTGGCGGCGGCACAGGCCGATATACTTGTCGTTGGCCCCCAGCACCACCTGAGCGCCCTCCTTCACCACGCGGCCATGCTCGTCAAAGCGGGCATTGAAAGCCGCTTTTTTGCCGCACCAGCATATCGTTTTGACCTCCTCCAGCTTGTCCGCCAGCACCAGGAGCTGATAGCTGCCGGGGAACAGCTCGCCCTTGAAGTCCGCCTTCAGGCCGTAGCAGATGACGGGGATATTGCAGTCATCCACCAGGTGCACCAGATAGTAGACCTCCTCCCGGGTGAGAAACTGCGCCTCATCCACGATGATGCAAGCGTACTTTTGCAGCTCCCGGTCCGGCATCTGCTGCATCTCATGAAAATAAATGCACGGGTGCTCCAGACCGATGCGGGAGCGCACCATGTGGTCGCCGTCCCGGGTATCCAGCTGGGGCTTGACCAGAAGGGTCTCCTGCCCGCGCTCCTCATAATTGAAACGGGCCATCAACGCATTGGCCGATTTGCTGGAGCCCATGGCTCCGTACTTGAAGTAAAGCTGTGCCATTTCTCTCATTCTCCTTCCAGCTCCCGCAGTACGCGGGTAGCTTTTTCAAACGCGGAGGGGATGGCCATCTGCCGGCGCTGCTCCTCCGTATACCACTGCAATTCTCCGCTGCCGCCGATGACGACGGCATAGCCCTGCATGTCCCAGCGGACATGGGTAAAAACATGCCTGGCCTGCCAGGACTTCTCCCAGCGCAGCGCTTTCAGGCCCCAGGCGGCAAGCTGCCGGGCGGCCTGGGCCTCCGTCAGCAGGCCCGGCATATGGGGATACTCCCACAGGCCGGCCAGCAGACCTGTTTCCGGTCGCCGATCCAGGGCGACGCACCCATCCTCCCGCCGCAGAAGGAATACCGTCAGTTCCTCCATGCGCTTGGCCTTCTTCGGGGCGCGCACAGGCAGCTGCGCCTGCCGCCCCTCCTGCCGGGCCGCGCACAAATGGGCCAGAGGGCAAGCCCCGCACCGGGGCGCGCCCCCCGGCAGACAGACTCCCGCGCCCATATCCATCAGGGCCTGATTGAAGGCCCCGGGGCGGGCCGGGGACAGGGCCGTCTCCGCCCAGGTGCGGTAGGTTTTTTTGTTTTTTGCGTCCAGAATATCCAGATCCGAGCCGGTGACCCGGCTCAGGATCCGCAGGACGTTGCCGTCCACCGCAGGAACGGCTACGCCGAAGGCGATGGACAAAATGGCCCCGGCGGTGTAGTCACCGATGCCCGGCAAGGCAGTCAGGGCTTTATAATCCGCCGGGAACTGCCCGCCGTACTCCCCGGCGACGATGCGGGCGGCCTTTTGCAGATTCCGGGCCCGGCTGTAATAGCCCAGGCCCTCCCAAAGCTTCAGCAGCTCCTGCTCATCCCCCCGGGCCAGGGCCTCCACCGTGGGATAGCGCTCCATGAAGCGGCAGAAATAGGGCAGCACCGCCGTCACCCGGGTCTGCTGGAGCATGATCTCCGACACCCAGGTGCGGTAGGGGCTGACCTCCTCCCGCCAGGGAAGCTGCCGGCGGTTTTCATCGTACCAGGCCAGAAGCGGCCCGGCGATGGACTTCAATTTTTCATCATACTGTTTCATTCACTTGATAAACCGGCGGGCATAGCCGCACCGGCGGCATAGCTCCTCAGATGGGTTCCGGGCGGCAAAGCCCGCCGCCATGGCGGCAGCCCGGGGACTTTGCAATATTTCCGGAAGGGTTTGGGTAAAAAGATTGCCCAGGGCGATGGTGCCCTCGCTGTCCAGGCAGCAGGGGGTCACGGTGCCGTCGCACAGTACCGCCAGCTGCCGCGTGAGGCCGTGGCAGAAGTTGGCGCCGCTGGCCGGGGCGGCAAGATCCGGCCAATCGAACCGCCCCGCCTGCTCCAAAAACAGATGGGATCGCAGGGTGCGGTTGCCCCGGGCGTCTCGGGAAAGCGTCTCCACATCCTGACCGATCCTTCCGGACAGGAAGTCCAGCACCCGGGCGTTGCAGCGCTGGGCAGCACCGTCATTCCACAGCCGCAGGGCGCACAGAACGCCCCTTTGTGACAGAGGAAGGCATGCGTCCCAGACCTGCTGCAAATATTCCTCCAGATCCCCCACGCCGCCGTTGCCCTCGAAGCTGTGGAGCGAGACGCTGAGCTTGTGCAAAGCCGGGGCGGCCAGCAGCGTCTCCCTCTGCCGGGCGAGAAGCGTACCGTTGGTCACCAGGCACACCCGAAAGTCCAAATCCCCGGCAATTGCCAGAAGCTCCGGCAGCTGCGGGTGCAGCAGCGGCTCACCCAGAACGTGAAGGTAGAGATAGCTCGTCTCCCCCCGGAGCTTTTGAGCCAGGATGCGAAATTCCGATGGAGTCATGGTGCGCAGGGGGCGGCGGGTGCCGTGGCAAAAGTCGCAGGAGAGGTTGCAGCGGTTGGTGATCTCAATATAGACGCGGCTGCGCATGGACGTGTCCCCTCCCCCGAGCTTTGTGTGGAATTAATTCTATCATATTTTGGGGTGGATGAAAAGGGGGAAGAAATGGGGACAGGGGTGCGGAGCGCCACACCAGTGACATGGTTTTGGGCAAGGGGTGCGGCGGGAGGGGTAAAACCCCGCCCCTACGGATCATAGGATCGCCGGTGCAGGGACAGGGAGCAATACCAAAAGCAAGAAAAAGGAGCGGCATCCCCTCAAGGAATGCTGCTCCTTTTACATATGATTTTGTATTTTTCCCTCAGTCTGAGACAATCACATAGCTGCCGGACGCAGGAGCGGTGGTGACCAGCTGCACCAGCTGGGACTCACGCTTGAAATCCGACGGCATGGAGGCCGCCAGCGCGTCCAAATCCACCTCCGACGGGTCGGCATAGAGACGGTCAAACTCCGCCAGCACCGCCGGCGTCAAACCGCTGTTTTCCGGCGCATTGCGGGAAAGCAGCACGGACAGGGCCGTGGTCTTGGGGAGGGACTCCCGGAGCGACTTCAAAAAGTCGGTGATGACGGCGGGCTTATCCGTGCCGTCCGGCACCAGTACGGCGGGGATGTTCCCCACGGCGGGCCAGCCGAAATTCTCCAGCACGATCTCGTCCACGCCCAGATCCGTCAGATCCTTGCAGACCTGCTTGAGATAGCTCTGGGTCAGGGGCTTGGTGAGATCCAGCCAGCACTCGCCGCTATAGTCATACCACAGCCACTGGTCCCAGGTGCGCAGCAGGCCCGCATCCTCCACATGCGCTTTGGCGTAGGCCGTGTCCCCCAGGGCGCTGACACGGGCGATGACGTACTGATCCGAGGCGGTGAGCTTCTTCAGGTTCTCCCTGCTCACGGCGGAACCCACGGTGCCCGCCGCCTGGAAGGACGGCTGATAGGTAAAGGTGCCATCCGCCAGCTTCACATCCACCACGACGGTCTTTTCATCCGTCGGAAGCGTGGCGGAAACGTCTGTCTCCAGTGCATTTGCGGCCAGCTCCCTGGCCCCGATGGCCTCAATGACCGGGCCCTGAGGCTCCTCCCGACGGAAATCCACATCGTCCTTTGTATCCGACGACGGCTTTTGCTGGGTCTGATCCTCTTTTTTATGGAGGAAGGGCAGTTCCAGACGCACCTGGCCGTTTTCATCATAGACCAGATGGTTCTGACAGTACAGGAACACACCGCCGCCTAAAAGCAGCAGCACCAGTACGACGATCAGTATTTTTTTCCACAGCGGCGAACGGCCGTGATAGCTGTTATAACCCTTGGTTGCCATGGAGCACCTCCCTCTGTTTGTTCTCAGGGCTGAATGTTGTCCAGCAGGCCCACGCGCCGGGCGTGGCGGCCGCCCTCAAACTCGGTGTTCAGGAATACCTCCACCATGCGCTTGGCCAGGTTGGGGCCTACAATCCCCGCGCCCATGGCGATGATATTGGCATCGTTGTGGCGGCGGGTCATCTCGGCGCTGAGACTGTCTGAGCAAAGGGCGCAGCGGATGCCCTTCACCTTATTGGCGGCGATGGAAATGCCGATACCGGTGGTGCAGATGACGATGCCCCTGTCGCACGCGCCGGAGGCCACCAAACGGGCCACCTTTTCGCCGTAGACAGGGTAATCCACGCTGTCGGTATTATAGCAGCCCACATCTTCAAAATCAATGTCGTGTTCTTCCAGCCAGATGAGGATATCCTGCTTGAGCAGGTATCCGCCGTGGTCACAGCCGATGGCAATTTTCATGGTGTTCTCTCCTGTGTTTTTATAATTTTCTGAATTCCGGCTTGCCGCCGGTAAAGGTGGTAAAATACTTGAATCCACACCGGCGCAGCAACTCCTGCCGCTCCCGGATGACGCAGCCCACATCCTTTGTCTCATGAGCGTCGGAACCCAAGGTGATGACCTCGCCGCCCATTTCCCGGTAGCGGCGGAGGATCCCCTCATACGGCAGCGGCTCATTGCCCCGGTTGGTATTGCACTCAATGCCGATGCCCTGGGGGATGATGACGGAGAAAATCTCCTCCACCCGATCCATCCAGGGAGCAAAGCTCCAGTCCAAGCCCAGGTGCTCCTTCATGTACCGCAGGGGCAGGGTCAAGTGGCCCAGGACGTTAAAGCGGCCCCACCGGGAAATAGCCAGTACACAATCCAAATAATCCTCAATCACAGCGCGGTAGTAATCCGGACTCTGTCCCTCTTCCAGGAAGTACAGATCCAGGCAATTGAACTTTTCACTACAAGTATGCACCGAACCGATGCAAAAGTCCAGCTTTTCCGCACTGTTCAGCAAAATTTCTGCCCGGTCATAGCCCAGGTATGCCTCTCCCAGTTCAGCACCCAGCTTGATGACCAGTTTATCGCCATATTTCTCCACTGCTTCCCGGTACTGGGCCCGGGACGCCGCCCAGTCAAAGCTGCTGCGGGGGGCATTGGTGCCCCAGTAAATGGTGTCCACATGGTCGGTGATGCATATCTCATCCAGCCCGGCCCGGATGGCGGCCTCCGCCGCCTGGGACATGGTCATTTTCCCGTCGGGGGAGCAGGTGCTGTGCATGTGGTAGTCGGCTGTATACATGGGCGAGCCTCACTTCTTCTTAAAAAAGCTCTTGCGCTTTTCATAGTGGTTCTCCCCCACTGCCTCGCTGAACTTGCGCAGGGCTTCCTTCTGCTCCTTGTTCAGGTTCCGGGGGGTCTCGATGGTCACGGTGACGTACTGGTCGCCCCGGCCACGGCCATTGAGCACGGGGATGCCCTTGCCCTTCAGGCGGAAGACCGTGCCGGTCTGGGTGCCCTCGGGGATGGAATACTTCACCTTGCCGTCAATGGTGGGGATCTCCAGCTCCGCGCCCAGCACCGCCTGAGTGAAGGTGATGGGCGCCTCGCAGAACACATCCACGCCGTCCCGGCGGAACAGCTCGTGGGGCTGCACCATAACGGTGATAAGCAGATCGCCGGCAGGGCCGCCGTTCTTGCCGGCGTTGCCCTGGCCCCGCAGGGAAATGGTCTGGCCATGGTCGATGCCGGCGGGGATGGTGACCTTGATGGTCTTGCGCTTGCGCACCGCGCCGGTACCGCGGCAGACCGGGCAGGGCTGGTGAATGAGCCGGCCGGTGCCGCCGCACTTGCGGCAGGGGCCATTGGAGGCGAAAACGCCCATGGGGGTCTGGCGGCGGGTCTGCACGGTGCCGGTGCCGTGGCAATCAGGGCAGATTTCGGGTGTGGTGCCGGGCGCACAGCCATTTCCCTTACAGGTAGGGCACTGCTCACTGCGCTCTAAGGTAACGGATTTCTCGCAGCCGAAGGCCGCCTCCGTAAAGCTGACGGAGACACTGGCCCGGATGCTTTCCCCCCGCTGGGGGGCATTGGGGTTGCGGCGCTGACCGCCGCCGAAGCCACCGCCGAAAAAGCTGCCGAAGATGTCGCCCAGGTCGCCAAAGTCGAAGCCGCCGCCATAAGCGCCGCCCCCGGCTCCCGCGCCGTAGTTAGGATCCACCCCGGCGAAGCCGAACTGGTCATAGCGAGCCTTTTTCTCGGGGTCTGACAGGACTTCGTTGGCCTCGTTGACCTCCTTGAACTTCTCCTCGGCCTCCTTGTCGCCGGGGTTCATATCCGGATGGTATTTCCGGGCCAGCTTTTTATATGCTTTTTTGATTTCGTCCTCCGAGGCACCCTTCTGGATGCCGAGCACCTCGTAATAGTCTCTTTTTTCAGCCATAAACGGTTTCTCCCTTCTGGGGATTCCTCCTCTTTCCTAACGCCGCAAGGAGGGGCAGGAATCCTGCCCCTCTGCGGTAAAACGGAACATTACTTATTGTTCTGATCGTCGTCATCGACCACCTTGTAGTCGGCGTCGTAATACTGGCCGCCCTGGGCGCCTGCGTCGGCACCGGGCTGAGCGCCGGCATCCGCGCCGGGCTGCTGGGGCTGCTGCTGATAGAGCTTCTCGCTCATCTTGTAGAAGGCCTGGGTCAGCTCCTCGGTAGCGGCCTTGATGGCATCGGTATCCTCGCCCTTGAGGGTCTCCTTCAGCTTGTCGATGCCGGCCTGGATGGGGGCCTTCTCGCTCTCGGGCACCTTGTCGCCCACCTCGCTGAGGGTCTTTTCCGCCTGGTAGACCATCTGGTCTGCCTGGTTGCGGACCTCCACCTTTTCCTTGACCTTGGCATCCTCGGCGGCATACTGCTCGGCTTCCTTCACGGCCTTCTCAATATCCTCCTTGCTCATGTTGGAAGAGGAGGTGATGGTGATGTGCTGCTCCTTGCCGGTGCCCAGATCCTTGGCGGACACGTTCACGATGCCGTTGGCATCGATATCGAAGGTAACCTCGATCTGCGGCACACCGCGGCGGGCCGGAGCGATGCCGTCCAGATGGAAGCGGCCCAGGCTCTTGTTGGCGGCAGCCATCTCGCGCTCGCCCTGGAGGACATTCACCTCCACGGAGGTCTGGTTATCAGCTGCGGTGGAGAAGATCTGGCTCTTCTTCACAGGGATGGTGGTATTGCGCTCGATGAGGCGGGTGCACACGCCGCCCATGGTCTCAATGCCCAGGGACAGGGGCGTCACATCCAGCAGCAG
>ERZ772883.2041-NODE-2041-length-13537-cov-2.883029_pt1 | contig 13537 bp, 12 predicted proteins | sample MGYA00580575_ERZ772883 | MGnify/ENA primary metagenome ERZ772883 (study PRJEB29015, sample SAMEA2737666) | human gut metagenome | biome: human gut; feature: human-associated habitat; material: faeces | place: China | collected 2012 ...
CGCGACGGTGGTGATCTATGAGCCGACGCTGAAGGATGGGGAGACGTTCTTCGGTTCAGCGGTGGTCAACGATTTGGCCAAATTCAAGGAAATGAGCCAGGCCATCATCGCAAACCGCTATGACAAGTGCTTGGACGACGTGAAGGACAAGGTATACACGAGGGATATCTTCCGCAGAGATTAAAAAAGGCGATTTAAGAAGCATGCCCGTGAAACAACACGGACATTTAACCTGAAGCGAATGGGATGCACGACGGAAAAACGAATGGAGGCGCGAAGAAATGGAACCCAAATGGCAGCGAATCAGCTTTATGCCCGCCACGCCGCTGGGCGAGGACGGCCGGCGCGTAACAGGCAGCGCGGCGCACGTTGCGCTGTCCCGCAGGGCGGCGGCCGAAGGCATGGTGCTGCTTAAAAACGAAAACGAAACGCTGCCGTTGAAGCGCGGCAGCCGCGTGGCGGTTTTTGGCAAGGCGCAGGCAGACTATGTCAAGGGCGGCGGCGGAAGCGGAGACACGACGGTGGCCTATGTCCGCTCGCTGGCGCAGGGGCTCCGTATGAAGCAGGACGAGGGGAAAATCGAGGTTTTTGAGCCGCTGGAACGCTTTTATGCCGAAGACGTCAAGGCGCAGTACGCCGTGGGCGCAACGCCGGGAAAGACCAGAGAGCCGATTCTGGACGACGCGCTGGTTCGGCAGGCGCGCGCGTTCACCGATACCGCCGTCATCACGATCTGCCGCTTTTCCGGCGAGGATTATGACCGCACGGGGCAGCCACATGACGGCGATTACTTCCTCTCGTTCGAGGAAGAGCACATGGTCAAAAAGGTGCTCGCGGCGTTCCCGCGCGTGGCCGTGGTGCTCAATACCGGCGGTATGATGGATACGCTTTGGTTTAAGGACAACCCCGCTGTCGGTGCGGCCCTGCTGGCCTGGCAGGGCGGCATAGAGGGCGGATTGGCGGCGGCGGATTTGCTGGTCGGCGACGTCTGCCCGTCCGGCCATCTGACGGACACGTTCGCATCGTCGTTCGCGGCCTATCCGTCCTCGGCCAATTTTGCGGAATCCAGAATGTACGTGGAATATCAGGAGGATGTGTTCGTCGGCTATCGCTATTTTGAAACGATTCCCGGCGCGGCGGACGAGGTATGCTATCCGTTCGGATACGGCCTGAGCTACACGACGTTCGCGCTGCGCGACATCGCCGGCGGCCTGAACGACGCGGGAGAGATTGAGCTCCGCGCAACGGTTCACAACACGGGAACATGCGCGGGCAAATACGTCTTGCAGGCGTATGTCAACCCGCCGAAGGGGCGGATGGCCAAGCCTGCGACGGCGCTTGTCGGCTTTGCCAAGACGCGCCTGCTCGAACCGGGCGAGAGCGAAACGCTGACGATTGCGTTTGCGCCGTATGCGTTTGCCGCCTACGACGACGAGGGCGTGGTTCAAAAATCGGCGTATGTGCTGGAAAAAGGCGAATACCGCTTCCGTTTGGGCAAAAATGTCCGGGAGACGGCGGACGTCGCGTATCGCTATGCGCTGGAAAGCGATGTGATTTTGGCACAGCTTTCGGAGAAGTGCGCGCCGAAGCAGCTGCATCGCCGCATGCTGGCCGACGGCAGCTACCGCGCGCTTTCCTGCGCACCGGAAACGCCGCGCGAGGACTGGCGCAAGCTGGAGGGCATCCCGGACGAGGGGCAGTATCCGCTGGAAAATCCGGATCAGATTCCGGGCTGCGCGTGGATTTCGCCGATCAAGCCGCAGCTGATCGAGGTGGTAAACGGCGAATTGACGCTGGAGGAATGGATGAGTCTGCTCAGCGACGAGGATATGGTGCGCCTGCTGGGCGGACAGCCGAACCGCGGCGTGGCAAACACGTTCGGCTTCGGCAATCTGCCGACCTACGGCGTGCCGAACGTGATGACGGCGGACGGCCCGGCGGGCCTGCGCATCAAGCCGGAATGCGGCGTGACGACGACGGCCTTCCCGTGCGCGACGCTGCTGGCCTGCACGTGGAACACGGAGATTGTGCGCGAGGTCGGCGCGGCGGGCGCGAGGGAAGTGCATGAAAACGGCATCGGCGTGTGGCTGACCCCGGCGATCAACATCCATCGCACGCCGCTCTGCGGGCGCAATTTTGAGTATTATTCGGAAGACCCGCTCGTCGCGGGCGAGATGGCCGCGGCGATGGTCGAGGGCATCCAGAGCGAGGGCGTCGGCGCGTCGCTCAAGCATTTTGCCTGCAACAACAAGGAGACGAACCGCAAGGACTCGGATTCCCGCGTGTCCGAGCGCGCGCTGCGCGAAATTTACCTCAAGGGCTTTGAAATCTGCGTGAAGAAAGCACAGCCGCTGACGGTGATGAGCAGCTATAACCTGCTCAACGGCTTGTGGGCGAGCCAAAATCGCGAGCTGCTGACGGATATTTTGCGCGGCGAATGGGGCTTTGAGGGCATGGTGACGACGGATTGGTATACCCATGCGCCGCAATATACCGAAATCGCGGCGGGCAACGATGTGAAAATGGGCTGCGGCGATCCGGCGCACACCCTGAAAATGATGCGGGAAGGCAAGCTGAACCGCGAAGATGTGAAGACCAGCGTGAAAAGGCTGCTGGAAATGATTTTGAAGCTGGCGTGACGATGACGAGCCGTTCTTTCCTTTGCGTGGGAGAGAACGGCTTTTTGAATCGCTTTTTCTCCAGTTTTCAGGTAGCCGTAAGGTAATCTTGCGTCATTTCTTCTTAGAACGAAACGACAGCGGAGGTTTGTCGGATACGCTCGAAAAGGATAGGGATGCGTTGACAGATAAAATAAATAACGGTATAATAATCATGGAAAAAAAGGTGGAATCTGCTCTATATTTGATGTGTAATCATTTGTAGAGGACGAGAAAAATGTCTGCCCAACCAAACGGATGAAAAAGGGGAAAGCATGATGAAGGGAATTATTCTGGCGGGCGGTTCCGGCACGCGCCTGTATCCGCTGACCAAGGTGACGAGCAAGCAGCTGCTTCCGATTTACGATAAGCCGATGATTTACTATCCGATGTCGGTGCTGATGAACGCGGGCATTCGGGATATTTTGATTATTTCGACGCCGCAGGATACGCCGCGCTTTGAGAGCCTGCTGGGAGACGGACGGCAGTTCGGCGTAAATTTGACGTATGCCGTTCAGCCTTCGCCGGATGGCCTGGCGCAGGCGTTCATCATCGGTGAGGATTTCATCGGCGGCGATACGGGTGCGATGGTGCTGGGCGATAACATTTTTGCGGGGCATGGCCTCAATGAGCGCCTGCGGGCGGCGGTTCGGAATGCCGAGGAAGGCAAGGGAGCCACTGTTTTCGGGTATTATGTGGATGATCCGGAGCGATTCGGCATTGTGGAATTTGACCGCGACGGCAAGGCGATATCCATCGAAGAAAAGCCGGAGCATCCCAAGAGTAACTACTGCGTGACGGGGCTGTATTTCTACGATAACCGCGTGGTGGAATATGCCAAGCACTTAAAGCCCTCGAAGCGGGGCGAGCTGGAAATCACCGATTTGAACCGCATCTATCTGGAACGGGGCGAACTCAACGTAGAGCTGTTGGGACAGGGTTTTACATGGCTGGATACCGGCACGCACGAAAGTCTGGTGGATGCGACAAACTTCGTCAAGACGATGGAACAGCATCAGCACCGCAAGATCGCCTGTCTGGAGGAAATCGCGTATCTGAACGGATGGATCACGCGGGAAGAAGTGCTGGAGATTTACGAAGTTCTGAAGAAGAATCAGTATGGCCAGTATTTGAAGGACGTGCTGGACGGAAAATACATTGATGCGATTGGAGAAAACAAATGAAAACGTATTTGATCACCGGCTGCGCCGGTTTTATCGGGTCGAACTTCGTATATTACATGCTCAAAAAGCACGACGACATCCTCTTGGTCAATCTGGACAAGCTGACGTATGCCGGTAATCTGGAAAACCTGAAGGGCGTGGAAGAGGATAAGCGCCACATCTTTGTGCAGGGCGATATCTGCGACAAGGAATTGGTGACGGCGCTGTTTGAAAAATACGACTTTGACTGCGTCATCAACTTTGCGGCGGAGTCTCACGTGGATCGTTCGATTGCGAACCCGGAAATCTTTGTGCAGACGAATGTCATGGGCACGGTGAACCTGCTCCAGCGCGCCAAGGAGGCATGGTATCAGCCGGAAACCAAGCGCTGGAAGGCGGGCAAGAAGTATTTGCAGGTGTCCACCGACGAGGTCTACGGCGCGCTGGGCGCGGAAGGGTATTTCATGGAGACGACGCCTATCAATCCGCACAGCCCGTACTCGGCTTCAAAGGCGAGCGCGGATCACTTTGTTCAGGCGTTCCACGACACCTACGGCATGCCGGTCAACATCACCCGCTGCTCCAACAACTACGGCCCGTATCAGTTTCCGGAGAAGCTGATCCCGCTGATGATCAATAACATCAAGCATCACAAGCAGCTCCCGGTTTACGGAGACGGCATGCAGGTGCGCGACTGGCTGTATGTCGAAGATCATTGCAAGGCGATCGACATGGTGGCCGAGGGCGGCAGAAGCGGAGAGGTTTACAACGTGGGCGGCCACAATGAACGCCCGAATATCTTCATCGTGAAGACCATCATTGAGCAACTCCACGAGCGTTTGCAGGACGAAGGAATCTCCGAGGCACTGATTCGGCACGTGGAGGATCGCCTCGGCCATGACCGGCGCTATGGCATCGACCCGACCAAGATCAAAAACGATCTGGGGTGGTATCCGGAGACGCCGTTTGAAAAGGGCATTGTGCTGACCATAGACTGGTACCTGGAACACGAGGAATGGATGAAGAACGTCACCTCGGGCAACTACCAGAAGTACTACGAAGAGATGTACAAGGCGAAAGCCGAGGTCAGGGCATGAAGTTTTTTGTGACGGGCGTTGGCGGCCAGCTCGGCCACGACGTGATGAACGAGCTGATCGGGCGCGGGCATGAGGGCGTCGGATCGGATATTCAGGAAAGCTACGGCGGCGTGGCGGACGGCTCCGCGGTGACGAAGGCACCGTATGTGGCACTGGATATTACCGACAGAGCCGCTGTGGAGCGGGTCGTGACGGACGCGAAGCCCGACGCTGTGATCCATTGCGCGGCGTGGACGGCGGTGGATCTGGCAGAGGAGCCCGAAAAGGCGGAAAAGGTGAGCGCGATCAATGTGGGCGGCACGCAGAATATTGCGGACGCTTGCAGGAAGCTCGGGTGCAAGATGACATATATCAGCACGGATTACGTGTTTGACGGACAGGGAACCGAACCGTGGCAGCCGGATTGCAAGGATTACAGGCCGCTGAACGTCTATGGGCAGACCAAGCTCGAGGGTGAGCTGGCGGTCAGCCGGACGCTTGAGAAGTATTTCATCGTCCGCATCGCATGGGTATTCGGCCTGAACGGGAAAAATTTCATCAAGACGATGCTGAATGTCGGGAAAACCCACGATACGGTTCGCGTGGTCAACGATCAGATTGGCACGCCGACATATACATATGATCTGGCACGGCTGCTGATTGATATGAATGAAACCGAAAAATACGGCTATTATCATGCGACCAACGAGGGCGGCTACATCAGCTGGTATGACTTTACGAAGGAAATCTACCGTCAGGCGGGATACGCCACGCAGGTGGAACCGGTTACGACGGCGGAATATGGCCTGAGCAGGGCGGCGCGGCCGTTTAATAGCCGACTGGATAAGCGCAAGCTGGTGGAGGCAGGCTTTACGCCGCTTCCGACCTGGCAGGATGCGCTGAGCCGTTATCTGAAGGAAATCGAAAAGTAAACGGGAGATTCGTCAAATGGGTCAGATACGAGTTGAGAAAAACGTGGGCGGAATAGAGGGGCTTTGCGTGATAACGCCCGCCGTCCACGGCGATGCGCGCGGCTATTTTATGGAGACCTACAGCGAACGGGATATGCGGGAGGCGGGGATTGACATCCGCTTTGTGCAGGACAATCAATCCATGTCCGTCAAGGGCGTGCTGCGCGGCCTGCACTTCCAGAAGCAGTATCCGCAGACGAAGCTGGTTCGAGTGGTACGCGGCGCTGTATTTGATGTGGCGGTGGATTTGAGAGCGAAATCCGAAACATATGGAAAATGGTATGGTGTGATGCTGTCGGCGGAGAACAAAAAGCAGTTCTTGATCCCGAAGGGATTTGCGCACGGCTTCCTCGTCCTGAGCGATGAAGCGGAATTCTGTTATAAGTGCGATGACTTCTATCATCCCAATGATGAGGGCGGTTTGGCTTGGAATGACCCTGAGATTGGTGTTGAGTGGCCGGATGTGAAGGGCGAATATAAGGGAAATGCGTCTGCCGAGGGATACACGCTCGGAGAAGACACGGCGCTGAATCTGAGCGAGAAGGATCAGAAGTGGCTGGGGATGAAAGGGACGTTCAAATTCTGAGCAGTGCGCTTGGAGTGAAAAAGCGATGCTGAAGAGAAGCGAAGGAAGAAGAACCCCGAACGGGCGTTTGGGGTGGAGCGGCCATAATACGCGGCTGTCAGCATAAGGACAAGGATGCGGCAGAGAACGAAGACCCGCCAGCGTACTGCATTGGCGGTTAGATATAAAAACTCATGAGAGGAATATAGCGGAATGTCAAACAAGAAGAACCTCCTGATTTATGCTCATTACTATATTCCAGATACTGCGTCAACGGGGCAGATCCTCCGAGAACTGGCGGAGGGGATGCTGGACAAATTCAACATTACGGTCATTTGTGTGGTGCCGAGTTACTTGGGAACCATTGAAGATAAATATAAGACGCAGAAGTATTACGAAGAAGAAATCAACGGCGTAAAAGTTTTAAGGATAAGAGTGCCGGAGTTCAGTAAGACCAATAAGAAGAGCCGTGTGAAGAACATTGTTTCCTATTTCTTTGGGGCAATGGGCGCGACCTTTAAGGTTGGAAAGATGGACTATGTGTTCTCCATCTCTCAGCCGCCGATTCTGGGCGGTTTACTGGGCGTTTGGGGCAAGTGGATGAAGCACGCCAAGTACATCTACAATATTCAGGATTTTAACCCGGAGCAGGTGCTGGCGGTTGGCTATACCAAGAGTAAATTCATCACCGATGCCATGATGTGGTTCGACAAGTTCAGCTGCAAGCGCAGTGACCTTGTGATCACAGTCGGCCGCGATTTGGTGGAGACGGTGGAGAAGCGGTTCAAGGGCAGGAAGATCCCCAAGACCGTCATGATCAACAACTGGATCGATGAGAACGAGATTTATCCGCTGGATGAGGATAACGAAAAGGTTCTGGCCTTCAAGAAGAAGTACGGTTTGGATGACAAGTTTGTCATCATGTATTCTGGTAACATCGGCCTTTACTACGACCTTGAAAACCTGATTAAGGTTGTGGAGAGAATCAAGCCGGGTACCAAGACGGCAGATGGTCGAGAAGTTGCATTCGCTTTCGTTGGTGCGGGTTCTGTGCTGGACAAGCTGGTGCGCTATGTAAAGGAACATCACATGGATAATGTGACCTTCATTCCGTATCAGGATAAGGCTGACCTGATTTATAGTTTGAATGCCGGTGACGTTCACTGGTGCGTGAACGCAAAGGGGATTAAAGGCGTGAGTTGTCCGTCGAAGGCATACGGAATCATGGCGGCGGCTAAGTCGATTTTAGGGGTGCTGGAGTCGGGTTCAGAGGTTCGCTGCCTGATTGAAGATACACATGGCGGTCTCTGCTGTGAGCCGGGTGAGTATGACAAGGTTGAAGAGAACATCCACTGGTTCATTGATAATGCAGGGAGCAGCGAGTTGAAGACGATGGGTGCCAGAGGCCGTGAGAATCTGGAAAAGAACCTGACCAGAAATGTGTCGGTGAGAAAGTATGCGGAAGAGATTCTGAAGCTGTAAAGGAGACGAGAGGGATGAACAGTAACTGGTTTAAACTGGTTATGAAGATGACAAAAGTTGAATATGGAAAGAACCTCTTGCTGAAGGGGGTGCCGATTATCTTCAACAAAGGTGGTGCCAAGCTGAAGATTGGTGAGAACGTTACCATCAAGAGCAGCTTCCTGAGCAATCTGGTTGGCCTTTACAGCCGGACGATCATTGTTACCCGTGCTCCGGAAGCGGAGATTGAAATTGGCGATAACGTGGGAATAAGTGGAGCAACAATCTACGCCCGAAAGAAAATCACGATTGGTGAGAACACTTGCATCGGTGGCAACTGCAAGATTCTGGATAATGACTTCCATCCCATTGAGGCAGAAGCAAGAAATAAACTGCTGCGGGATGAAAATGGTGGTGACAGCGATCTGGTGCCGAGCCGAGAAATCAAGATTGGCAAAAACTGTTTCATTGGGTGTAATTCGATTATATTGAAGGGCACAGTGCTTGGCGATGGCTGCGTAGTCGGCGCCGGTGCTGTGGTCGCTGGAAAATTTGAGGATAACTGTGTGATTGCCGGAAACCCGGCAAGGATTATTAAGAGGCTGGAGGGCAAGGTGCAATGAAATACTTTGCACTTCTTACCGGTTTGATTTTTGTATGTTATCTGCTGGGGTTTAGCAAGAAACCGGAAAAATACCAGTGGATGGACAGAAATTACACAACAGCAATTAAAGGTTTTTCTATTCTGACAGTTGTCTGGGCGCACAGTGGAGCAAAGCTTTCTGTTGGCGGAATCCAGTTCGTTGCGGGAATTGGCGTGGCGTTGTTTCTGATGTGTTCCGGATATGGACTGGAGATTTCGTATGAGAAGAATGGCTTAATTGGCTTCTGGAAGAAACGTCTATTGGGTGTATGCTTTCCGTTTTGGGTAGTAGAGCTAGTAGGACTGCTTGCCACAGGTGCTTTTTCCATTAAAACCTATTTATTGGATTTTTGCTTTTTAAAGCCAGCAACAAGTTATGGTTGGTTCATGCGATATATCATCATCTGCTATCTGATTTTCTATGCAGTAAAGAGACTGATTAAAGATGGCAAAATGCAGATGGCGGCATTGTTCGGAGTGTTTGTTATCTGGTTCGTGCTGGAGTCGGTGTTCTTTGCAAATCCAGATATGCCGTTCCTTCGTGCAAGGCAGATGTTGTCTTTCCCGGCCGGGGTATGGCTGGCAGTAAATAAAGATAAGATCGAACGAACACTGACAAAAGCAAAAAATATCCTGATTTTAACGGGGGGGGGGTACAGTATGCCTTCTCTTCATGGCAATAACACAGCTGAATGTGGTTAAGAACCTGCCGTACCTTGTGTCGAACGTGATGGCACTGTTGACCTGTCTGCCAATGGCGATAGGGATTATAGCATTTGGTAAATCGTTCAGCGAGTTATTTGAAAACAGAATGTTGTTAGTAACAGGAATGATTTCGTATGAGATTTATCTGGTTCATGCTTTCACATTAAGAATAGTTAGACCATCAACGATAAGCGTTTTTGTATTTGTAGTAGTCACATATGTGCTCGCTTATATCTTACATATAGGGATGAGGAAAGCGAAAAATGACAGATTTAACAGTAGTTATACTGACCAAAAATGAAGAAAAGAATCTTCGGAAGTGTGTGGAGTCTCTTCGTGGAGTTGCAAAGAGATTTGTTATTGTAGATAGCTTCAGTACAGATGGTACGGAAGCATTGTGCGGGGAACTGAACACGGAACTTCAAAAGACTGGCTCTAAGTTGGATTTCTATCAGAACAAATGGACTTCTTATGCAGATCAGTTGAACTGGGGAATTCAGAATACTGGCATTGATACAGAATGGTCGATGCGCATGGACGCTGATGAAGAAATCACGGAAGATTTGGCAGTAGAAATCAATGAGAAACTCCCGAAGGTCAAGAAACCGGTGAACGGTATTATCCTTCGGCGCAGAGTTTATTTCATGGGCCGCTGGATCAAACATGGTGGCCGCTATCCGGAATTGCTGCTACGCATTTTTAGAACAGGCAAGGCATTCTGTGAGATGAAAATCATGGATGAACACATGATTCTGTCCGAGGGAACAACTGTTGAGTTTAAACATGATTTGATTGACAACAATCAGAAGGATTTGGAATGGTGGACGGCAAAACACAACTGGTACAGCAACCGGGAGGTTTTGGATCACCAGATGACACTTGAACAGGCGATGGATAAAAGTTTGGAACAGGATGGCACATCATCTGGACAGGCCAAGATGAAGCGCGTGGTAAAGAATAGGGGCTATTATAGACTGCCGAAGTTCTTCCGTGCGCATCTGTATTTCATCTATCGTTATTATATTAAACTTGGTTTCTTAGATGGGCCAGAAGGAAGGATATTCCACTTTTTGCAGGCATATTGGTATCGTTTTTTGGTGGATGCCAAAATTTATGAATGTGAGAAGTTAGGTACGAAGATGAAGTCACAGGGAGATTTGAAAGCATAAGAGGAGACAGGAATGAGACGACTACTGGTTCTGTTAAAGAACTTATTATCTTTACCCAAACGGTTAGCAAGTCATATCGCACTATTTTGTATTCTTCAGGAAGCTGTAGTCGATAAGACAGCGGCAATTTGCTCCGGGGTACGATTTTACAGAGGTAAGATTGGAAAATATTCATATATAGGAAACAATAGTTTTGTTAGCGATACGGATATTGGTAGCTTCACTTCGATATCAACAGATTGTTACATTGGAGGAACTTCACATCCAACGGATTGGGTTTCTACTTCCCCTGTTTTTCATAAATGGGAGAACATTATGAAAAAGAACTTTGCACGACATGAATTCGAAATTTTCAAACGAACATCGATTGGAAATGATGTTTGGATTGGAAACCGCGTCATGATTAAAGCCGGAGTAAAGATTGCAGATGGCGCAGTAGTTGGAATGGGCTCCATTGTGACAAAGGATATTGGCCCGTATGAAATATGGGCGGGAAATCCGGCAAAGCTGATTCGTAAAAGATTTGATGATGGAACCATAACCATTTTGGAAGATATGAAGTGGTGGGAATGGAATGATGAAAAAATAGAATTATCATCGAGTATAATGACTGATGTCGCAAAGTTCATAGAAATGAGGAACGAAGAATAATGAAAATTATGATTTTGGCGTCATTTCCTGCACCTTATCGAATAAATGTGTTTAAGGGATTAGCAGAGCGGTATGATGTTGACGTCTTTTTTCAAACAGATAAAGACCAAAATAGAAGCAAAAATTATTTTGTTGGAAAAGAAACTTTTAAATACTATGTGTTGGAACAAAAAGAAGATTATAACGTATTTAAAGCTTGTGCAAAAAAAATCAAAGAATATGATTTGATACTGGCGTATGACTGGTATTTGAAAAATGCTCTAAAAATCCAACAAAAGTGTATAAGGTATAGAATACCTTATATAGTTAATTGCGATGGGGCGTTGCTGTTAAAAAAAAGGAAATTAATTAATATTCCAAAGGATTTAGTTAAACGTTACTTTATAAGAAATGCAAGTTTGTGCTTTGCAAGTGGTAATCATGCAGCAGAGTATTTTATGCATTATGGGGCTAATGAAAGCAAGATTTGTTATCATCCATTCACATCGCTTTATGAAGAAGAAATATTAAAAGAACCGCTTTCGGAAATTGAAAAGGCTAAGTACAAAAAGAAACTTGGAGTAGACAAGCGTAAGATGGTTTTGACAATTGGTCAATTTATTCATCGAAAAGGATTTGATGTGCTTCTTGAAGCGTGGAATAAGGAACTGGATGAAAACTATTCTCTTGTCATAGTAGGCGGCGGCGAGGAAGAGAATCAGTATCGACAGTATATTGCAAATCATAATTTAAAAAATATTCGGTTAGTTGGTTTCAAACAAAAAGAAGAAATATTTGAGTACTATAAGGCAGCAGATCTTTTTGTTCTTCCAACACGCGAAGACATTTGGGGACTCGTTGTAAATGAGGCAATGGCAATGGGACTTCCAGTGGTATCCACGGGTATGTGTGTAGCAGCTGCAGAATTAATCGAAGATGGCGTGAATGGCTATATTGTTCCAGTAAACGATAGCAAAGAATTGGCAGAGGCAATGAAGAAAATGCTTGGAGCCGATGAAAAAGTTGTTGGAGAAAGCAACATCAGAAAAATAAATAATTATACATATGAGAATGTAATTGAAAGTCATATAAAATCAATAGAGATGATTTGCAAGAATAGAGAATAAGTCTCTGGACATTGCTGGAGCTTGGAAAATGGAGAGGATTACGGATAATATTAGACTTTGATTTAGAACAGCATTGTTATGGGTGCGGTGCATGTGAAGCAGTATGTCCAAAAAGCTATAACAACGAAGGCGAATTTTGAGGGATTTACAGTACCTGAGATTGATAAAGAAAAGTGTGTCTCTTGCGGTTTGTGTGATAAAAAGTGCAGCTATCTTAATCAGATTCCATCAGAAAGAAAACTTTCAGATGCTTTGTGCAAGGATAAACTGAGAGAATACTACAACGCAGCAGACCTTTTTGCGCTTATGACTCGTGGTGATACATGGGGGCTTGTAATCAATGAGGCTATGGCAAATGGTCTCCCGGTTATAACAACGAAGAGATGTGTAGCGGGCGTAGAACTTATTAAAGACGGAGAAAACGGCTACATTATTGATGTTGATGATACAGAGGCGTTGGTAAATAAGATCTTAACGTTAAGGGATAATGAAGAACTATGCAGACAAATGAGCCTTGCTAACATCAATAAAATGCAAACAAATACAGTGGATAATATTGTCAAAGGTCATATTCAAGTACTTGAAGAATTATTTGATGAAACGGAGAAAAAAGAGTGATTGAGTTAAATCAAATTACATCAATTTTACTATATATAAATATTGTACTACTCGGAACATTCTCAATGTATCTTGCTTATCGGTATCATTCCATGAGCAAAGTTTTTATCATTGTGACAATTTGTGTTTTTGCGATTCCGGCAATGTTTCGCTATGATGTTGGAATTGACTATGTTCAATACGTTCCGGTTGTAAAAACTATCGGAAGCAATTCCAACTTGAGCCAAGCATTAGGCGTTACATATAAAGAACCTACTCTTGGAATTATATTCTATTTTGCAGCATCAATATTTAAGAATATCAGAGTTGGATTTGCCATATATGCTTTGGCAACGCAGGTTCTATTCGTCCTATCTTGTTGGAAATATCGGAAAATTGCAAAGCCGTACGTCTCAATATTTATGTATGGATGCTTATATTATTACGGAACTTATAATACATTTAGACAGGCACTTGCAATTGCGATAATTGTATGGGGACTCGAATACTTACTAAATAAAAAGTATGTGAGATATTTAATATGCGTGGCAGTAGCGACATCCTTCCATTATTCTGCGTTAATTTCGCTTGTTCTTCTTTTATACTTTAACCCTTCTAAGGGAAAAAAGCAGAAAAATAATTTTAAATCATATGTGGCTCCCACAATATGTGCGTTGTTTGTAACACAACTAATTCCACTGGTGCAATACATCCCAATTTTGTCTGTCTATGCAGAAAATTACATAAGAGATTATAAGTTTACATCAATGCTC
>ERZ772883.2046-NODE-2046-length-13521-cov-30.444750_pt1 | contig 13521 bp, 10 predicted proteins | sample MGYA00580575_ERZ772883 | MGnify/ENA primary metagenome ERZ772883 (study PRJEB29015, sample SAMEA2737666) | human gut metagenome | biome: human gut; feature: human-associated habitat; material: faeces | place: China | collected 2012 ...
CCTCCGCCCTCCAGCTGGCCAGCGAAGGCCTCTCCGCCGCCCTGGTCATGTGGGCCCCCTGGGAAAGGCCGGAAGAAAACATGGTCCTCCGTCCCCTGGACTGGCCGGCCTATCATCACACCATCACCTTCTTCTGCCTGAAAGGGCACCGCCTGTCCAAGGGCATGGAGCGGTTCCTGGAGTGTCTGGTGAAGGAATTGGGAAAGAAATAAAAGTGAAAGGGGCGCGGCTGGCGCCGCAGGTTGTGCAGAAAGGTTGCGTAGAAGGGTTGTAGAAAGGTTCTTAGGATTGACCGGCCTTTGGCCGGAGGGTTCTTAAGTTTGACGGCCCTTCGGGCCGAGGGTTGTGGTGGCGGCTGGCGCCGCAGTTTAAAGTCAGCGTTACGTACTTTCCTTCTCGCCGGACACCGTCATTCTGAGCCCGGGCGAAGAATCTTGGTACGCGATGCATATGAATCAATCGGCAGTAAATACCGGTCGGCGGGAGAGCTGCCGGCTCTGGAAGCGAAAGCAGTTAGCAATTAGCAGCCCGCTGAATTTGACATGATACCTTTTGGATTCATAAACAGGAATCGCATTACGATGAATCAGCTGCCTTCGGCAGCTCCCCCCCTATCCCGCTTCGCGGGACTTCCCCCCTCCGGGTGGCAGAATAAACCGCTCTACACTTTCCTTCAGAATCATGCGGCTCCCTGCGAATCCAGTGACATGCTTTCCTTTAGGGGAAAGGTGGTGGCGCCAGCCAGCAAAGGGGCGCCAGTGTCTGGCAGGAGGGTGCCTACGGCGGTCGGTGGACAGCGGGCAGCGGTAAGCAGACAGCGGCCTATCCCCACCGTGATACAATAAGAGGTGAAAGGTAGGTAGATTCCTTTCAGAGAAGGGAGCAGAGATATGCGCATTATCGTTATCGGTGCCGGCCATTTGGGCTATATCGTTTCCGAGCTTTTATCCAATGAGGGCTACGACGTGGTGGTGGTGGATTCGGACGAGGAAAAGCTGGAGGCCATCCGGAATGACCTGGATGTGCTTACCATCCATGCCGACGGTACCAGTCCTTCCTTTATGCGGAGCCGGGATGCTTCGAAGAGCGACCTGCTGGTGGCGGTGACGGCCATGGATGAGGTCAATATTATCGCCTGCATGCTGGCGAAGAAGAACGGCATCCCCCATACCATCGCCCGCATCCGAGATCCGAAATTCCTCTCGGAGCCGGTGGACTACATTAAGGAGAATTTCGACATCGACCTGGTGCTGAGTCCGGAGCTCATTACGGCCCGTGAAATCAGCCGGCTGGTGATGACGCCCTCCGCCATTAACGTGGAGGATTTTGCAAAAGGCCGGGTGCGTCTTCTGGAAATGAAACTCAGTCCCCGCTCTCCCTTTGCCCATAAGGAATTAAAGGACATCACCCTGCCGCCATCCGTTCTCATCGCCCTCATCCTCCGGGACCACCACATGATTATCCCCCACGGCAGTGACAGGCTGCTGCCGCTGGACAACGTGTATTTCCTTGGAAATCCGGAATCCCTGGCAGAAATTTCATCCCACGGCCATGCTAAGTACCAGCGCCGGACGAAGAAGGCCCTCATCATCGGCGCCGGCCGCACGGGGCAGGCCCTGGCTCCCATGCTGGAGAAGCAGGGGATTTCAGTGAAGGTCATCGACAATAATGAAGACCACTGCCAGCAGATGGCGGAAAAGCTGAAAAAGGGCATGGTCCTCTTAGGCGACGGCACGGACATGGACCTGCTTACCCAGGAAGGGGTATCGGAGGCGGACACGGTGATCTGCACCACCAAGGACGAAAGGCTGAACCTCATGATGGCCCTTCTGGCAAAACATCTGGGCGCCGGACAGACCATGGTGCGGGTGACCCGCACGGAATACATCGCCCTCATGCAGCAGGTGGGCATCGACATCGTCCTGTCCACCCGCCTTCTGGCGGCCGGTGAGGTGCTTGCCTTTGTGCGGAGCGGAAGCGTGGTTTCTGTGTCCCTGCTGGAAGGGGCCAGGGCAGAGGCTTTGGAAATCGTCATTCCCGAAGGTTCCAAGGCCGCCGGAAAGCCCCTCATGAAGGCGAATCTCCCCAAGTCCTGCCTGGTAGGCGCCTATGTGCGAGACGGCAGGACTTATATTCCTGACGGCCACTCCGTCCTCTCCCCCGGTGACAGCGTCATTCTCATTGCAGAGGCGGACAGGGCGCAGGACGTGATTTCCTATTTCAAAGGCAGGGACTAGTATGAACATCCGCATCATCCAATCCATGCTCTCCCGCATCCTTCTGGGCGCCGGCGCCGTGCTCCTTCTTCCCCTGCTCCTTTCCCTCTATTACGGCGGGCCGGTGTTCTCCTTCCTCCTCCCCGCTCTGCTGGCTCTTTTACTTTACTTTCTGCTCCGCAGAAGAAATGTATCCCCCAACGCGAGCCTCACGCCCCGGGAGGGCACCGCCATCACCGCCCTTTCCTGGATTGCCGTATCCCTGCTCTATGCCATTCCCTATATCTGTTCCGGCACCCTCTCCCCGCTGGACGGACTGGTGGAAAGCGTGTCCGGCCTCACCGGCACCGGGGCCACCGTCATCAATGACCTTTCGCCCCTGCCGCCGTCCATTCTTTTCTTCCGCGCCATGACCCACTGGCTGGGAGGTCTGGGCATCATCGTCATCTTCGTGGCCCTCTTCCCCCAGGCGGGACGGGGCACCACGAAAATGGTGAATGCCGAAAGCACAGGACCCACCTCTTCCAAGCCCCTCCCCCGCATCAAAGAAACGGCACTGGCCCTTTTCTGCGTGTACTTTTGTTTCACCGCCGCTGCCACGGCAGCCTTAATGCTCTGGGGCATGGGTTTCTGGGAAGCATTGGACCATGCCTTCTCCACCATTGCCACCGGCGGTTTTTCCACCAGAAATGAAAGCATTGCCTACTATCACAGTTTCTCCCTGGAAATGATACTTACCTTCTTCATGGTCATTTCCAGCGCCAACTTCGGCCTCTACGTGGACGCCTGGAAACGGGGTCTCCATGTGCTCCTGCAGGATACGGAATTCAAAGTCTACCTCCTCATGGCAGCAGCGGCGGCCCTCCTTATCACCGCCTCCCTGGTGCTTCAGGGCCATATGCCCCTTCCGGAATCCCTCCGGGAAGCCCTCTTCCAGTCCGCCTCCCTGTCCTCTACCACCGGCTACGTATCCGCCGACTTCGACCAATGGCCTTCCTTTGCGAAATTTATCCTTCTCCTCCTCATCATAGCCGGAGGCTGCGGCGGTTCCACCGCCGGCGGGCTGAAGGTGATACGTCTCATTCTTCTCTTCAAATGCTTCTCCGCCATTCTGAAGCTCCACATGCACCCAAGAGCGGTTTTCCACATGACCGTGGGAAAGGAAAAATTCTCCCGGAATACGGTACTCCAGGTGCTGGCCTTCTTCTTCATCTATATGGCCCTCTCCACCCTGTGGGCAGGGGCCATGATGTTTGACGGCCTTGCTTTCATGGACGCCCTGGGCGTGGCCTTCACCACCATGAGCAACGCCGGTCCCGCCTTCGGTGAATTCGGCGCCACCTGCACCTATGCGGCGCTGCCGGATTTCTCCAAGGTCATCGTCTGCCTGTCCATGCTCTTCGGAAGACTGGAATCCGTGACGCTCCTCTCCATTTTCATCCCTTCCTTCTGGAAAAAGAGCGGATGGTGAGGATGAGAAGATAGAGGATGAGAAGATAGAAGATAGATATTAAATGTTTGGTGTGCAGACCCTTCTACTGTCATTTCGAGCGGGGCTGCATGTCGGTATGAGGATAAAGGTTTTATCCTTTATTGATACTCTGATTCGAGAAATCTCCCGTCGTCATGGAGAGTACCATCTCGGAGTGAGATTTCTCCACTTCGCTTCGCTCCGGTCGAAATGACAGAGGCGGTGGGCTGTGTACAGACATTTCGGAAAGAAACAGAATGGCACAGGTGCTGCTCCCTTCTACTGTCATTTCGAGCGGGGCTGCACGCTGGTATGAGGGTAAAGGCTTTATACTCCATTGATACTCTGAGTCGAGAAATCTCCTGCCGCCATGGGGGTTATACCATTTCGGAGTGAGATTTCTCCACTTCGCTTCGCTCCGGTCGAAATGACAGGGGCGGCGGGCTGTGTACAGGCATCTCTGAAGAAACAGAATGGCACAGGTGCTGCCCCTCCTCTGCTGTCATTCCGAGCGGGGCGGCACGCCGGTATGAGGGTAAAGGTTTTATACTCTATTGATACCCTGAGTCGAGAAATCTCCTGCCGCCATGGGGAGTACCATTCCGGAGTGGGATTTCTCCACTTCGCTTCGCTCCGGTCGAAATGACAGGGGCGGTGGGCGAATTTAGATGTTAGAAGATAGAAATTGGATGTTTGGTGTGCAGACCTCTCTACTGTCATTCTGAAAATCAGGCATTCAAAAAAAGCGTGGAGCCGAAGCTCCACGCTTTTGATTTCCCTATTTCTTCTCGCCGAAGAGGCGGAGGAGGTAAATGAAGATGTTAATGAAATCCAGGTACAGGGTGAGGGCGCCCATGATGGCTATCTTCTGTCCTTCGTCGGTGGCCCGGGAATGATAGGTGAGGGCCAGGCGTTTGATGGACTGGGTGTCATAAATGGTGAGACCCGTGAAAATCAGGATGCCGGCGTAGGAAATAAGCATCTGCAGCAGGGTGCTGTCAAAGAAGAAACCCACCACCGTGGCCAGGATGATGCCGAAAAGTCCCATGAGGCACATATTTCCCAGCTTCGACAAATCCGCCTTCGTCACATAGCCGTACACCGACATGATGCCGAAGGTGCCGGCGGTCATGAAGAACACGCCGCCGATGGAAGAAAGGGTGTAGGTCAAAAATACCGCCGACAGGGTAATGCCGTTCAGCACCGAATACACCAGAAACATGGCTGCCGCCGTTTTCAGGGACATTTTCCCCATGGCAGAGGACAGACGCCATACCAGGGCAAAGGTGGCCACGATAAGCACCAGGGTGCCGGTGCGGCTTCCCATGAAAAGCCCCCGGAGCAGGGCGTTATCCGCCACGAACCATGCGCTGAATCCCGTCACCACCAGGGCGATGGCCATCCAGGCATACACATCCTTCATGAGACCGGGCATATTGATGGAAATACTTTTCTCCCGTTCCGCTGTCAATTCATCATACATAGAAAGACTCCTTTCTGAATGAAATATCTTATATCGATTTATTTGAGAAAAGAAGCGGCCTTCGCAAAGAATGCCGCCCTTTTATGGTCTTTTATATTTATATTGTAACACAGCCTGTACAGTGTCACATCATCTGTACATCCTTATACAGGGGAGATTTCACCCACTGCCCGTGGATATCCACAAGCCCCCAGCGTCCGTGGGATTTCACCGGTGCCAGGCCATGCCGGAACGGACGCACCGCCTCTCCTTCCGGAAGGGTGAAAAGAATCCTTCCGTCCCGGTCCAGGGCATGGATTTTCTTTCCCTCCTCCAGCCAAGCCAGCCCCTCTTCCGAATAGGGCTGCATGACGGCGCCGGAGGAAAGCTCACGAATGACGCCGCTTTCTCCGGAAAGCACCGTTTTACCGCCCATTTCATAAAGCACGCGGTCTTCTCCGAGGAATGTAATCCGGTCATACAGGAAATCCATGACCTGCCTGCCGTCCTCCAGGCGGAAGGCACCCATCTTTCCTTTTTCCTTATCCCTCAGAGTCACCAGCCCTTCCTCTTCATAGAGCAAGCCGCCGGAAAGGTCATAGCGCCCCGGCGGGATGATGTACTCTCCCTTCCGGTTCACGAAGCCCAGAAGGCCGTGGTCCTTCACGAAGGTGCCCCATTCTGTCATGGGATATACCTCGTCGGAGCGGCTGTCCACCACGATACGTCCCTGCCGGTCCAGATAGCCCCGCTTCACGCCGTCATAGGAAAGAGGAAGCATTTCATCGCCTCCGCCGCTGCCGCCAAGGCCCCCAAGCACGGCCCCCGCCAGGGTGCCCCAGTTGAAACGGTTCACCTTCCGCCGGTACTCCGCCAAACCATCCTCATAGGGTCCCACGCTGTCAAATTCCGCGGTAAAAAGAAGTTTTCCCGACCCGTCGATGCCGCCTTTCCGTCCGTCGGAAAGCTGCACAAAAGCAATGCCCTCGCTGAAAGGCGCCAGCACCTCCCTATACAGCGGCGCCGTCACCCGATTTCCACGGTCATCAAGAATACCGTATTTCCCCTTTTCCCTGTAAAAAGAAGGGCCCTCTTCTCTATCCGGAGACGCCACGCGGCCGTCTGCGGTGATATAGGAAATCTTCTTTCCCTTCTTCACCTGAAACAGCCCATTTCCTTCATAGGAAATGGAATCCCAGAAAGCAGGAACGATTTCATGTCCCTCCCGATCCAGGAGCCCCCAGCCCTTTTTATCACGAAACGCAGCGGTGACACCATAGTCATAAACATCACTTTCCCCCCTGCGCCGGTGAACATCGCCGGGAAGGCCGTTCTTTGCCAGGTAGGGATACAGCAGGCCTCCCGCCGCCGGCGAAGAAGGCAGGTTCACCGATATATCGGAATGGGTAGTCTTTTTCGATGATTTCTCCCTCGTCTCCACCCTGCCTGTCTCGGCGGTGGAAACAGAGCCCTCCCGATGGATATGGGTATAAGAAAAAGCCGGTTCCTCTCCCCGGGCAGGAGAAAATGCAGCCGGCAGAAGCAGGAGGGATGTGATAAGCAGAATCTTTCCGGTTCTGTAGTTCATAGAGCGTCCTTTCTGTTTAAACGAATACTTTCGATATGGTGATTTCATTATACTAAAATTTCCTTTCCCTGTAAACAGTCCCGCCCCTTCCTGTGATACAATAAAGAAAAGGACATCATTCCCAAAGGAGGCAGCCATGGACATTTCAGAAGAAATCACCAAAATGAACCTGTACAAAACCTTCGAACCCTACATCCACCCGTCGGTGACCATGAAGGAAAGGATGGCAGGAAACATCCGCCTCACCGAAAACGCCCCGGACGATGCCCGCCAGGCCCTTTCCAGATGGAAAGCCATGAAATTGAAACAGCGCCTGTTTTAACAAGGAGGAACAACCATGGACGCTACCCTTGACAGCGAAGACATTTCTCTGCTGAACCAGCTCTCGGACAAGCAGAAAGACCAGGCCCTCACCCTCTACACCGCCAGGGAGAAAAAGAAATCCACCGCCTACATCCTGTGGATTCTCTTCGGGGTGTACTACTTCTACCTGGGCCACCCCTTCAAAAATATCCTCCTCTGGCTCCTCTGCTTCTGCGTCATCGGGGAAATCTGGTGGATTGTGGACCTCTTCCGCCTGTCCGGCATGGTGAAGAGAAAAAACAAGGAAATCCTGCTGGAGTGCGTTAAAGAAGCCATGCAGCTCTACCCCGCCCCGCCATCTACGGATACCTATGAATAAAAAAAGACACGAAAAAAGCCGCCCGAAGGCGGCCCTTTCCGGTCAATCACGATGTCTGGTGACATTATACCACATCCCGCCTCCGGCGGGATGTTTTTTAGTGGGCTGGGAAATGGGATAGGGGCCGCTGCGCGGCTCGGGTTCAGAAGGTTCAAAGGGCTCAGAGGGGAAGGTGGACGGGGCCTGCGGCCCCAGGGTTATGGCCGACTTCGTCGGCGGGTTGTGTAGAAAGGGGCGACGGCCCTTTGGGCCGAGGGTTGTGGTATCGCCCTTTCGGGCGATGCTTATGAAATTGGCGTTACGGGATTCACATTTGTTCCTCCAGTGATGCATGACAAGGAGCCTGCGTTACGTGCTTCCCTTCCCGCCTCCCACTTGCGCGCATTCTGCATAGAATGCGCGAGTCGGCCAAAGTTGGCCCTTAGCCTGCACATTAAAGGGCCATCCTTTTATTTGGCCGACCGACCATCCTGAGCGCAAGCGAAGGATCTCGGTACATGCCAATAGTGTCTCAGCGGCTGCTAAATACCGGTCGGCGGGGAGGCTGCCGTTTGGCAGTCAGGTCAGCGTAAAGCCATTCCGACTTGCAGCGTAGTACACCCCCGCGCCACTTCGCGGCCCTCTCCCCCAAGGGGGGGACGCAAGGGTTATTGCCCAGGATAACCGTGTCCGGAAGTTAGCGGTTAGCGGTAAGCCGACAGCCGATAGCGGACTCACTCATTATTCGACATATGGGTCTTATCGAAAATCAGGAAGCAGATGGAAATGATCATGGCTACCACGGTGGCCAGGCCCATGCCTTTGAGCTGTACCGGGCCCACCACGATGGTGGCGCCGGAGAGGCCGGAAATCATGGTCACTGCGGTGAGGATCAGATTTCTGGATTTCGTGTAATCCACTTTCTTTTCGATGAGCATACGGATACCGGAAGCGGCGATGAAGCCGAAGAGGAGGATGCACACGCCGCCCATGACGGGAGTGGGGATGGCGTGGATGAGGGCCGCAATTTTTCCGATGAAGGAGAAGATAATGGCAAATACCGCAGCCCCTGCAATGACCCAGGTGCTGTATACGCCGGTCATGGCCATGACGCCCATATTTTCACCGTAGGTGGTGTTCGGCGTGGAACCGACGAAGCCGGAAATGATATTGGACAGGCCGTCCGCAAAAAGGGACCGATGGAGGCCGGGATCCTTAATCAGATTTCTTCCCACAATATCACTGGTCACAAAGAGATGGCCCAGGTGTTCTGCGAAAACCACGAACACCGCCGGCAGAATCATCATAATGGCGGACAGATTGAAATGGGGCGAATAGAAAGTGGGGAATGCCACCCAGGGCATTTCCTCCACATGGTGGAAATCCACCACCCCCATGAACACGGAAAGGATATAGCCCGCAATGACGCCGATGAGGATGGGGATGATGGAAATGAAACCCCGTCCCAGCACCGTAGCCAGAATGGTTACCACCAGGGTAAACATGGAAATAGTGATGGCCGTGGCAGAAGACATGCCCTGGGGCTCCCCGATGAAGCCGGACATGGTCATGGCCAGCGGCGCCAGCTCCAGCCCGATGATGGCCACAATGGCACCCATGGCTGCCGGCGGGAAAAGCACATCAATCCAGTGCACCCCCGCCTTCTTCACCAGAAAGGCTAGGAAAATGAAGCAGAGCCCGAACGCAATGAATCCCCCCTGGGCATCGGCATAGGACATGCCCGCCGTGGACGTCACCGCCAGCACCGGCGAAATAAAGGCAAAAGAAGATCCCAGATAAGCCGGCAGCTTCCATTTGCAGATGGCCAAATACAGCAGCGTGCCGATACCATTCATAAAAAGACAGGTGGCAGGGTCCACATTCAGCAGAAAAGGAACCAGCACCGTGGAGCCGAACATGGCAAACAAATGCTGGAGGCTCAGGGGAATGGTGGGCAGAATCGGAAGCCGTTCCTCCACCTCAATAATGCGTTTACTCATTTTCACTTTCCTCCCGGGAAAAAAGACTCAGAAAAAAGGAAGGCTTCTGATACTGCAAAAGACCCTCCTTCCTGAATCACTGTAAAATTTTCATCCCTACCATTTTATTCTTTTTGAAATGGAAATGCAAGGGGCCGCTGCGCGGCCCGGATTCAAAAGGTTCAAAGGGTGTGGTATCGCCATTGGACACGCCTCCGGCGTGAGGGTTAACGGCTCCCTGAGCCGAAGGTTCTTAAGGTTCTTAAGCTTGAAACTGTTGCTCAACAACCTGACCCATTTTCAGGGTAACTTTAATAAGCCACCTCAAAAAGTTCATTTTTTCAAGGTGATTCTACCTATGCTGTTGTATAATAGGCATAGGTTCCCTATGAACCCGTCGTGGTTAAAGGCTCACTATTATGATCAATAATTGTGTAGCCCCTTGAACGTAAAAGCGCTAAGGCCTGTGATGTGGTCATTATTTTCTTGGCTTTATTGTTCTTGGTCATGTATCCATCCGCTCTGTAAGGCTCATCCTTACTCAAGATGTTCCAGATGGCAGTCAGAAACATCTTGCAGATTGCAATGATGGCTCGCATGTAACCACGACGATTTTTTATGCGATTAAACCGTCGTGTAATCTCCGGGTGGTTCTTTGAACGCACCACTGCTTTGGCTATATTAACCAGCAGTGGCTTCAAATACTGTCCACCTTTAGAGATTTTTCGACTTTTTACTTTTTTGGCACTTGAATCATGATTGGCGCCGACTCCCGCCCAGGAGCAGAAGTGCTTTGCTGTTGGAAATACATGAATGTCAGGGCCTATTTCAACTAGTACTCTCACAGCAGTAAATGAGTTTGTGTTGAATCCTGGCACCGTACGAATTAAATCCAGTATGTGCTGGTATTCTCCCAACTCCTTTTCTACTGTTTCCTGAATTTCCTTTCTATACTCTTCATGTTTATCCACAATTTCGAGGGCGATTTCCATCTTCTTTAAAATGGCATCACTCATCTCCGGCACTTTGGCAATGGCTTCCTGTATCTTCGGAATCGGCGTTTTGCAGGATTTGTCAATGAATGGAGTCACATCAAAAAGTTCTCTGGGATGCTGGATAATATGATTAACAATGGCGCGGGAAGATTTGCCAAATACGTCGGAAAACGTATCATCAAGTTTTATTCCCGCATCCGTCAGACAGTTCAGAACACGATTTTTGTTACTGTTAGCAGTGTAGCTGAGCTTGACATAGCATCTCACAAGGCCTCGAAGATTACGAAACTTTCTGGGAGGAATAAAACTGGGAATTACCCGCCCTGACGCATAACTTTTCCCAATCCATATGGCATCGCTGGGGTCACTCTTTTTACCATGCTGTGGCTTGGTATACTTGGGATGTGCTACGACCGGATGTAATCCGGCATCTTCAATAGCATCAAACACGGGATACCAATACTGCCCGGTAGATTCCATACATGCAATAGTGCAGTGGTTCATTTTCAACCATTCAGTCAATGCCTTTTGGCCTTTTGCAAAATTACTGAATCTTTCAGTCTTGTAATGCGCCACATGATGTTCTACATCATTAATAACGATAGCTGCAAAATTCCATGTCTTATGAACATCAATGCCGCAGCATACGGGATGAAGGATGTCTTTTTCAAAATAATCTTCAGTTATTTCTTTCAAATGCCTTTTCCCTCTTTTCTACTTTCAATTCAAATGATAAGAAAATAGATGTGTATTGGACATTGACTGATCATTTTGAAACAATCGAGACGACTGAATGAAGAATTAAGCTTTCGGGCTCTAATACCGGATACGAAATCCGGACGCACCATTTATTGAATCCTAAAAAATGACCTCCCAGTTAGGTTTACGGGGTTATGCACTGCCATGCATTCCTCCATTTAGCTCCACGGGTTATTGTAGTATATCCATTCATACACACTTCATATTATGTGTCCAAATGGAATACATAACAAGAGAATCTCAATCCAGTTTCGTAAATTATTAAAGGGTGCTAGGCCGATGGGCTAAGTTTGACAGCCGCTGCGCGGCAATGAGTATATATGCCGCCTATCGGCGGCATATAAAATTCATCGCCGCGAAGCGGCGATACCTTCCCCTCTGAACCCTTTGAACCATTTGAACCTTCTGAACCCGCTTGCTCTCGGGAATACCGTAAGCACCGTTAATGACACACATAAAAAGAGCAGCCAAATGGGCTGCTCTTTTTGCATGCTCTTTCAAATCTCAATTATCCCGAAGCGCCCGTTTCAGAATCTTTCCTGTGGCATTCTTCGGCAGGGCATCCATGGGGATGAAGCGGCGGGGAATTTTGTAGCTGGCAATGTTCTTGGACATGTGCTTCCTGATTTTATTTTCATCAAAATCATAGCCATCCTTCATGACCACGTAGGCCCATACCGCCTGGCCGCGGAGGGGGTCCGGATGGCCCACCACAGCACATTCCGCCACGCCTTCCACTTCATAAATGCAGTCTTCCACTTCGCCGGGGTAAATATTTTCCCCGTTCACAATAATCAAATCCTTGATACGGTCCACGATGTAGATGTACTTGTCGGCGTCCATGTAGGCCAGGTCGCCGGTGCGGAGCCAGCCGTCTTCGGAGAGGACCTTTTTCGTTTCCTCCGGCTTATTCCAGTAGCCCTTCATGACATTGGAGCCCCGCACCATGAGTTCGCCCACCGTGCCGGGCTCATAGGGGCCGCCGCTTTCGGTGCGGATGTAAGCCTCCACGCCGGGGAGCACGGGGCCGCTGGTGAGGTACTTCGGTTTTGCGCTGGGAAGGACGCAGACCACCGGCGATGCTTCGGTAAGGCCGTAGCCTTCCTGCACGGGATGGCGGAAGCGGAAATAGAAGGCCTGGGCCACGGGCTGGGGAATGGAGGCGCCGCCGGAAATGAAGGTATGCACCGTTTTCATCACCGAAGGATCGCCCCGCCTTGCCAGGAGGTTGTACATAGGCGGCACCATGATGGCAATGGTGACGGAATGTTCCACAATGGTATTGATGATTTCCGTGGGGCTCTTGGACCTTAAGATGACAATGGTGGAATGGGCGTAGAGGCCCGCATTCACCACGGTGGTCAGGCCGTAGCAGTGGAACATGGGCAGTACGCAGAGCACCTTATCTTCCGGTTTGAAGACAATGCGGGAAATGAACTGCTCCACATTGCCCACCAGATTCCGATGGGTCAGCATGGCCCCCTTCGGACTGCCGGTGGTGCCGGAGGTATAGACCAGGGCGCATACGTCGTCTTCCGTAATATCTTCCGGAAACCGGGGCGCTTCAGGGCAGGTATCCTCGGAAGCCTTGAAATCCAGGTCATGGATGTCAATGGAAGGACAGGAGACTTCCAGAGCCGTATCCGTCACCAGCAGCATGGCTCCTGCGTCTTTGATAATGTAGTCCACTTCCCGGTCCACCAGAGAATTGTTCACCGGAATGATGATGGCTCCCAGGCTTACCACAGCCAGATAGACATACACAAATTCCGGCCGGTTGGCGGAATACAGGGCCACCCGGTCGCCCCTGCCTACACCCATATGATACAGGCAGTTCCGATAGCGGCGAAGCTCCTCTTCCATTTCTCCGTAGGTTACCCTGGATTCTCCCTCAAACACCGCATGGGCAGGGTCTGCTCCTTTTATAATTTCATGTAAAAACATTTCGCACCTCTCTAACTGATAACAGTATCATTCTAGCAAAAAAATAGAATTCTTTCAAATTTCCGGCCTGTTCTTGGGAAAGGAGAGAGTACGGAGGGTTGACGGGGCCTTTGGCCCCGTAGGTTGTGTAGAAGGGTTGTGAAGGAAAAGGTTCTTAGGTTTGACCGGCCCTGTGGGCCGGAGGGTTCTTAGGTTTGACGGGCTTTTGGCCCGAGGGTTGTGGTATCGCCTGCGGCGATGAATATAAAAACGGCGTTACGGGATTTACCGACGGACACAGTCATTCTGAGCCGCAGGCGAAGAATCTCGGTACGCGGAGCATTAGGGATAAATGGCATTAAATACCAGTCGGCGGGAAGGTATGGTTAAGCTGAATCCCCGAGCACAGGAGGGTTCAGAGGGGAGGGAAAAGGTTCTTAAGATTGACGGGGCTTTCGCCCCGAGGG
>ERZ772883.2053-NODE-2053-length-13476-cov-31.122271_pt1 | contig 13476 bp, 12 predicted proteins | sample MGYA00580575_ERZ772883 | MGnify/ENA primary metagenome ERZ772883 (study PRJEB29015, sample SAMEA2737666) | human gut metagenome | biome: human gut; feature: human-associated habitat; material: faeces | place: China | collected 2012 ...
TCCGGGCGGCAAGGGCTTCTTCGGTGTAGTCCACACCCAGGGTTTTCAGACGGGTGAATCGTTCCTGATCCGGCGCTCTGGCGGAGATATATTTGCCCCGCTTGATCTCATAGCCTTCTCTCTGCAGGCGACGAAGCAGTTCTTCTAAATCGGAACAGGCTGGCAGGAGTCGGTCGATTGCCGCTTTCAGCTTTGCCTTATCGAGAAGACGGCAAAAGAGGGCGAAAAACGCTGATTCCGCAATGCCTTCACAGAGAAGCTATCCTTTTTGAGCCGGTATACTACGGAGGCATGGATAGGGACTGCCAAAAATTATTTTGCAAATCAACTGAATGATATGGCGGGAGAAAACGCAGATTTCTGCGATTTCTCCCGCTGTTTTCAGCTTTACGGCCCCAAATAAGAACAGGGCAAGGATTCAGAAACTTTCCGGTACAAGCGCCAGTTTGTTGATTGATTCGTGAGCCCGGACGAGAGCGTCACGCACCTTTGGCTGGATGAAAAAGAACAATCTTCGGAACAATATCAAAAGTTTTCGGAACTATGTCAATGCAGAATCGGAACTATGTCAATCTAGATTCGGAATAATGTCATAAAACAAGGGCACACCTTTGTTTGTGTGTCCCTGTCCTTTTTTATAACGAATTCATGATGTTCAGCAAACTTTGATAGCTGTCTACATCGTGGTACACCACATTACTTGTGGACATCTCGTTGAACAGCTTCTTGGCGCAAGAGATTTTCGCCTGCTCAATAGGACGCAGCTCAAGACTTTCCATTGTGCCTTTCGTTTCGGCTATGAAGAAAATATGCTTGACCTTGCCCTCATAGAAAGCGATTGCCCAGTCCGGCGAATAGTTGCCCACCGGTGTAGGGATTTGGAAGGTTCTTGGCAGCTTTGCATAGACACACACCTCGTCTGCTGCGTCCAAATCCTCAGCAAACTTTCTCTCAATGCTCTTGTCGGCAGAGCCGTCCGTGAACACATAGTCCTGAATGGCTTTCTTTGCAAGGAACGCCTTATCAAAGCTCTGTGTTGCCTTTTCAGCCGTGAAGATGGAGCTGTCATATTCGCCCTCAATGGTATCGTAGGAAATATGCTCTACGATCATTGTGGCTTTCTGTTCGTTGATGAGCCGGATGACCTTTGTGATGAACTCCTCCGGGTTATTCCTGAACATATAGAGCTTATCCACATGGATGCCTTGCAGGATAGCAGAAACCGTGCGCCGTGTCAGAACGGTGCCCTCTGCGATTTTTCCGATGAGATCGTACTTGATCTGACTGGTTTCGGCGTGTTTGAGCGTCTGCGTCCGGGTCTTTTCACCGGTAAAGGATGCTCCACGCTCGATCTCATACTCATTCATCTCCGTTTTCTGCCGTCCGATGGTGGTCGTGTATTGCAGCTCGGAAACAAAGAGCTTTTCGTCAATATGGGCAATGGCGTTGTGGATCAGCTCGGCGCTGTCAAAATCGACAGTGTAGGCGTACTTGTGGTTGATCTCATGCCACAACGCCTGAAACTCTTTCTTGGCAAAGTTCTCGTTAAGCGGGTTATCCTTAACCTTGGTTTCGTGACCATCAGAGAACATATCCTTGAGAACGCTGTCGTCATACACTGCCTGAATGAGCATGTGGATACCGTCTGTCATCGGCTTGAGTTCCTCCGGCAGCTCCGCAACGGTTCCGTTCTTAACATCCTGACGGTACTTGTCCGTCACCTTGCGCTTCATATCCACATAGCCGTTCTGAATGAGGTAGAACTCGATGGCATTGGCTTTCTCATCGTCGATAAGCGTCGGTACATCGTCCACCTTGACATATTTGCCCTTAAAGTATTCGCTTGTCGCCACCGTGGGTCTGTCATAGAGGACAGTTTTAATATCAGACTGCAAATCTGTGACGAAAGTCTTATAACTCTCGCTGGCGACTACCGTCAGCGTGTTGATCTCGTGAACGCTGTCGCTGCAGCTCTGCACATCCATCCGGTTGCCGTCCTGATTGACGCAAAGACGCAGACCACGACCGACTTCCTGCCGCTTCGCCGTGTTGCTGTCAGAGTGCTTCAGAGTGCAGATTTGGAACACATTCGGGTTGTCCCAGCCCTCACGCAGTGCGGAGTGGGAGAATATGAACCGTGTCGGCTCGTCAAAGGACAGCAGCCGTTCCTTGTTTTTCAAGATCAGGTCATATGCTGAAACATCTTTTTCATCAAAACCCTCTTTATTAGCCTTGCTGTCCACGCTGCGACCGGTTTTCTTGTCGATGCTGAAATAGCCCTTATGTACCCGGCTTACATCGCTGCAAGTGGATTTGAGATACTTCTGATACGGCGTGTCAAACATCGTAATGTACTCGTTCAGAATGGCAAGATACTCCTGCTCAAACATCACGCCATATTCGCCAAGCACCTCGTCGCCGTTTTCATCATACTGGCGGTACTTTGCCACTTCGTCGATGAAGAACAGGGACAGGCACTTGATGCCCATATTAAAGAGCTTTTCCTCTTTCTCAAAGTGGGAGAGGATGGTTTCCCGAATCTGAATGCGGCGCATATCCTTTTCGGACACATCGCCCACCACATCACCGGCTTTGATGACTTCGCCGTTGGTGAAGGTCACGGTGCCACGCAGCGGGTCAATTTCGGAGATGGTGTAGCCCTTGTACTGCTCCATTTCCTGCGAAACAAAGTAAAGGTCATCACCAACACCGAGAATACGGGTTTCCCGGTTGATGGATTTGTTATAGCCGATTTCCAGCTCGATTTTTGCCATCGGCGGCTTCTTACTGGAAAGAACGATCTGTTCGAGGTAGAGGTAGCTGTCCGTGCCCCGGAAGTTCTTGACCTCAAAGCCCTTGACCTCGATTTTCTTGACCAGCCGCTTGTTGAAGGCATCCAGCGCATCCAGCACATAAATAAGATTGTGATGCTTGGCGTGGGTAGCCGAGTAGTTGAGCGAGAATAGCGGATTGAAGTTCTTCAGTGCCTTCTGCGTCACATCGCCGCCCATCTTCTGCGGCTCGTCCAAAATAATGATTGGACGGTTTGCCTTAATCACATCAATCGGGCGGCGAGAGCCAAATTCATCCCGCTTGGAGTAGATGATGCGGGCTTCCTTGCTCCTTCCGTCCTCTTTCAGCGAGGAGGCAAACGCCTGCGTGTTGATGATCATCACATTGATGCCGGAGCTGCTCGAAAAGTTATCCAGTTGGTTCAGGTTGGAGCTGTTGTAGATGAAGAAGCGAGCTTTCTTGCCGTAATGCTCCATAAAGTGGTCTGTGGTGATCTCAAAGGACTTCTTCACACCCTCACGGATCGCAATGGAGGGAACGACCACGATGAACTTGCTCCAGCCGTACTTCTTGTTCAGCTCAAACATCGTCTTGATATAAACATAGGTCTTGCCCGTGCCGGTTTCCATTTCAATATCAAGGCTGCAACGCCCCAAATCTTTGACAAGTGCGTTTGAGAGTTTTATGTTGTTCTGACTTTGCAAGGTCTGAATGTTTTTGAGAAGCTGTTCATCGGAAAGTTCGACGGCTTCATTTTTGTAGCCGGTATCGTTCAGCGGGTCAATGACTTCAAACTCCTCATCGGACATACCGAGGGTCATCTGATACGGCTCCGCTTTGACCTTGCCCCGGTCACGGATATAGCTGATCTTATCGTGGAAGCCCTGTCCCTGAAAGACACGCACAACAGCATCAACCGCATCGGTTTGGTATTGTTGTATTTTGAAATTAAACTTCATGCTTTTCACCGCCCTTTATGGAGGATATTATGGACTGGTATTCCTCCGATTTCCCGTTGTAAAGCACATCCAGCATAATACTAAACATAACATTGGCGCCACTTTGGATATTGCTAACATCAGCATCTGGTGGCACATCATAGCCGATGATTGGCGCTTCAATTTCGACAAAAAACCATCCCGAAATCTTACGGTACAGGGAATGCATATCAAACAGTAAGGCGACTTCGCTTTCGGCGATTCCTGTCGTAATAACCTCGGACAGTTTGTGTGCATACTTATTGCGGACTTGTTTTATCTGTAGAAATCTATCAAAGTCAGCAGAGGTAATCGCTCCGTGATCGATCAGCCAAAGAAACGATGCTTTTGTGGTATCCCGATTTCCTTTGTCATCCACCACACGTTTCCGAATCTCCCTGCGATACTCGTCGGTTTCCTCGCAGAACATTTTGCCGTCTCTTATGCCAATATCACAGAGGAAATCTCTGACACTCGACACAACATAGTCCGTCATATTCTCATAAAGTGCAATAAACAGAGATGCAAACGTCAGATTGTCCTGCAAATAATCCTTATTTACCAGATTTTCAAACCATTCTGCCATTACAGCACCTTCCTTACGGTATCGGGGCTGTAGGTGGCGAAAATCTGATCGAAGTTGGTTGCCACGCTGTCGTTTGCCATAGAGCTGTCACGCATTACGAAGTAGTAGGGCTTCTGCTTGGCGATGGCTTTGATGGTTTCCTCGGTCACATCGCTGTCGAAGCAGGCGATCAGATAGTTGTCCTCCACATTGAACACTTTCTTGCCGGCAATGGTGGTTTCCTCAATTTTACTGGAGAGCAGCACGCCCAAATCCAGCATCACTTGGAACAGCAGATCCTCCGGGGTTCTGTCCTCTTTGATGTTATCTTCAAGACTGGAAAACAGGCTGGCTTCATATTCGGCAGGGTTATAGTAGACCTCTTTCATATTGGAGGTGTCGCATTTCAAGACACGGAAGCCGGTGTCAATAGGCGGATGCTCCTTTGCAAAGTATTCATCAGGAAGATGCCCAAGCCGGTCACATTCTTCTTTGTGTTCCGCATAGAAGGTGGTTTGATCCCATTCGTGCTTAGAGAGTGCGATTGCTTCAATCCTTTCTTCTTGAATTTTCTGTCCGGCACGGCGGATGCGCTCCTTGCCAATTTCGCAGATGGTTTTGTATCCTGCTTTGTAGGCTTCACTCTTTTCATCGGTCACTTCGGGAAGCTGAACCATAATAAACTTGCGATGTCCTTTATCTTCTGCGTTAAGTTGCATAACGGCGTGGGCTGTAGCTGCAGATCCAGAGAAAAAATCCATGACATATTCGTCTTTGCTTTCTGTTACTACAGAAACAAGCTTTTTAATAAAAGCAGAGGGTTTTGGGTATTGGAATATTTTAGCGTTGCCCATAATCTGTATCATTTCGTTCGTTCCGTGCTGAGTATACACATCATCAATAATTGAAAGCATTTTGGCAGGGCGTATACTTCCGTCTTCTTCTCTAAGATATTGTTTTGAGGAAACTACCCATCCGTCTTTTCCCATTACAATCTCTATATCATCGTTTTTAAGTGCTTCCATCACTCTTTCTTTGCTCCACAACCACTGCTTTTTAGGCATAATCATTGTTCCATCAGGAGCGGGAATTGGATAGATTAAATTTGGGCGGGCATCCATTGCCTTTCCAGCTTCAAGCGGGTGGGTACGATATCCTCCCCTCGTTACATATTTTGAGTCTCTCTTTGAGTAATACCTTTCTGCTGACTCATCAGATAGTGGAACAAACAATTCATTCAAGGAGTCAATATTTCTGCAGTAGACTAAAACATACTCATGTAATGAAACAAAATACTTTTCTTTGGCACCACCACCATATCTTTTTTTCCAAATAAGTGTGTCAACAAAGTTCCTGCGGCCAAAAACCTCATCACACAATCTTCGCAGGTTATCTTGCTCACAATCATCAATGCTTATTAGAACCATCCCGTCATCTGTCAGCAAATCTTTTGCCAGCTTCAGTCGTGGATAAATCATATTCAGCCAATCCGTATGGAAACGACCGTTGCTTTCGGTGTTCTGCACCATACGGTTGCCATCTTCATCAAACTGCCCACTATTGGCAAGGTACTCATCCGTACTCTGAGCAAAGTCATCCTCATACACAAAGTCGTTGCCGGTGTTGTACGGAGGATCAATGTAAATCATCTTGATTTTGCCGAGATAGGTTTCCTGCAAGAGCTTCAACACTTCCAGATTATCGCCCTCAATATAAAGGTTTTCGGTGGTGTCAAAATCTACGCTGCCACTGCTGCAATAAGGTTTTCCTTCGCTATCCGCCCCGGTGGGAACTGTTTCATCTTCACGAACAGGGCGCAGCGTCTTATTGATCGGGGCATTGGCAAGAAGAACGGACTTCTTCTTGTCCGGCCAAGTGAACTGATAGCGTTCCTCATTGCCGTCCACCACCGTACAGGAAATCTCCTGCATCAGCACATCCTTGTCGATTGCCCGGACGACCTCGCCGTTTTCGTTGATTGTTTCCGTCACGGCGTTGGGAAACATCGCCGCCAGCTTTCTGAAATTTTCATCCGCCTTGTTCGCTGTTTGCATTTTTAATTTATCCATTAGGCTTGTCCTCCCTGATTCAATGTAATAACCGAGTTGGCGAGACGTTTTTCTCCACCAACCGGAGTGGTGTAAAACCTTTGTTCAATGCCGTACAGCAGCATTTTCAATTCATTTTCAGAACCAACTTCAAAGGAATTTTCTGACACTTTCAAATCGGGGCAATAATCTCCGATATATTTGAAAATGTTCTTTCTATCCGGTTCGTCAAGCTCCGATAACGTTTTTGCGGCGAGGGCAATTCTTTTCCGGTTTGCCGTTTTGACCTTACTGCCGGAATAATCATCTTTTAAGCTGATAAAGTCATTCGCAAGGAAAGAGTCGGTTTCTTCTTGCGTCGCTTCACGATAAAGCATATCTATCCCTCTAAATATACTGGTAATAGATTCAAGCCTACGAAAATATAGGGTGTCTGTGGTCTTGTCATAAATGGCATCCGGCAAGTCTCTTATGACAATTTCCGCGCAGTCTGTTTTATATGTAAATCCTTCTCCAAAATGCACAACCCTTTTTTGCGAGACCAATTTTGATTTGGAAACATTCTGAAAAAAGATAAACCTGCCATCAATAACGAACAGATAGTCAATATTGTTAAACTCTGCACGGGTAAGGGAGTCCAAGTCTGCTGTCGAAACCGTATCCGATAGCAAATCAATACTGTATTCTTGTCCCTTTGCGTTTGTAATGCAAAACCAATCGCCATCTTGGAGTGTTGCCCCCGGAGTGTACGGCGAAGTAGAAGCACTTTCGGGGTCAAATTCCGGAAAAATCGTTTCTTCGGACGAAAGCATCTTTCGGTATTTCTTGTTTCCTCGCTGGATAAGCTTCACGCATATATTCTTCATTCTATCTTACCTCTCTATAAAAGTAGAATTGTTCAATCGGTGCAGGTGGTCAAATCTCAAATCTCTAATATTGCGGATGACCGGTCCTTTTCGGATAACGAAAATCTTTGTTCCGCTTTCTGTGGAAACATGGTAGTAGTGGTAGCCAAAAAGCAGATATATCTGGTTATAGTATTGCGTCTGCGATATAAACGTAAAAACAAATAATATCAGATACACGACTGCCATTGTAAAATGCTCCGAAACTCCGACCGAAACAAAGAAGTAACCCAGGTATATCGGAAGAAATTCTCCGTCTGCAAGATTAAACTCTTTGCAATTAACGACCGGAGACTCTGTCCCCAAGTAACGAGACAGAGCGAGCGAAAGCCATGACAGAAAGACCGGAATGATTAAGAGCAATATTCCAAACAAATGGCTCGGTATTTTTCCGATTGTCCATCCTTCTTTTATTGCATATATAATCGCCATCCAAGAGGTAGCGTTTAGCGTAAGTAGCATTTTATATAAGAACAAGACACCGCTCCATCCTTTCTTTAGTTTATTTCATATTGCAGTTTTTGTATCTGCTGCACAAGCTCAAACTTCTTTTTCGGCTGTTTTTCAGCCCGTGCCTGCTTTTCCAGCTTGGCGATCTCTTTTTTGATTTTCTGTCGGCGCTCATCGGCGGCAATCTGCTCATCAAGGGTATGGCCGTCTGCGATGTTCACGCCGCCGATGTCCACCACGATATTTTCCCATACTTTATCGAGGTTCAAGCCCCGCAGCTCAATGGTGCAGCTTTCGGTGGGCTTCCAATCCGTCTGCATCAGCTTGGTGTGATAAATCGCCAGCTTGCTTTGCCCCTCAAATTCAAGCACAAACAGGATGTTCTGCGGAATGAGCTTTGACAGCGTGGCAACCGTTTTCTCATCAAAGTCTTTCTTTTTCAGCGCCACAAGCAGGACAAAGAAACTCCTGACTTCCTCTCCGGCGGGAATGTTGATTTTCGCCGGTGTGATCTCGTTGACAATGGTGATCCTCGATATATCGGCGTCGATTTTCTCCTTTGCCGCCGTGTTCATTTGGAACTTCGCATAGACAGCCTTCTTCGGAAGCTGCTTGCTCATTTCAGTTGACTTGGGAAGTCCGAGCATTTTAATTTTCACTCCGTTCAAATTAGTTAGGAATTAGGAGTTAGAAGTTAGGAGTTGGTCTTCATGGTTTTTGTAATGCTTGATAAGATTTTTTGGAGTTCGGTGCAATCGGCGTTGATTGAATCAAACTCCGGCGGATTCAAATACTGTGCTTTATACAACAGCTCCAGCCAATATGCGGTTTCTGCACATTCCTTAAAGGCAATATACATTTTTGCAAGAAATTCCTTGCTGCTGTATGCACAGCTCGCTTCCGCTATGTTTGCCCCGATACTTGTTCCGCTCCGCAATAATTGCTTTGACAATACAAACTCTTTCTTTTCATCACAAAGATACTTGTATAACGCAATAATTCTCAGGGCGAAACGCTTGCTTTTGTCAAAAACGATGCTTTCCTTCATTCCTAACTCCTCATTTCTAATTTCTAATTACCAAAAAGCATATCAGTTCAAAGTCGTCCAGTCCTTTGATTTCGTTTGACAGAAAGCTGACCTGACCGCCGCCTAAGAAGCTGTCAATGTCACTCTCATCCTTCACTTCAATAATGGAAGCAATGGCATCGCCAAGCAGCTTGGAAAGCTGCGACATATTTCTGCCGTCACGGGTTTCTTTGTTAAACGGCTTGTAGGCTTCGGGAATCGGTTCTGTCTTTCCTTTGCAGAGGAAACGCATTTTATCAAGCATCTGCTTCAGGGAAAGGTGGTCGCAGATGACCTCTCCGTCATTGCCGATATACACCATATAGAAGGGATGCAGCCGGTTTTGATTGTCGATGTTCACGCTGTTGGAGCGATTTTTCAGGACATAGATCACACCGGCAGGCGTATCCTCACTTGCAGGAACAACCGAGTGCAAGCCGAAGGGCGTTTTATCTATGTCGGGGTGGTGCTTGATATAGTCAAGCAGGTCGAGCCGGAACTCGTTTAACCCCAAGTCCATAATGGAGATGCCCGTTGTCATATCCTCAATGTCTACGACCTCATCCTGCAAGCGCTTGAGCTGCGCCTTTCGGTACTCAAGGTCTGTCTTTTCTTCATCGCTGAGCAGGTTATCATCGCCTGTGGCGGTCATATCCACGATTTTCATTCGGGTTTCAACTTTGGCTTTCAGATTGATGTAATCGTCAAGGGTCACATCAGGCCAGAAGTTCACAAGTTGAATGACCTTGTTACGGCTTCCGATACGGTCAATACGCCCGAAGCGCTGTATAATGCGGACGGGATTCCAGTGAATGTCGTAGTTGATGAGGTAGTCGCAGTCCTGCAAGTTCTGACCTTCGGAAATACAGTCGGTGGCGATCAGCACATCAATTTCCGTCTTATCACCCGGCATCAGCAGTTCCTTGTCCTTCGAGATAGGCGAGAAGCAGGTCAGCACCGTGTTCAGGTCGGCACGGAGCTTGGGGCAAGTCGTTCGACCCTCAACAGAGCCGGATACCATTGCGGTGTTCAGTCCATACCTATCCTTAACATAGTGACTGACATTATCGTAGAGATAACCGGCGGTATCCGCAAAAGCGGTGAAGATAATCAGCTTTTTATTGCCCTCATTGATGGGATGAGTGATTTTGTTATCAATCACCCGGAAAAGCTCTTGCAGCTTTGAGTCGTGTTCCGGTGTAATATCTCCGACCAGCAAGGTCAGCAGTTCAAGCACATCGGCATCTTTCGCCAGGCTGTCCCTCCACGATACATAGTCCATATCGGCAAGGTCAATTTTGACTTTCCGTCCGAAAGAGAACAGCTCGTCCGAGTTCTGATCCTCGGCATCGAACTCGTCCATATCGGAAATATCCGTCAGATCGAGGGTCGTACCGGAGTGTTTATCAAAGCGGTCAATCGTTTCTATCGTGCTGTTTATCAAATCCTTGATGCGTGTCAGCGTCAGATTGAAAGAATAGACGGAGCTTTCCATACGCTTCATCAGGTTGATGGCGGTCAGGCGACGGATACCCTGCTCACGGCTCGCCTGCGTAAAGCCGACATTGACCTTGTTATCTCCGTACAGTTCAGCATACTTCTCCATCTTACTTGGCAGAATGTAGTGCGTCGGCGTATAGATCGTCAGTGTCAGAAGCATAAGCTGCTCAAAAATCTCGTTGTAGCTGATTGCTTCCTTCAGGTCAGTAAGATGTGGACGAAGCGAGATCGGCTTTAGCCTTGTCGGGAAGGTGCCGATGTCCGCCATATCATAATACTTCTGAATGTGCTTTCTTGAACGGGCAATGGTCACACTATCCAGCACTTCAAAGAAATCAAAGTCCAGCATTTTGAGAAGGTTTTCAGTCGTGCGGTCGCACGGTTCCCACTTGCTCCAAGTGTTAAACGCCCGCTGTGCGTTCCTGAAAATTTCGTCGATGGAACGGGTAGTGTTGAGCTTTTCGTCTATGTAATCCGTATGCCCTTCATACGCAAGAGCAAGCTGATTTTTCAGATCATTGAAGCGGTTATTAACCGGCGTTGCAGAAAGCATCAGCACCTTTGTCTTCACTCCGGCTCTAATGACCTTCTTCATCAAGGTAACATAGCGGTTATCCTTGGTGTCCTCGTCCGGGTTCTCAACTAATTTGCCGCCATTACGGAAGTTGTGGGACTCATCAATTACCACAAGGTCATAATTGCCCCAATTCAGTCTGTCAAGGTCAAGTCCGTTGGATGTGCCGTGGGTGCGGTTTAAGTCGGTATGATAAAGCACATCGTACCGAAGTCGGTCGGCAGCAATGGGATTGTTGACATAGTTATCCTTATAGGTATTCCAGTTGTTCGTCAGTTTCTTGGGGCAAAGCACAAGAACGGACTTGTTGCGGTTTTCGTAGTATTTAATAACGGCAAGGGCGGTAAAGGTTTTACCAAGACCAACACTGTCTGCAAGGATACAGCCGTTGAACTTCTCAAGTTTGTTTATGATAGCAAGGGCAGCATCCTTTTGGAAGTTATAGAGCATCCCCCAAATCTTGCTTTCCTTAAAACCGGTCGCTTCGTTGGGCAAAACATCTTCGGACACATCTTCCAAAAACTCGTTGAAGATGTTATAGAGCGTCACGAAATAGATAAAATCGGGAGAGTTTTCGTTGTATGCAGCGGTAATGCTGTCAATAACCTCATCGGTGACAATCTGAAGCACCTTGCTGTCATTCCATATCTCATTGAAGTCGGCAAGCAAAGTGCGGGCGAGGGACTCGTCTTTTACGATTGTCGTGCTGATTACATTGCCTTTTTCGCAGCCCAATTCAACTGTAGTGAAGTTGTTGATAGGCGTATAGCCTACGCCGTCCACTACGATTTGCCCCTGAATGGATTTGTCGCTGACATTTGACTTGAAATTGACCTTCTGTCTGATCCATTCTGCACACTCTCGTGCAATGGCTTTTTGGGTCAGCTCATTCCTGAGCTTGATTTCAAACTCTGTTCCGTATAAACTGCGTTCACGGGTAAGGCGTGGAATATAGAACTCACGCTTTTCCTTCTTAGCTTTCTCTGTTACAAAGGTAGGCGAAGTGAAAATAAAGCGCAACTCATCAATTTGAGAGAGCTGCGCCTTCAATTCCTGAAAGGCATAAATAGAGAAGCAAGCCGCCGCAATGGACACTTTGCTGCCTTGCTTGATCTCTACAGACAAATCGTCTTTAAGAGTCTTTGTTGTATTATTTATAAGCTCCATAACTGAATTCTCCCACATTTCAAATCAGTTCTTGCTGCTTGGCAATCGGGAACAATTAGATCCAATAGGCTCGTTCCGTCAACAAGCATTCCAAAGTGCCAATTTGGCACTTTGGAACCGCCGTGTTGGCACTTTGGGATTTCGACAAAGTATTAATTTGATACTTTGGAAGCCAAAAACTGATACTTTATGATTTACAAATCTCCCGCCCGGAAAGCCGAAAGACCCTCGTAATAATAGCTGTGGTCGATGCCGTTCCTATACACCTCACGGCTGCCCACCTCGTCGGTCAGCGCCGCCTTCAGCAGCGCCTTGATCTCCACATCTTTGATGGGGCTGCGCTCCATGGCAAGGAGATAATCCTCTTTATCCACCTTGCTCCAGTCCACGACTTTGCCGATTTCGGTTTTCAGAATATGGTCAAGCCAGTCGAGAATTTGCCCGCCGGCAGGGTGTCAAGCACGCCGTTTTCAAACAGTTCTACCGCCTTTTTCTTGCTGAGGCGTTCTTCTTCCCGGGCAAGATCGGCGGAGCTTGTCAGCCCCAATTTATTTTCCAGTGCCATATCGCACCTCCAAAATAATTACTTATCCGCCGCCACGCCGGACTTCATCCAGGCGTCTACTTCGCTGATCTTAAATTTCCAAAGGCGGCCTATTTTCGCAGCGGGCATATTTCTTTTCTCTATCCAGGCGAGTACCGTATCACGGCTAACGCCGAGGTATTCGCAAATCTCTTTCATTGAGTACCAGCGTTCGATGGTCGGTTCCATGGGAGTATCCTCACTTTCAGGTGGTTTCCAATAGCTATAATTATACAATTTAAGTATATCACGGCGATGCCGATTTATCAAGGATTATTGCGGATTTACGAGGAACGCAGAGGATAATCCCATGCTTTCAAGAATGAACTTCTTGTTTTTTATCACAGGGCCTTATCAGATGGGGGAAATATTCGCCGAAAATTCGCTCCATTCACCCGCTTAGAGTGAATGGAGCGAATTTGGCTTGCAAACAGAATCGTAAAATGGTCAAATCTGCAAATCTGTTTTTCGCACATTGAGCTTTTCCTTCGGGTTGCGCTATCATGTGGATGATGATAGAAACCCGCACGGCGGGCGCAAAAGGAGGAAGAATATGTACAACAGATTCGCAGAAAAGCGCAGGCGGTATCTGCGTGAGCACAGGGACGGCATCTACACGGGGATGCTGCTGACCGGCAAGCTGGACGAGCATCTCAAGGAAATCGGCGACACGGCGCAGGAGATGTTTGATCGGCTGGTCGCGCAGATGAAGGACGCTGAGGGTGTCACTGAGCGGCTGAAGGCTGAGAATCAAATGGAATGGGTGGGACGGATGAACAGCATCCGCAGCCGAGCGGAGGAAGTTGTCCTTTCTGAGCTGGTTTATTGCTGAGGTGTGGTGATGTTCA
>ERZ772883.2057-NODE-2057-length-13461-cov-4.945920_pt1 | contig 13461 bp, 11 predicted proteins | sample MGYA00580575_ERZ772883 | MGnify/ENA primary metagenome ERZ772883 (study PRJEB29015, sample SAMEA2737666) | human gut metagenome | biome: human gut; feature: human-associated habitat; material: faeces | place: China | collected 2012 ...
AGATTCGCTCCCTCATCCGCGACCTGGGCAAGACCCACACGGTCATTTTGTCCAGCCATATTTTGAGCGAGGTCCAGTCCGTCTGTGACCGGGTTCTCATCATTGCCCACGGCAAGCTGGTGGCCCAGGGTACGCCGGAGGAACTGGCCGCCCAGCTGACCGCGAAGGGAACCATCACCGCCACGGCTCAGGGCAGCCGCGATGCCGTTGTGGCCGCTGCATCCGCTGTGCCCGGCCTGACCGATGTAAAAGTCACCGACGAAAAGGGCGGCGAGGTCAGCTTTACCGCCGTCAGCACTGCGGGAACAGACCTGCGCGGTGCACTCAGCCTGGCGCTGGCCCAGGCGGGTTGCCCGGTGCTGAGTCTGAGCGCCGAAACCATGAGCCTGGAGGATGTGTTCCTGCAGCTGACCGAAGCCTCGGACGCGGCAGGGGAGACGCCCTCCGCACCCGAGACGCAAACCGAGGAAAAGGAGGCAAACGGCGATGACAGCGATCTTTAAGCGTGAGGTCAAAAGTTACTTTACCGGCATGATCGGCTGGGTCATAGCGGCGGTCAGTCTGTTCTTTTTGGGACTGTACTACACGAACCGCAACCTGCTCTACGCCTCGTCGGATTTCGCGTCAGTGCTCTACACCATGACGATGATCTTGCTCTTCCTGCTGCCGGCCATCAGCATGCGCAGCTTTGCTGAGGAACGCAAGAATAAGACCGACCAGCTGCTTCTGACCAGCCCGGTCAGTATCCCGGCCATCGTGGCGGGCAAATTTCTGGCCGAGGTTGCCGTGTTCGCCATCCCGCTGGCGGCGGCGGTGCTCATGCCGCTGATTTTAAAAGCCTTCGGTACGGTATCACTGGTGGCGGCGTACAGCGCCCTGCTGGGCTATGTCCTGCTGGGCGCGGCCTGCTTGGCCGTGGGTACTTGGATCTCGGCTTTGACCGAGAACCAGATTCTCGCCTACCTTGCCACCTTCGGTGCGCTGCTCGTCGCTTATCTGATGAACGGTATCAAAACGATGTTCACCACCGGCAACCTGCTGGCGTTCATCGTGTTCACCGTGGTGCTGCTGATTGCGGCCATCCTCGTGGGCGTCATCTGCAAGCGGCTGACGGCAGGTGCTGCGGTGTTCTGCGTCGGCGCGGTCGTGCTGTTCATCCTGTTCCAGCTGCGCCCAGCGTGGCTGCTGGCGGCCTTCAACGCCGTACTGTCGGCGCTGGCCCTGTTTGAACCCTTTGCGGACATCGTGGGCGGTATGTTCAGCATTCCGGCCATTGCCTACTATCTGTCTGTAATTGGGCTATTCCTCTTTTTGACCGGGCAGGCGTTGGAACGCCGCCGCTGGAACTAAGGGGGCGATTGCTATGAAAAGATTGAACCTGAAACTCCCGCAGGGCGGCAGCAAACGCGCCCTGCACAGTGGTCTGTACGCAAGCGTGCTGGCCGCCGTGGCGCTGGTCGTGGTCATTCTGCTCAACCTGGTTATCCGCGCCCTGCCCACCAAATACACCCAGTACGATATTTCTACGACCTCGCTGTTTACCTTGAGTGAGACGACCGAGAACCTGCTGCATGAGCTGAACGCCGACGTGACGGCCTACTACCTGGCCGAGAGCGGGCAGGAGGACGACAACATCACCCGCCTGCTGGACCGCTATGAGGGCGAGAGCAGCCATTTCAGCTGGCAGCAGCGCGACCCGGTGCTCTACCCGACCTTCGCCCAGCAGTACGACGGGGCCTCCACCGGCAGTGTCGTCCTCGTCAGCGGCGACAACAGCGATGTGCTGTCCTATAACGATATGTACGAGTTGGATCTGGAGAGCTACTACTCCACCGGCAGCGCCAATTACAGCTTCCAGGCGGAAAACGCCATTACCTCCGGCATTGCCAAGGTCACGCGGGAGACGTCCTACCAGCTGTACGAGCTGACCGGCCACGGCGAGGCGGCCCTGTCCGGCGACTTTACCGACACGCTGAACAACGCGGGCGTCACCACTGCCGAACTGAACCTGACCACGGCGGGCAGTATCCCGGCGGATGCCGCTGCGGTGCTCATCAATGCGCCCGGGGCCGACCTGACCGACGCAGAAACAACGATTTTGACTGACTACGTTGCAAACGGCGGCAAGCTGTTTGTGGCCACCGACTTTACCACCGGCACGCCCAACCTGGACACGGTGCTGGCCGCCTGCGGTATGGCCCGCCAGCAGGGTCTTTTGATCGAGACGGACACCGACCACTACCCCTACGGCTACCCCCAGACCTACCTGCTGCCCACGCTGGCCAGCAACGAAATTACGGCGGGCGTGTCCCAGAATATGATGATCTACACCCCCATTGCCCAGGGCATCACCACCGATGAGGACAGCGAGTTCAGCTTTACCGATCTGCTGACCACCGGCGACGCAGCCTACTCGATGGAGAACTACGCCACCGCCGAGACCGCCCAGAAAGCCGACACCGACCCTGAGGGCACCTTTGCTGTGGCCGTGGCGGCGGAGAACGTCACCACTGGCGCACGGGTAGTCTGGGTCAACTGCCCGAACCTGTTGCTGTCCAACATCAACCAGGCCGTCTCCGGCGGCAACGCGCAGTTTCTGGGCAGCGTCGTCAACTGGATGAATGGCGAACAGACGACCGCCGTCATCAGCGCTAAGAGCATGAGCGCGGCCTCGCTGAGCGTGCCGACCTCGGCCGCACTGCCGCTGGGCGTACTGTTCACGCTGGCGCTGCCCATCATCTGCCTGATTGCGGGTGCGGTGGTTTGCGTCGTGCGCCGCCGCAGATAAGGAGCCGCCATGAAAAACACAAAAAAGATGCTGCCGCTGGTGGTGCTGGTCATTGTCATGGCGGTGCTGGTCGTGCTGCTGGCCGTATTGCAGCGCGGGGACGATACCACCGACGCGACGCTGCCACTGTGCAACTTTGCGGTGGAAGATATCGACCGCCTGGCCTACGCGGGCAACAACCAGGATGTGACGCTGGTCAAAAACAGCTCCGGCGACTGGATGCTGGAATCCGACCCAACATTGCCGCTGGACCAGACGAAAACCGCCAGCCTTGTAGAGAGTTACGCCAACCTGACCGCCCAGCGCAAGCTGGAGGGCAGTGACCTGACCGACCTGCCCGAAAAGAGCGCTACCCCCCAGATGACCATTGCCATCGGCGCGGGAGAGGAGAGCGTCAGCCTGACCGTTGACCAGCTGAACAGTGTGGCCGATGTCTATTACGTCTACGACGACACCGGCGCGGCCTACACGGTCAAACGCAGCGATTTGGCCACCTTGAGCAGATCTGCCCGTGACCTGTACAAGGCCCAGACACTGACCGACAAGACGCTGGATGATGTGGTGTCGATGCAGATGAATGACCTGGACTTCACCCAGACTGACGGCAGCTGGACGCTGACCAACGATGCGGGCTACGCCCTGAACCAAAGCAGCGTCAAAAAGATGGTCAACACGATCTTACAGATGCAGACGGCATGGACCATCACGACGCCAGACGCAGACAGTGCCTACGGCCTGGATGACCCGGACGTGACCGCAACGCTGACCTTCACCGACGGCACAAGCCTGACGGTGCGGTTTGGCACGGAGGCCACCGACACCACCGACAGCCTGTGCTACCTTGCCAGCGACGCCGCGCCTACCGTGGTGTATGAGGTGAACGCCGATCACAAGGCGGCTTTTGCTGTGACGAAGGAGACGCTGTATGACGCCACCGCCACCGCCGAGACGGCAGCGACCACCGACGTGGTAGCCCAGTATCCGGTAGGCGGTGAGAACGACTACGCCGCCAGACTGCCGGACTAACAGATACAAAAGAGAGGGAGATGCTGCCCCTCTCTTTTTTTCTTGCCCCGGCAGAGGAAATATGCTACTATACATATAAGGCAGTGCCATTGCAGGGGCCGGGTATGCCCGGCCCGCACGTGTAAGGAAGATGCCCATTTATCCGTTGATTTGCAGGGGGGGGACGCCTCGCCCCGCCGCACCTTCCCACAGCCGCCCCCTCGAAAGCCGAAAGGAGAACTCTGCCCATGAAAACCCTCCTTCCTATCCTTGCTGCTCTTCTCCTTACCGCTTGTGCCTCCGCCCCGGCCTCCACGGCTACCCCCGCGCCAACAGAAACTCCCGCCTCCACGGCCGCAACCCTGACCCTCGAACAAAAAGTCGGTCAGCTTTTCATTGTCCGGCCGGACGCCCTCGATTTGACCCTCTCCCAGGAGACCATTGACGATCCCAGGGCCGACGGTGTGACCCAAGTGACCGACGCCATGCGGGAGACACTGCAGCAATACCCGGTGGGCGGCATCTGCCAGTTTGGCAAAAATATCGAGTCACCGTCCCAGCTGGCGCGCTTCAATAAAGACTTGCAGGCCGCCAGCGCCACGCCGCTGTTCATCACGGTGGATGAGGAGGGCGGCATGGTCGCGCGGCTGGCGAACAACGACGCCTTTGACCTGCCCCGCTATGCCAGTGCCGCCGCAGTGGGAGCATTGGGCAATCCTGAGAACGCCCGCGCTATGGGGCAGACCATCGGCGGGTACCTGAAAACCTACGGCTTCAATATGGACTTTGCGCCCGACGCTGACGTGAACACCAACCCCGATAACCCCATCATCGGAGAGCGTGCTTTCTCGTCGGATGCCGCCACCGCTGCCCAAATGGCCGCCGCTGCGGCGGAGGGACTGCGGCAAAACGGCATCCTGCCCACGCTCAAGCATTTCCCCGGCCACGGCGACACTGCCGAGGACAGCCACACCGACCTGGCTGTGACCTACAAGACCCGCGAAGAACTGGAAAACTGCGAGCTGCTGCCCTTTGCGGCAGATACCGGCCTGCACGCTGTCATGGTGGGGCACATCGCCGCGCCGAATGTGATCGGCAGCGACACCCCTGCTACCCTCTCGGCGGAGCTGATTGCGATGATTCCCGACGCAGAGAACACGCTGATCGTCACCGACTCACTTTCGATGGACGCCATCACAAAAGCCTACACTCCCGGAGAGGCTGCCATTCAGGCCATCCAGGCGGGGTGTGATGTACTTTTGATGCCAAACTCCCTGCCGGAAGCCTACGATGCTGTCCTTGCCGCTGTGCAAAACGGCACGATATCCGAAGCCCGCCTTGACCAAAGCGTCAACAAAATCCTGCATTATAAACAACAATTTGCAGTGTAGAGGCAGGGCTCTGCTCCGCTCGCATCTGACGCACAGTATAATGTATAAACGAGGTACCCTATGTCCAACATCATCTGGGCCGTCGATGGCTCTTTTTTCGCTCAGCGCGTCTCGGGCATCCAGCGCTATTCCATTGAGCTGCTGGCCGCCCTGGATCGCATTGTGCCGCCCGATTTTGTGGAGATCGTCACCCCGCAGGGCGTGACCACCCCGGCCTACCAGAACATCCGGGCCGTGCCCTTCGGCACCCGCCGGGGCCTTGCCTGGCAGCAGCTGGATTACCCTGAATATTTAAAGCGGCGCGGGGCTAAGGGCCTTGCTACGTGCAACATTATTCCATGGTTCGGCTTCCGCGGCATTGCAGTCGTTCACGATGTCTGCTACCGTGCCCGGCGCGATTTTTATACGTCCGGCCGCGACCGCCTGAGCGCCGCCTGGCACTGCCTGCAATACCGCCGCATTGCCCAAAAGGCCGAGCGCATCATCACGGTGTCGGAGTTTTCCAAATCCGAAATTCACAAATATTACGGTGTGCCGCTGGAAAAAATGAACATCGTCTACAACGCCTGGCAGCAGATGCAACGCCTGACACCCGATGACGGCATTTTTGCCAAGCATCCGCAGCTGCAAAGGGGTGCGTACTATTTCAGCATGGCGAACCTGCTGAAAAACAAAAACTTCCCCTGGGTGCTGCGCGCGGCCAAGGCAAAGCCCGACGCGGTATTTGCCATTGCGGGTGGCGGTAGCCTGGCCGCCGAGGCCGAGCGCCTGGGGCTGGCCGACCTGCCCAACGTGCTCTACCTCGGCTATGTCGCCGACGGTGAGGCCAAAGCGCTGATGGCCCACTGCAAAGCGTTCCTTTTCCCGACGCTCTACGAGGGGTTCGGTATCCCGCCGTTGGAGGCCGTCGCCTGCGGTGCGCCTGAGATCATCGTCAGCGATACCCCCTGTATGCGCGAAGTCTACGGCGACTGCGCCGCCTATATTGATTTGAGCACCAACCCCGGCGATGTTTCTGCCGTCACCCCGCCCGCCGCCGCCCCTGCCGTCCTGCTGGAAAAATACAGCTGGGACAAAAGCGCTGCGAAACTGCTGGAAATCCTGCAAAAATAAAGCATAGGCAGTACCGTTACAAAGCGGCGCTGCCTATGCTTTTTTGGCATACTATACAATTCGCCGGCAGATATTTGTGCAAATCGGGAAAAGTTCAGTACAAACCATTACAGGGACATTTATGGGACAGAACTTCGTGTATAATGGGAGTATCACCAGAAGAAAAGCGGCATCAGACACGAAAAGAGGCCCAAAATGAAGGAAATGCAGATTTGCCAAATCGGAGCAGCGGACATCAAACACCTGCACAGCAAAGATATCCGAATGGTCATGCTGGCAGAGGGCGGCGCGATGGGGGAACCGGGCGTAGTCGTCATTGTGGAAAAACAAAAAAGCGGCGTGCGCGTAAGCCATGCGAACTATTGCTATGGTGACTTTGACATGGACAAGTTTGCAAAGGTGTTCACGCCGCTGCAAACTTTGGACTGCGGCCTGTTCGGCCGCGCCACCGGCATTGCGCCGGGCTGGCATCATGTAGACCTGGGGGCCGGGAATCACCTGCTGGTTTGTGATGCCATTTACAAAGAATTTGCGGCAGGCACAAAAGAAATGTCTCCGCCTGAAATTTACCAGAGCTGCCTGGAAATTGGTGCGGAAATTTTAACAAAACGAAAGAAGAACACGATAACTAATTGATAACGGGCCGGATAGAATGCTATTGAAACGAAGATTGAAATGCCTTATAATTTATTTTATATAGTACAGTTGGAGATGTGAAATATGTATACTAAGATTTTACACGATATACAGCAAGACTACTATCAGAACAACTACGCAAATGAAGGACAGCGCTTTGTGGCGTGGTACTTGAGAAATATTCATGGTTTGGATACTGTGGAAGCAAAAGATTGTATTACAGATGGAGCAAATGATAAACAGATAGATGCAGTCTACATCAACAATCAAGAATCTACCATCTATATTATTCAAGGAAAATTTATTGCTAGTGAGTATATTGATGCAGAACCGGTTAGGGAAGTGCTATCCTCGTGGGTTTTAGTTCAGAACTTGAATCAGTTACAGGAGGCCGCAAATGCAAAATTGAAAGTAAAAATAAATGAAATTTCTGCGGCATTAGATGATGGTTATGAGATATGTTTTGAACTGGTAACAACCGCGACGCTTACTGACCAGGCACAACGGGATGTAGATATGTTTAGTAAAAAGTTGGCCGACGACGAAGAACTGGACGCAAACTTTGTTGTGGTTGACAACGAAATGCTGAAATTCAAATACGATGAAGCACTCAACAAAACTAACAATTACATCAATTTTACATTTCAACTTGAGCCAGGAAAATATCTCGAATTAGAGTTAAACGGTACGCGTGCGGTGTTAGCAGCTATCCCCCTTAAAGATTGTGTAAATATTCCCGGTATTAAGGATGGAAGGTTATTTAGAAAAAATGTTCGTCAATCCCTGGGCAATAGCAATAAAGTTAATAAAGGAATTGCAAGGACAATCAAAAAGGAATCAGGGGACTTTTTCTTTTATCACAATGGAATCACAGCAATTTGTTCAAAAATAGATATTCGGAATGGACAGGCGACAGTAAAAGATTTGAATGTTGTAAATGGATGCCAAAGCCTTAGCACGATTTTTAACTGCGGAGAAACAGCTAAAAAGTCTTGCGGGTATATATTGTTTAAATTCTATGAGATGGCAAATAGCGAAAAGGCAGACAAGATTACAAATTCAACGAATTCGCAAAGTGCAGTAAAAGCGAGAGATTTAAGGAGTAATGACAAGATTGTCCTAAGCATTAAGAAAAACTATGAGCAAATGTATCCAAATGGATACTTGGTTACTAAGCGCGGAGAAAACGTTGATACAACAAAGTACGATTCAGGGCACATTATACAGCTTACAGACTTAGGAAAAGAACTGATTGCATGGCATTCGCAACGGCCTACATTATCTTATAGTGAAACAAAAATATTTGATATCTACTTTACTCAGCTGTTCAAAAAAGACTATCCTGCGGAAGATGTGCAGGCACTTCATGAACTGCATAATGTAGTCATGAAAAAATGGAACACTGATAATCCGATTGGTCTTAATGAGAGCTTGCTTGCTATGAAGGCATATGCACCATTCCACCATCTATATGCAATATCTGTAATGTTTGCAGAAGTAAGCGATATGAGCGAAATGGTTCCTCGACCGAGTAAAGTAATAGAAAAACTGAAAAAATGCGATATGATGGAAACCGTTGTAAACATTGCGGGAAAAACGCTGAATCGAGCATTTAAAAATGCAAATAGTAAAGCTGTTTCAGAAAACAAGGTGTTTAGCCCACAAAACTGGATAAAGTCAAAAACATCTATTATAACTCTGACAGAAGCACTTCGGGTGAGACTGGATGCAATGGAGGATGATGAAACCAACCTTGGAGCAAAAATTCAAGTATGCTGTAAGTTGGAGAAGCAAGACTTTGGCCCAAGATGGACCGCTGATTAGTGCAGCAAGTTTAACAGAAGTCAAAATGCAAATAATGCTTACTCCGGGTGGAAAAAGCATTACGTCATTATAAGTGAACAAGCCGGCCTGCGGATTGCTTGGTGTGCAATCCGCAGGCCGGCTTTTTTACCTCATCCCAAACTTCCTGTCCAGACTCCTGTATTGCAACGCCTCGGACAGATGCGCGGCGTCTAAAACATCACTTCCGTCTAAATCGGCCACGGTGCGGGCTACCCGCAAAATGCGGTCATAGGCGCGGGCGCTGTATCCCAGCCGTTCAAATGCGCCGCGCAAAATTTTCTCGGCGGCGGGGGTCATGCGGCAGTAGCGGCGCAGCGCACTGGAAGGCAGCTGCGCGTTGCAGCGCACGCCGCGCAGGGCCTTGTACCGCTCCCGCTGCAAGGCGCGGGCGGCCATGACCCGGGCGCGGATGTCGGCACTCGGCTCGCCGCCTAACTCCGACGCCAAATCGTCATATTCCACCGGGAGCGCTTCAACGTGCAGGTCGATACGGTCCAGCAGCGGCCCCGAAATGCGCCGCCGGTAGGCATCCACGGCACTGGGCGTGCAGGTGCACTCCCGCGTCGGGTGGCCTAAGTAGCCGCACTTGCAGGGGTTCATGGCGGCCACCAGCATAAACTTACAGGGGTAGGATGCCGACCCATGCACGCGGCTGACCGTGACTTTGCCATCCTCCAACGGCTGGCGCAACACCTCCAGCGTGTCGCGGGCAAACTCCGGCAACTCATCCAAAAACAGCACACCGTTGTGGGCCAGGCTCACCTCGCCGGGGCGGGGCACAGACCCGCCGCCCACGATGGCGGTGGAACTGACACTGTGGTGCGGGCTGCGGAATGGCCTTTCCCTGACCAGTCCCGCGCCGCCGCGCAAAAGCCCGGCCACCGAATAAATCGCGCTCGTTTCCAACGCTTCCTCATAGGTCAGCGGCGGCAGAATGCCCGGCAGCCGCTTTGCCAGCATGGACTTACCGGTACCCGGTGGGCCGACCAACAGCAGGTTGTGTCCGCCTGCGGCGGCAACCTCCATCGCCCGGCGGGCCTCGCTCTGCCCGCGCACATCGGCCATATCCGGCCCCAGCCAGACACCATTTTCGTCGTATCCTTCGGGCGTGGCCGGGGTGATGGGCTCCGCGCCGCACAGGTGCAGCACAACATCCTGGGCACTGCGGGCAGGGTAGACGGTCAGCCCTTCGGCCACAGCGGCTTCGGCGGCGTTCTCGGCGGGCAGAAACAGCTCCTTCACGCCGTTCTGCACAGCGGCCATCGCCATGGGCAGAACGCCGGTCACGGGGCGTAATGTGCCGTCCAGGCCCAGCTCTCCTAAAAACGCCCGCTCGCTGCCGGGGACGGGCAGCTTGCCCTGCGCGGCCAGAATGCCTACGAACACCGGCAGGTCATATACCGGCCCGGTCTTGCGCACGTCGGCGGGGGCAAGGTTGATGGTAATACGGCTGGCGGGCCACTCGTAGTGCAGGTTCTTGATGGCACTGCGCACCCGCTCGCTGCTCTCCTTTACCGCCGAATCCGGCAGGCCCACCAGATTGAACTGCGGCAGCCCGCCGGACAGATCGGCCTCCACCTGCACGATGTACCCGGCTAACCCAGTCACGCCGAGGCTTGTCACTTTTGCATACATAGGCGGCTCCCTTTACAGTTTTTCCACGCCGGGAATCAGTGCGGGGTCATACATGACTTCGGAATGGTTGTCCAGCACAAGCTCCCGGTGCAGCAGGTGCCCGGTCTGTGCGTCCAGTGTCTCCTTGTAAATCTTCGACACACGGTAATATTTGCCGCCCTCTTTTTGGAAGTGGTGCCCTTCCTCCACAATGCGGTAGCGGCAGGGCAGGGGGCGCTCACACCGCAGCTCGGCGTAGAGGTTGTCCTCATCGCACCACAACAGCAGCTGGAACGTCTGGTCCGTCTCATTTTTAAAACGGTAGTCGCCGTTATTGTAAAACACCGACGTGCCGGAACTGAACGGCACCCGCGGCCCCTCGTCGGGGGCCAGCGCGTCGGAGTGCTTGTGGAACTCGGTCACGGTCAGAGGGCTTACCAGCACAACGCGATGAATCGTGTTTGCCAGGTTGCACAGCCCGCCGCCGATGCCCGGCAGAATATGATTACGCACCAAAATCCGCCCATCTCGGTAGCCCTTGCGCTTGGTCGTCTTGCCCACCCGATGCCAGAAGGAAAACGTCTCGCCCGGGCGGATGAGAATGCCGTTGAGCCTTTCATTGGCAAGGCGGATGTTGACGGCCTTGTTCTCCTGCAAGACTGGGTCGATGCCCTTGCCGCGCTTGATGAGATGCGAACTGTACTGCGCCACTATGCAGGGCAGAGGCGCGGTATCCTGCGTGTCGGCATAGTTTTCCTGTGCGAAAAAATTCTTGATATGGCGCTTGCAGATTTCCTTTTGCAGCGCAATTTTGTAACAGGTCGGGCTGATATCGCAGAACATGAAACTGCCTCACTTTCCTATGCCGTCCAAACGGTCCCGGCGGCGCGGGTCACGGTGGTAAAACCAGAGGATGGCTTTTTCCAGCACACGCTTTTTGCCATAGTGCGTCTCGCCGGGCAGCCGGATGAAATCCACCAGGATGCTGTCCAGCCCGGCGCGGTTCGCGCCGCGGATATCCCGAAACACCTGGTCGCCGACGCAGACGACCTGCTCGGGCGGCAGGCCCAGTATGGCGCAGGCCCGGCGGTAGGCAGCGGGGTCGGGCTTGCCCGCCTCGGCAATAAAAAGCGTGCGGATATTGCGGTTGAATCGCTCGATGCGCGCGGCAGAATTGTCGGAGAGCAGCAGTGTTTTCAGCCCTAGGCTGTGGATATGGCGGAACAGCGCATCCACCTCGGGCGTGGAATCGTCGCCGTGGTGGACAAGCGTGTTGTCAATGTCAAACAAAATGCCTTTGTAGCCCAGCGCGGCCAGCTTTTCATAGTCGATGGCAAATACACTGGGAACATGGGCCGTGGGGTACCAACGCTCAAGCATACGGGGCCTCCATATAGTCGCAGACGGTGTTGATCTGGTCGGCGATATCCCCGCCAAAAGCGTGCGCAAAAAAGGCACTGCCGATGGTGAAATACGCGGCCCCGGCAGCTTTGATTTCATCCAACCGGGCAAAGCTGTTCACACTGCCCGCCAGGCAGATCGGCGCATGGACCGCCGAGATGAACGCACGGTTCAGCGCCGCCGCGTCGCCGGTATAGCGGTAGCCCAGCAGATCAATGCCGTCCACGCCCTTGGCTAAATAGCCCTCGGCCTCGCAGATCATCCCCGCCGGGGTACCGTGCAGGATAGAGGGACGGCCAGAAATTTGCCCGACGAAGGGCATATACCGCAACCCATGGGCGCGGCAATAAGCATGGACGGCGTCAGAGTAGACCGTACCCATCAGGACATCACACCCGCAGGCGGCGGCCATTTCAGCCCCGCGTAGGCATTCTGGCTCAGTGTAGGCGACGACCTCCAAACAGGTCGTCTTGCCGCAGGCTTTCATCCGGGCAAACAGGGCCTGCATCTCGGCGAAGGGAAGACCTTCCTCTTTAAAGCCCCAATACCGGGCGCGGGTGTGCTGACACCGGGCAAAGACTGCGGCGGCATCGGGCACAGTGACGTCGTTGTGAGTCAGCATGACGATGAGTTCAGGCGTATGTTTCATATAGGTCCACGGCTTTCCTTGGATATAATCATCAATGTGCAGAGCAGATACCTTCACTATACACTGGAAAACGCCGTTTGGCAAGGGCAAAAGGCGAAAGAAACTGTAAAAATCAGGCAAAAATAAACAAAATTCGATTGACAGGGTGCGGCAAAGTTGGTATATTTAGAGTATACCTAAGTTAGTATTTCCTATGGAAAGTGAAGGTGTTTTACTTATGTATCAAGATATGTATGAGCGCTGGCTCACCGCAGAGCTGGACGACGCCGACCTGAAACCTGAGTTGGAAAGCGTCAAGGGCGACGATGCCGCCATCCAGGACCGCTTTGCCGTAGCCCTGAAATTCGGCACCGCCGGTCTGCGCGGCGTCATCGGCGCAGGCACCAACCGCATGAACATCTATACCGTGGCAAAGGCTTCTCAGGGTCTGGCAGACTATTTGAAAAAGAACTTTGAAACGCCGTCTGTGGCCATCGGTTACGACAGCCGCATCAAGAGCGATGTGTTTGCAAAAGTCGCCGCCGGTGTGTTTGCAGCGAATGGCGTCAAGGTCAACATCTGGACTGTCCTGATGCCGGTTCCTACCGTGTCCTTTGCGACCCGCTATCTGCACACCTCTGCGGGTGTCATGGTGACGGCTTCCCACAATCCCAGCAAGTACAACGGCTATAAGGTCTACGGCGCTGACGGCTGCCAGATTACCACCGAGGCCGCTGCGGAAATTCTGGCTGAGATCGAGAAGCTGGACATCTTTGCCGACGTCAAGACCAGCGATTTTGAAGTAGGCGTGGCAGAGGGCAGCATCCGGTACATCCCGGACGAGGTCTACACTGCCTTTGTGGAGCAGGTCAAGAGCCAGTCTGTTCTCTTTGGCGAGACCGTCAACAAGGATGTGGCCATCGTGTACAGCCCGTTGAACGGCACCGGCCTGAAGCCTGTGACTCACACCTTGAAGGAGACGGGCTACACCAACATCACCGTGGTCAAAGAGCAGGAGCAGCCGGACGGCAACTTCCCGA
>ERZ772883.2058-NODE-2058-length-13442-cov-27.533652_pt1 | contig 13442 bp, 7 predicted proteins | sample MGYA00580575_ERZ772883 | MGnify/ENA primary metagenome ERZ772883 (study PRJEB29015, sample SAMEA2737666) | human gut metagenome | biome: human gut; feature: human-associated habitat; material: faeces | place: China | collected 2012 ...
CGAGGGTCCACCCGTTCCCATCCCGAACACGGAAGTTAAGCTCGCTTCTGCTGACGATACTTGGCTGGAGACGGCCCGGGAAAATAGGTAGCGCCAACACTCCTCCTTAGCTCAATGGTAGAGCATTCGGCTGTTAACCGAAGGGTTGTTGGTTCGAGCCCAACAGGGGGAGCCAAAGGGTGAGCCGCCATCCGTAAGGTGGCGGCTCATTTCTTATTCAGGTCAGCCGCGTAGACTTGGGCCTTTAGCTCAGTTGGTTAGAGCAGACGGCTCATAACCGTCCGGTCCCGGGTTCGAGTCCCCGAAGGCCCACCACACAGGGGTATAGCTCAGTTGGTAGAGCAGCGGTCTCCAAAACCGCGTGTCGAGAGTTCGAGCCTTTCTGCCCCTGCCAAAAGAAGCCATGACGTTGTCATGGCTTCTTTTTTTTCGCCGGTGGCTCCGCTTTTGCGGCAGATGCCCGCGCAGCCGGCCACAGGCGGCGGGAAAACGCCGGAATTGTGCGGAGAGACGGCCTTTGACACACGATGCTCCGGGTTTTGTCGATATTAAATAGAAAAAAACGAAGAATTTTGTGCGGAAATAAAGTTGATTGTTTGTCGAAATGGTGCTATGCTATCCCGTGTATATCCAGAAAAGGGAAATCACCCCGCAATGGGACGATTTTCCAGCCCGCGCAGGTGCAAGGGGCGCCTGCATTGGAGGGAGATACCGGCAGAAAAGGGTACCCTTTTCCCGTTTCAACCCAGTTGAAACGATGGCTTTTCCGCATGGGACGGCGTTCCGCGCGGCGGAGCCTGCCACTGATCCGCAGGGGGTGCGGACTCGCCGGTGCAGTGCCGCGGGCACGGTGCGGACAGCGCATAGCATGATTCCGCAGACAGACCAAAAAATCACATGAAAGGATGGGGGAACATGAACAAAACAAGAATGGGCAAAAGAGCAGCGTCATTACTGCTTTCGCTGGTAATGATGCTGTCTCTGCTGCCGACGGCGGCGTACGCTGCGATGGCGGACGGCGTCGACACCCAGGGCGCGATCGTCTCCGAAAACGGAACGGGCGTGTCCGACGACAGCAACAGCAGCGGTAACACCGATGACTTGCAGGTCGGAGACAGCAAGGACAGCGGTAACACCGGCGACCAGCAGGTCGGAGGCAGCAGCGGCAGCGGCACGGCGGATGATCCCACCGGTGCTGAGGGCGGCGCTGATCCTGCCGATTCTGTGAACGGAAACGATTCCGCAGACCCGCAGGATGATGGGGATGCGGTGCTGCCCACTGCCACCACCGTGGTCAGCACCAGCGAGGAACTGGTGGCGGCTATCGCTGCGGCCAGCGATGGTGACACCATCACGCTGGGCGAGGGCGAGTTTACCACTTACGGCAACACCTCTCCCAAGAAGTCTCTGACCTTCGAGGGCGTGGGCACGAATACCGTGTGGACCATCGGCGACCTGAACCAGGACGCCAAAGGTGAGGGAAATGGCGATTGCAGCTTTGAGGGCTGTGAGACCATCACCTTCAAAAACATGACCCTCAAAGTCGACAACAAGAACTATCGCGGCTTCATCCGGATCAACAATACCGTGGTGGAGAACTGCACTCTTGAGGGCAGGACTGCATACTGGGGCTATGAGACCGCGAAGTTTGTGAACGCTACCTTCAATGCACCGGAGGGCGACTATGCTCTGTGGGATTATTCCACCAAGGACATGTCCTTTGACGGCTGCACGTTCACCATTTCCGGTAAGGGCGTCAATGTCTACGTGGAGGCCGGCAATGCCGACAAGGACGTTACGCGCACGGTAGCAGTGAACAACTGCACAGTCAACTCCTCCGCAGAGGGCAAGGCGTTCCTGAACATCAAGAACAGCACGCAGTCTTATGATGTGACGCTGAGCGGCGAGAACACGGTGACAGGCCTTGCAGAGGACAGCACTACCGGCTCCGCGCTGTATCAGGTGCAAAGTACTGAGGTCACTGAGACCACCGGTAATCCTGTCACGGTGAAGCAGGAGAACACGGCTGGCGAGCTTGTGACCGTTTACGAGGTCAAGAAAACGGAGAAAGCCTACGTGGCAGAGGTCGGGAGCAACAAGTACGACTCCCTGCAGGCAGCTATCGACGCGGCTGCTAAGAATGCGACCGTGACCCTGCTGGCGGACACCCGCGAGAATGTCACCATAAGCACATATGGACTGACCCTCGACCTGAACGGTCACACCCTCAACGGCGGCACCGTGAAGGGCAAGCCCGCACTGACCGTTACGGCCCGCGTCACCGTCAAGGACAGCAGCGCGGCGAAGACCGGTATCATCATGCGTGAGGATACCGCGGAGAACTCCGGCGTCAGCTCCCACTATGTCATTGACATTCAGGACGGCTGGCTTTTCTTCGAGAGCGGCAACGTTACGAACAACAGCGGCGTTGTTGGAGTGAAGGGCGCGTCCCTGGTGCGCGTGGGCGATGACAGCATCGCCAAGTATCCCGGACTGACCATCAGTGGCGGCACGTTTACTCAGGATAACTTCATCGTGATCAAGGTCGATCGCGGTACGTTCTACCTGAAAGGAGACGGTACGCTGAATTCCAAAAACAGCTATGCGGTGGAGAACTGGAAGTTCGCTGAGATCAAGGGCGGCACGGTCAACGGCACAGTTGCAGCCTGGACGTACAGCGGCGGTCACAACAGCGATCTGACGATCAGCGGCGGCACCGTCAACGGTAACGTGCTCTCTGTGAACTACGGCAGCGCCGAGGGTAAGTTGGCCAAGGTCAGCATCACCGGCGGCACTGTCAACGGTGCGCTGGGCACCTATACCTACGGCAATGGCTTGATTCCTATCGAAGACCCCGCTAAGGCGACTATCGCTGTCACCGGCGGTACATTCTCCAAAGACCCCAGCAAGTACGTGGTGGAGAATTCCGGCGTTACTCCAAACGGCGACGGCACTTTCGGCGTGGCGAAAGCCTATCTGGCCACGGTCGGCGGCACCTCCTACTACACCATGGACGAGGCGTTCAAGGCGCAGACGGCCAGCGGCGAGGCTATCGTCATGCTGCGCGATTATACCACCGGTTCAACGTTCAACTCCGGCACCGTTAAACGCACGGTGGATCTGAACGGCCACACCTGGACCTGCACCGGCACGGATGCAAACAGCGCGGCCTTCGAGATCAACAACCCCAATGCAACGCTGACCGTGAAGAACGGCAAGGTGGTCAGCAGCCAGCTGGTGGGTCTGATCCCCTCCGCCATGGGCGGCACCATCAAGTATGACAATTCCAGTCTGGTGTTCGATGGCGTCGTGATGACGACCACCGCCCGCAGCGGCATCGAGACCAACGGCAACAACACCAACGATACCGTGACGCTGAGGAACAGCACGCTGAACGTGCCCAACGGCTTCGGCATCTACTTCCCCAGCTCCGGCACGCTGACCATCGACAACAGCGTCATCAACGCCAAGACCATGGGCGTGCAGGTCTGCTCCGGCAGCCTGAACATCACCGGCGCTAAGACGGCCATCACCGTCACTGGTGACGGCATTCCCAAGACCATTAACGACGGCGCCATCGAGGACGGCGCGGCCATCTCCATCGTGAACCGCACCGGCTACAAGGGCCTGTCCAATATCGAGGTCAAGGGTGGCACGTTCACGGCCAAGGACGGCAACGCCGCGGTCAAGGCCTACAACTGGAAGGACCTGACCGAGAGCGCGTTTGACAACAGTGAGAACGTTGTTGCCATTTCCGGCGGTACGTTCTCCAGCGAGGTGGACAAGTCCCTGTGCGCTGAGGGCTTCATCCCCACCCAGAACGCGGATGGCACCTTCGGCGTCAAGGTAGGCCAGTATGTTGCCGAGGTCAACGGCGCCAAGTACGCGACCCTGGCCGAGGCCATCGACGCGGCGCAGGACGGCCAGACCGTGAGACTGCTGGCTGATGCCACTGAGGACGTGGTCATCAGCAAGAGCATCACCCTCGATCTGGGCGGCAAGACCCTGACCAACACCAACGCCGGCAAGGCCACGATCTCCGTGACCGGCGGCACCGTCACCGTGCAGAACGGTAGTGTTATCGGCGGCACCAGCTACTACAACATCGAGGTCACGAAGAACAGCAATGCCAACCTGACGCTGACGGATGTGACCGCCACGGCGGGCAACAATGGCTCCTCCATGATCGACAACTACGGCACCCTGACCATCACCAGCGGTACCTACACCGGCGGTCTGAACGTGGTCAAGAGCGAGGAAGGCTCTGTGCTGAATATCAGCGGCGGTACGTTCACGCTGGAATATGCGACGAATGGATACACAGGAGTTATCTTTGCGTACGGTGATACCACCATCAGCGGCGGCGAGTTTATCCAGAACTTGACCACCACAGGACGGTGGAACCACCCGCAGGTCATCCTGACTGGTGTTGTGGAGGGCTATACCGCTATCACGAAGGTTACCGGCGGTCACTTCGTCAACAAGATGTCTGGGGAGAGCATTTTCCGCGGTGTCGGCAAGGCCACCTCTGACAACTTCAAGGTTTCCGGCGGTACGTTCAATAAGAGCATTTCCGAAAGCTTCTGCGCCGATGGCTTCATCCCCACCAAGAACGCGGACGGCACCTACGGTGTCAAGGAAGGCAAATTTGTCGCCGAGGTCGGCAGCAAGAAGTACGAGACGCTGGCCGACGCGATCCGTCTGGCTACAAAGGGCCAGACCGTGAGACTGCTGGCGGATGTGGAGCAGAACACCCAGCTGACCATCGGCAAGAGCATCACGCTGGACCTGAACGGCAAGACCATCAAGAACACGGTGGACATCTGGGGCGATACTGCCAACGCCATCCTGTCCATCACGAATGGCGCCAAGGTGACCATCACTGGTAACGGCACCATAGATGCCAAGGAGAACGACTGCTACACCATCAACGTGGTGAAGGGCGACCTGACCATCGAAAACGGCACCTTCTACGGCAACGTCAGCGTGGTTCAGGTGGAGGAGGGTACCCTGTCCGTCAAGGGCGGCACCTTCGACCTGCACCAGAAGTGGGAAGGCAGCAGCAAGTATCTGTTCAACTGCATCGACAGCGAGTTCACCTCTGGTAATGCGAAGGTCGCCATCAGCGGCGGTACGTTCGTCGGCTTCGACCCCAACGTCTCCCCCGAGCAGAAGGTGGACGGCAAGACTCCCAGCTTCGCGGCTCCCGGCGTTGGTATCACCAAGAACGAGAACGGCTCCTTCACGGCGGCTGCCGGTATGACCGCCCAGATTCTGGACAAGGACGGCAATTCCGTCAAGGCGTACAGCACTCTGGCCGAGGCCGTTGCGGCGGCTCAGGACGGCCAGACCGTGAGACTGCTGGCTGACGCCGAGAGCAGCATCAAGGTCAACGCGAATATCACCATCGACCTGAACAAGATGACCGTGACCGGTAGCTTTGTCACCTACGGCGAAGTGACCATCCAGAACGGTACCATTGATGTTCCCGACGGCAAGACGAACTATGCCTACGGCAAGTTGACACTGGCGGATGTGGACATCACCGGCAAGGCGGCCAGCAGTTCTCTGCTGAGTGTGAACTACAACGGCAGCGTGACTATCGACAAGGATTCCACCATCGTTGCGGACAGCGAACAGCGTCATTTTCCTGCGGTGTTCATCAAGGGTCAGGATGACAGCGGCAAGACCTATGCTCCCGAACTGAATATTTACGGCACGGTGCAGAGCGCCAAGACACCCGCCATCCAGGGCAACGGCACTGACAGAGGCGTGTCCCACGTCAACGTGTTTGAGGGTGCAGTTGTCAAGTCCGAGACGCTTGCTATCTACCTGCCCCAGCCCTGCGAGGTCAACATCACCGGCGGCCTGGTGGAGGGCTACTGCGGTATCGGCATCAAGTCCGGTACGCTGAACATCTCCGGCGGTACGGTCCGCGGCGTTGCCAACGACAATGTCATCGGCGATGAGTATTCCCAGACCAACGGTATCAGCTATGACGGCTCTGCCATCATGATCGACTCCTACATCGGCTACGCCGGTCAGGTTCAGATCAACATTTCCGGCAACGCTGTGGTGGAGAGTAAGTATTCCACCGCTATCCGTGAGATCGGTAACGACAAGAGCCAGACTAACCTGGTGGGCCTGGACATTACCGGCGGCACGGTGCTGGGCGCCAAGGATACGGACGCTGTTCTGGTCCGCGACGTGACCGCCAAGGATGTCAACATCTCCGGCGGCGAGTTCAGCAGCATCGTCAAGAAGGAGTATTGCGCTCCTGGCTTCACGCCTGTGACGACTGCCAACAGTGAGGGTCGCTACGGCGTGGAGATCGGCATGTTCACCGTCATGGTGACGTCCCGCACCACCGGCAGCAACAGCCCCGTGGCCAATGTGACCGGCGGCGGCAGCGACATCACCTACGCGGTTGGCACCAAGGTCACGGCGTCCGCCATCAGCGGCTACAAGTTCGTGGGCTGGTTCGTCAACGAGTACACCGGCACGCCGTACAGCACCGACCTGACCTGCGAGGTCAAGCCCACCGCTGACTGCACCATGATCGCGGTCTATGAGCCCATCAGCGGCGGCAAGTTCTGGCTGACTGTTACGGCTTCCGAGTTCACGGTCAACGGCGGCGCGGTGCAGGATTCCTACCTGTATGAGCAGTTCGCCATCGGCACATCTGTGACGGTGGAGTTCACCGGCAGCGAGAACTTCCTGTACTGGGTCAACGCATCCAACAAGGTGGTCTCCACCGATAAGAGCTACACCTTCGTCATGGGTAGCGAGACGACCCTGAAGGCTGTGTACGGCAAGGCGCGTCAGAATCAGGCCACCGTGGTGTTCATCTCCCACAGCGACCAGATCATCAGCTCCAAGGCCTACACCACCAACGATACCATCCAGTTCCCCGTGCCTCCCATCAAGATGGGCTGCACCTTCACTGGCTGGTCCATGACGGAAGCTGAGATCCGCGCGGCCATGGCCAACAACAGCGGCATCATTCAGGTGCGCGCACTCTATACGGAGCCCAGCATCGCCTGCTCGGTGACGGTGATTTATCCCGATGGCATCGGCAATGATGTCGTGAACGCGGTGGTCGGTAAGGCTATCAACGTGACGGCCAAGGACATCGAGGGCAAGACCTTCTCCTACTGGACGGACAACGACGGCAACGTTCTGGGCTACACCAAGACGCTGAAGCTGGCCCCCAGCGGTGACATGACCGTGAAGGCTGTTTACGACGAGGCCGCCGAGGTCAAGCCTGTCATCTCCATGACGGCTATTGATGCCAGCGCGGGCGATGGTTACTGGGTGATTTCCTTCACGGCAACGCGTGCGGTGCCCGAGGGCTACGAGCTGGTGAAGCAGGGTATCCTGTATAGCATTGATAGCCGCTGCGCTGGCGATGCGGGCAAGGATTACCTGAAGCTGACGGCGGACGGTACAGTGCCCGAGGGTGTGTATGAGTTCATCGGTAGCAGCGGTGAACTGAATGGCGTGACCCGTTTCAACGGCGGGGTCCGGACGGCGGATACCACTCTCTACGGACGCGGCTACATGATCCTGAAGAACAGCGCTGGCGAGGTTATGTACGTGTACGCGGATACGATCCTGTCCGGCAGTTACAACAGCCTGAACAAGTAAAGGAGGGAAATCAGTGGATAAAAAGCAGTATGAAGCTCCGGAGATGCAGGTCATTCTGACCACCGGTGAGGACATCATCACCACCAGCGGCGACAGCGGCATCGATGAGGGTGATGGCCCCAGCATCCTGGGCTAAGAACCATCTCCGACCCTAACCCAAAACAGGGGCATAGTCCGCGCGGACTATGCCCCTGTGCGCAAAGCAAAGGAGCGACTTATGAAAAAACTCATCCCCGTGCTGCTGTCGCTGCTCATGGCGCTGGCCATGACGGCCACGGCGCTGGCTGCCACCGTCTACACCGAGGGTGCGCTGCACTACACCATCGCGGACGAGTCCATCACCATCACCGGCTATTTCGGCAAGGACGCCGCAGTCACCGTACCGGCCAGCATCGCCGGTATCCCTGTGAACACCATCGCCAAGGGCGCGTTCACGGGCAATGACAACGTGAAAACGGTGGACCTGCCGGACACCATCACTGCCGTGGAGGAGGGGGCCTTCGCCTCCGGCATCACGGTGAACTACAACAGCAACGTCAACGGCGGCAACACGCCGGGCGACAGCAAGCCCGATGACAGCAAGCCGGACGACAGCAAGCCCGATGACAATAAGCCCGCCGACAACAAACCCAACAACGGCGGCTCCGGCACCACCACCGGCGCCGGCACGGGCACCGTGGACGTGGACAACTCCGGCACTGCCGGCGACACCACCGGTACCACGGGCGGCGCCGGCGGCGCAGAGGACACCGGCATCGACGAGGGCACCGTCTCCGTGGACGACCTGCCGGACTCTGCCGACAGCCAGACCGGCGCACAGGACAGCGCCGCCGTTCCTCAGCAGAGCGCGGGGCTCACATGGCTGTGGGTGCTGCTGGGCGTCATCGCCGTGGCGGCGATCATCGGCATCGTCGTGACGCGGAAAAAGAAGCACTGAGACACGAAACCGCAGGAGGGTAAGCCCTCCTGCGGTTTTTTGCGCAAAAAAAGGAAGCGGACGGGTCACGTCCGCTCCAAGTGAGGAGAAAAATGATGGAAAACTAATTTCAAACGGGCGCTGCCCGCTGAAAACATGGGAAGATCAGAACAGGGTACACAGCAGCCACGTCAGTCCGATGGCCGCCGCGCCGATGGCGGCCCACAGCCAACCGGGGACGCGGACGCGCCGGCGCGGCAGACCCTGACAGCGGGCATAGTTCTTGGCGATGCGGACGGCCTGATCCACCAGCTGCTGTGAGCTGACGCCGCCGCCATCGGTGCGCAGAATGAAAATGGCCTGTTCGAAGATCTGGGGGTCCGGAGAATCCACCACGATGACGCGGCGGGAAATACCTTTAACCAAGCATATGCCCTCCTTGCTGTCCGTTTACTGCGCCGCCCTATCGCATCGGGCGACGGTAGTAGTATGGACGGCGCGGCGGCAGATTATACCTGCGCGGGGCCATTTTCTTCGCCCCGCAGCCGGTGCAGCGCCAGCACGGCGCAGTCATCGGACCGCCCGCCGTGTTCGGCGGACATGGTGAGGATGCGGCGGGCCAGGGCGTCGGGAGTGCCGCCGCCCCAACCGGCCAGCAGATCCTGAAGCCACTCGTCCCCGTCGCCGCCGACCACGCCGTCGGAGACCATCACCAGCCAGCCGTCCGGCGGCAGGACGAAGCGGATGACATCGGGCTGGCGGTCCACCCCCTCCAGTCCCGCAGGAAGCGCCGCGCCGCCGTACCGCGTGACGCGGCCCAGCTTTTTCAGATACGACGGCGCCGCGCCGTATTTATAGAGCGCGGCCTCACCGGTGCTGCGGTCCAGCCGCAGCAGGTCGATGGTGGTGAAGCCCGCGCCCTCACGGCAGCGCAGCAGCATCGCCGTGTTCAGTGTTTTCAGGGCCGGCAGCGGCTCCACGCCCGCCTGTAAAAACTGCTTCAGTAACCGCACGGTCATGGCGGCCTCGCGCTGGGCGGCCTCGCCGCTGCCCATGCCGTCGGACAGCAGCAGGCACGCCGCGCCGCCCGCCTCGAAGGACGCCGCCTGATCGCCGCACAGTGTCTCGCCTTCCTTGGGCCGCAGGGCGATGGCGGTGCGGCAGGTAAAGCGGGGCGGCGCCGACACCGGCACGCCGGAGGACAGCACCTCCGACATCTGGGCGTACTGCTGCCGCGCCATCTGATACGCCTCCTCCAGCTGGAGCCGGTGGGCGCGGCGCAGCAGGAACTGGTGCAGCTGGTCGTTCAGCGCCTCCAGCAGCTGGGGGAAGTGCAGGCAGCGGCTGGCAAAATGCAGGGGGAAGTCCTCTGCGCAGGCGCTGCCGCGGCGCAGCAGGCGGGGACAGGCGTCGTTGAAGGCATTGTAGGTGTCGTTGTAGTGTGCCTGCCAGCAATCCCGCTGCAATAGACACCCTGCGCAGACCTGTTCCGCTGCGCGGTCGAACAGCACGGCGGGGTTCTCCGGCCGCGGCGGCGTCACCTCGGTGAAAAAGCTGTCGTACACGGCACGGAACGCGGCGGCGGGGGTGGCCGCCTGCTGGGACGGCGGCACAGGCGCCTGCTGGGCGAGGCGCAGCGGCAGGCGCTGCGGCAGCAGGAGATAGAGCCCCGCGCCCGCCACGCTCTGAAACAGCAGAGGCAGCGGGTCCGGTCCGTCCAGCAGCGTATATCCGGCCATGGCTGCGGCAGTATACACCAACGGCACGGCCAACCGGCCCCGCTCCCTGACAGCGGAGGCGGCTCCCATCCCGCCGCAGCACACTGCGGTCAGCAGCACCGCATCGCCGGTGAACAGATCCATGGCCAGACCGGCCACGGCTCCCGCCGCCGCGGCGGAGGCGGGGGACAGGCACTTCGCCGCGGCCATCAGCAGCGCCGCCGCCAGCATACCGCCCACGCGGAAGCCGGAGAACGACCAGCCGTAGGCGGTAAGGGACAGCCCCAGACCCAGCAGGAACAGCGCCTGCCCGCGGCTCACCGCCGAGGCATTGGCGTCCGACAGCGACGGCAGCAGCGCTGCCGCAGCGTACAGCACGGTACAGGCAGCGGCGCACAGCGCCCACTGCCGCGGCTGCCGCTGGATGAGATAGGCCGACTGCACCAGCAGCGTCATCAACACGGCAGCCACAGGCCGGAATACCGGACGGCGGTACAGGCGGGTGGTGCAGAACGCCGTGTTGGCACAGAAGATGAGGATGGCGGCGGCGGTGTGGCGCAGCCCCGCCTGAAAATCCAGAAAAAGGAAAGCGCCCAGTCCCGCGCCCAGCAGGGCGCTGAGCCCGGGCCAGCTGACGCCTGCGGCGGAGACAGCCGCCAGCGCCCATGGGCTGTACAGGCCGTCCAGCGCCGCACCGGACAGCAGAAACGCGGCGGCCGCCGGTAAAAACCCCGTCAGCAGGGAGCGGAGCGGGACGGACCGGACGGCCTCGGTGACAGTTTTCAAGGCTTGTCCCTCCTTTCACGCCTATTGTAACCGGAACGGCGGACGCATCCTGTCGGGAAATGGCGGCGCATCCCAAAGCCGCCGGCCGCAGCGGCGGAAAATTTTGCTGTTGTATTTCCCACGCCGATTTGGTACAATGCCGTTGACAGAAACTGACACACTTCGTACAGGAGGAGACCCATGAAAAAGCTGTTTGCCATGCTGATGGCACTGACGATATTAATGACCATGGCCGCCTGCGGACAGCAGACGACGGACGAGGCCGGCGGCACCGTGGACCCCGGTGCCGTGGAGGATCAGGGTACCTCGGGTCAGGTGGACATGCCCGCCGATGACGCCGGCACGCCGGAGCTGGGCAGCGTCAACGGCGGCACCTACACCAACGAGTTCGCCGGCATCGGCTGCACGCTGGACGAGACCTGGACGTTCTACACCGAGGCGCAGATCGCGGAGATCAACGGCTTCCTGACGGAGGGCACCAGCGACGAGGATATGCGCCAGCTGATGGAGGAGAACCAGAGCGTGTACGATATGTACGCCTCCTCCACCGATGGGCTGATGACCATGAACGTGGTGTTCCAGAACATGGGACTGCTGTTTGGCACCACCATGAGCGCTCAGGACTACGTGGAGCTGTCCGCAGAGCAGCTGCCCGACGCCATGGGCACCTACGGCTTTGAGGACGTGACAGCGTCCGTGACCACGGCGGAGTTCGCCGGTGCGGAGTGTCCCGCGATCGCCATCACCGCCACGGTACAGGATACCCCCATGTATGAGCTGCTGGTGTGCATGAAGGAGGGCAACTACATCTACTGCGTGACGCTGTGCAGCTACACGGAGGATGTGACGGCCCAGATGGCAGCGCTGTTCTACACGCTGTAAGCAGCAAACCCGTGAGCCGCGGCAGACGCCGCGGCTCGCTTTTTCGGAAAGGAGCGGAGACCATGGCAAAATATGTGCTGATACCGGATTCCTTCAAAGGAACGCTGTCCTCGGAGAACATCTGCCGCATCGCGTCGGAGGAGATATTGCGGCTGGAGCCGGAGGCGGAGATCTGCGCCATTCCGGTGGCGGACGGCGGCGAGGGCACGGTGGACGCCTTTCTGGCCGCCGTGGGCGGCACGCGGGCGGAGGTGCCCTGCACAGGGCCCTGCGGCCAGGAGGTCATGGGTTTTTACGGCCTGCTGCCGGACGGTACGGCGGTGGTGGAAATGGCCGCAGCGGCGGGTCTGCCGCTGGCGGGCGCGTGCCGCGATCCGGAAAAGACCACTACCTACGGCGTGGGCCAGCTGATGGCCCACGCGCTGTCCCGCGGAGCAAAGCGGCTGGTGCTGGGACTGGGCGGCAGCGCCACCAACGACGGCGGCTGCGGCGCGGCCGCCGCGCTGGGCGCGGAATTTCTGGACGTGAAGGGACGGGCGTTCGTGCCTACCGGCGGGACGCTGACCCAAATCGCCCATATCCGCATGGAGGGGCTGCGGGAGACGATGGCGGGCGCGGAGGTCACGGTGATGTGCGACATCGACAACCCCCTGTGCGGTCCCGCTGGTGCGGCGGCGGTGTTCGGACCTCAGAAGGGGGCGGACGCGGCCATGGTGGCCCGTATGGATGCGGGCCTGCGCCATCTGGCGGAGATGCTGGAAAAAGACGTGGGCATGGAGGTGCTGACACTGGCGGGCGGTGGTTCAGCCGGCGGCTTCGGGGCCGGTGCGGCGGCATTTTTCGGCGGACAGCTGCGCATGGGCATTGATGTGGTGCTGGATCTCACGGACTTTGACCGGAAATGCCGCGGTGCATCGCTGGTCATCACCGGCGAGGGTCATCTGGACAGCCAGAGCCTGCGGGGGAAGACGGTGGTGGGCGTGGCCCGCCGCGCCCGGGCGCTGGGTGTACCGGCGGCGGCGCTGGTGGGCGGCTGCGAGACGGCGCTGGACGCGGTGTACGCGGAGGGCGTGTCCGGCGTATTCCCCATTCATCCGGCGCTGTGTACCTGGCCCCAAGCCGCCGCGCGAACCGAGGAGGATCTGCGCTTCACCATGGACAATCTGCTGCGCTTTATGGCCGCCCTGCGGCGATAACAAAAAACGGGAGACCGCACCGCAGTCTCCCGTTTTCGTATATGGCTCCAAATGTAATCAGATGATCTTCTCAAAGACCATAGTGGCCTGGATGCGCTCGCCGCCCGGCATGCCCTCGCCGCTGGAGGCGGTGATGGTGTGCAGGCGGCAGCCCTTGCGCGTTCCGCGGCCCGCCCGCAGGCAAACGATTTTGCACAGCAAAATCCCTGCTCCAAAGAGAAAGACACCCGTGAGGGTGTCTTTCTTTTTGTATCCCGAAAACCACTCGCTGGGCGAGTGGTTCAAAAGAGGCTGCTG
>ERZ772883.2061-NODE-2061-length-13436-cov-6.209775_pt1 | contig 13436 bp, 10 predicted proteins | sample MGYA00580575_ERZ772883 | MGnify/ENA primary metagenome ERZ772883 (study PRJEB29015, sample SAMEA2737666) | human gut metagenome | biome: human gut; feature: human-associated habitat; material: faeces | place: China | collected 2012 ...
TGAACGTGATGTACGACATCCCGTCCGACCGCACGATCGACCGCGTGACCATCACCGAGGGCTGCGTGGAAGGAACGGAGCAGCCGAAGCTTTCTCATCGCACAGAACAGGGGGGGGCGGCGCAGGCGCTGCCTGCCGACCCTGCCTCATAAGGAGAACCCATGGAACCTGTAACAAAAAATCTTCCGGTCATCGCGCTGCGGGGGCTCAATATCTTCCCGCGCATGAACACCAGCTTTGACCTTGAACGCGAGATCTCCGTGCGTGCGCTGGAGCGCGCCATGGAGAACGGGGAAGAGGTCTTCCTCGTCACGCAGCGCGAGCTGGGCGTGGAGCTGCCGGAGGAAAAGGACCTCTACGAGATCGGCACGGTGGCGCGCGTGACGCAGATCCTGCGCGTGTCTGACCGCGTGCTGCGTGTGATGATGGAGGGGGCGTGCCGTGCCCGTTTGAAGCGCCTTTGGCAGCGCGAGCCGTTTTTGCAGGCGCAGGCCGAGCTCATCAACGAGCCGCCCGCGCTCTCGCGCTACGGCAAGCGCACCGAAGCGATGCTCCGCCAGACCTATGCCAATCTCACCGAATATACCGAGATCACGCAAAAGCTGCCCGACGAGGTCTATGCCGCCATTCTCAGCACGAATGACCCCGGATATCTGGCGGATTTTATCGCCCAGCAGCTCAATCTGCGCTATCAGGACAAGCAGGATATTCTCGACGAGCTGCGCCCGCTGCCGAGATTGCAGCGTATGAACGAAATTCTGCGCCGCGAGATCGATGTGACCGCGATGGAGCAGGACATTGAGAGCAAGGTCCGCTCCCGCGTCGGCAAGATCCAGAAGGACTTTGTCCTGCGCGAGCAGATCAAGGTCCTGCAGAACGAGATCGGCGAGGGCGGCGAGGACGAGGAACTTGACGAATACCGCAAAAAGCTCGCGCAGGCAAAGCTTGGCGACGAGGTGCGCGAAAAGCTCCTGAAGGATGTCGACAAGCTCGCCAAGCAGCCCTTCGGCAGCGCCGAGGCGAGCGTGCTGCGCAATTATCTGGATACCTGCCTGGAAATGCCGTGGGGCGAGGAGACAAAGGAGCGCGCGAGCGTGGACGCTGCGCGCAGGATTCTTGACCATGACCACTACGGCCTGCAAAAGGTCAAGGAGCGCATCCTTGAATTCATCGCCGTGCGCCAGCTCAACCCTGAGGCGAAGGGGCAGATTCTCTGCCTCGTCGGACCTCCGGGCGTCGGCAAAACGTCGATCGCGCTGTCTGTCGCCAGGGCAATGAACCGCAAGGTCGCGCGCCTTTCGCTCGGCGGCGTGCGCGACGAGGCGGACATCCGCGGCCACCGCAAGACCTATATCGGCGCGATGCCCGGCCGTATCATCGAGGCGATCACCCGCAGCGGCTCCATGAACCCGCTGCTCGTGCTCGACGAGGTGGACAAACTCTCGAGCGACGGACGCGGCGACCCCGCGTCGGCACTTCTGGAGGTGCTGGACAGCGAGCAGAATTACGCCTTCCGCGACCACTATCTTGAAATTCCTGTTGATTTGAGCCGCGTGATGTTTATCATGACGGCCAACACGCTCGATACCATCCCCCGCCCGCTGCTCGACCGCATGGAGATCATCGAGATCCCCAGCTACACGGACGAGGAGAAAGTGCAGATCGCGCAGCGCCACCTCCTGCCCAAGGAGCGTCAGGCACACGGCTTGACGGCCTCAAATCTGCGCGTGGACGAAACTGCCCTGCGCGCGGTCATCGCGCGCTACACGCGCGAGAGCGGCGTGCGCTCGCTCGAGCGTCAGATCGCAAAGCTCTGCCGCAAGGCGGCAATGGAGCTTGCGACAAAGACTGTAAAGCGTGTCACCATTACAGAGAAAAACCTCACGGATTTCCTCGGAACGCCGCGCGTCACGCAGGACAGGATACCCGAGAAGGACCTTGTCGGCGTGGTGAACGGTCTTGCGTGGACCGAAGTGGGCGGCGAGATCCTGCCCGTCGAGGTCGGCGTGATGGAGGGCAGCGGCAAGGTCGAGCTCACGGGCAACCTCGGTGACGTGATGCAGGAGAGCTGCCGCGCGGCGCTCTCGTGCCTGCGCCAGCGGGCGCAGGAGCTCGGCATCGCGCCGGACTTCTATAAGACCAAGGATATCCACATCCACTTCCCGGAGGGCGCCATCCCCAAGGATGGCCCGAGCGCCGGTATCGCCATCTCGACGGCGCTGCTCTCGGCGCTGACAAACCGGGCGGTGCGCCGCGACATAGCAATGACCGGTGAGATCACGCTGCGCGGCCGCGTGCTGCCGATCGGCGGATTGCGCGAGAAGACGATGGGCGCGCTGCGCGCCGGCGTACATACGGTGATTTTGCCGAAGGAAAACGAAAAAGATCTCGCGGAGATCGACCCCAACGTGCGCGAAAAGCTGCGCTTTGTGCCGGTGGAGACGGTGGACGCCGTCTTTGCCGAAGCGCTCGTGCTGCCGGAGAGATTTGTCCCGTCCACGCCGCGGGAGGGCTATCTTCCCGTGCAGGAAACGGCCGCGCCGGGCGCGCTGCGCGTGTAAGAACCGGGAGAAAGGAAACGAAACCATGGCGATCAATTTCAATAAGGTGGAATTTGTCCTCTCGGCAGCGTCGGAAAAGCAGTTCGTGCGCGACGGGATGCCGCAGCTCGCCTTTGCGGGGCGGTCGAACGTCGGCAAGTCCTCGGTCATCAACCGCATCGTCAACCGCAAGAACTTTGCCCGCGTGGGCGCGTCGCCGGGCAAGACCTCGCAGATCAACTACTTCAAAATCGACGGCAAGCTCTACCTTGTCGACCTGCCGGGCTACGGCTACGCCAAGGTGTCTAAAGGCGAACGCGACCGCTGGGGCAAGCTCATGGAGAGTTACTTCCAGAGCGCGGGGCTCATCCACCTCGGTGTGCAGATCGTCGACGCGCGCCACAAGCCGACGGCGGACGATGTGACGATGCACGACTACTTTGTGCAGACCGGCTGCCCGGTAGTGATCGTGGCGAACAAGCTCGACAAGCTGAAGGCGCGCGAGATCGAGCCGAATCTCGCGAAGATCCGCGAGACGCTCTCCCTGCGCGACGATGAGATCATCATCCCCTTCTCGGCGGAGAAGGGCACGGGCAAGGAGCAGCTCATCAAGGCCATCCTCGACCATCTGAACGGCTGACAAGTGAAAATGCTATACAGAAAACCCCTCCGCACGGTCGGACCGTGCGGAGGGGTTTTATCATATTTCCCGGGAAATTACTTACGCAGCGTCAGGAGCGCAGCGCAGTGAGAGAAAGGTTCGAATGTCAGCGCGGGGAAGTGGGACCGTAGCTCGTCGTAGACAAAGTAAATTTCATCTTCATCCCACTCACTGCCCGCTGCGTTTCGGCATGATTCGAGTTCTTTGCGCGTGCGGAAAGCGACGTCGCCAATCAGGAGACAGCCGTCTTCTTTCAGCAGCGGCAAAAGAGTGCGAAGAAAGCTGATTTTTTGCGCGTCCGTCAAATGGTGGAGCGAATACGTCGCGACGATGGCGTCGTACTGGCGGCTGCGAAGCGCAGGGATGAGCCCTTTGGAAAAATCGCCCTGACAGAGCGTTGCATCGGGCATTTTTTCCTGTGCCAGCGCGATCATGCGCGCGGAGAAGTCCTGCCCATAGATGCGGCAGCCCTGCTCATAGAGCCGCGACGTCAGAACGCCCGTGCCGAAGCCGATATCCAGCACATCGCGCCCGCGCTGTGCAAGCACGCGCTGATAGAGCGCGTTCATCATGGCGCGATAGCCCGCGAAAGGATAGCGGTCGTTCTCGTCCGAAAGGCCGACACTTTTGTCATAGCCGTCGGCCCAGAGGTCGAAACCGGTGCTGTTCAGCATATCAGTTCTCCTTTTCGTTCTGCGGGGGGAGACCCAGCTCGTAGAACGCAACGGCACTCGCTGCGGCGACGTTGAGCGAATCGACACCGTGGTACATCGGGATCCTGACCGTGTAGTCGCAGCTTGCGATGGTCGAGGACGCGAGGCCGTCGCCCTCCGTGCCCATGACAACGGCCAGCTTTGCCTCCTGCTTCAATCGCGGATCGTCGAGCCGCACGGAGTCATTGCGCAGGGCCATCGCAACGGTGCGGAAGCCGAGGGAGCGCAGAAGCGCCGTCCAATCCCCTTCCTCGGGCAGGTATGTCCATGGAATAAGGAACACGTTGCCCATGCTGACGCGTGAGGCGCGGCGATAGAGCGGGTCGCTGCCCGCGCTGGTGAGCAGGACCGCATCCATGCCGAGCGCGGCAGCGGAGCGGAAGATCGCGCCGATATTCGTCGGATTCATCACGTTTTCGAGGACGACGATACGCCGCGCATTGCGGCAGACGTCTTCAATGCTTTGGAGCTTCGGCCGACGCATGGCGCAGAGCATCCCGCGCGTCAGGTGGAAACCGGTGAGCTGCGCGAGCACACTTTCTTCAGCGATGTAAACCGAAATATCTTTACAGCAACGCGCGAGGATCTCGCGGCCCTTGCCCTCAATGTGCTGCCGCTCCATGAGAAACGACACCGGCTCGCAGCCTGCGTCGAGCGCGCGGCCGATGACGAGCGGACTTTCCGCGACGAAGAGCGCGTTGTCGGGATCCGCGCGATTGAGCAGTTGGTTTTCTGTCAGGCGTGCGTAAATGTCGAGCGCCGGATCGGAGAAATTTTGGATCTCAATGATGTTTGCCATAGTGCCCTCCTCTATGCTTCCAGAATACGCAGCAGCGCCGCAACGTCGGGCAGCACGAAGGAAGGCTGCGGCCGGGCATCGGGCAGGTCTTCCTCCTTCGTCTCGCCCGAGAGAACGAGCAGTGTGTCAATGCCCGCATTCGCGCCGCTGGCGATATCTGTGTAGATGCGGTCACCCACGAGCAGTGTTTCCCGCACGGAAGCGCCTGCCTCGCGCATGGCGAGCTGCGGCATCAGCGGCTCGGGCTTGCCGATGACGACGGGGCGGCGATTTGTTGCCCGCCACAGCATTTCACACACGCTCCCGCAGTCGGGGACAAAGCCGTAGGACGTGGGACAGACCCAGTCGGGATTTGTCGCAATGTAAGGAACGCCCTGCCCCAGCAGGATGCAGGCGTCCTCCAGCTTTTGAAATGTCAGCTCGGTGTCGAAGCCCATCAGCAGTGCGTCTGCGTCCGCGCGCCCTTCTGCGATGGCAAAGCCCGCCGCGCGGAGCTGCGACTTCATCGACTCTGTGCCGCAGACGTAATAGCGCTTGTCTTCGCCGCCGTGTTCACGGAGATAGTAAGAGAGGGCGTCGACCGAGGTGAGAAAATCACTTTCTTCTGCTGCGACGCCGAGGCGTGCGAGCTTTTCAACGTAGGCCGCCACGCTGCGCGAGGAGTTGTTTGTGAGAAAACGGTACTGCCCGCCCCGCGCGCGGATGCACGCGAGCAGCTCCTTTGCGCCAGGGAAGAGCGTATCGCCCAGATACAGCGTGCCGTCAAGGTCGAAGAGAAAAAGTTTTTTGCGCCGCAACGCGCTGTAGTCAACCATGGCGTTACGCCTTCTTCTTGCCGTCCACAGCGATGAAGAACAGCGAGCTCACCGCCAGCAGGAAGGGGTAGAAGAGGTTTGGGATGATATCGAAGGCGGAAATGCTGTAGCCCAGCTCATGCGCCGCGGAGATGGCGACAAGCATCTGTGCGCCGTAGGGGATGATGCCCTGGAAAACGCAGGAGAAGGTGTCGAGCAGGGAGGCGGCCTTGCGCGGCGTGATGCCGTATTCCTCGCTCATTTCCTTGGCGATGGGGTTCGCCATGACGATGGCGACGGTGTTGTTCGCCGTGGCGATATCCATCGCGCCGACGAGCAGGCCCATGCCGATCTGACCGCCGCGTTTGCCGCGGAAGGCCTTGCGTATCCAGCCGAGCAGCGCCTCAAAGCCGCCGTGCTCGCGGATGAGCGCGCAGATGGCGGAAACAAGGATCGCGACCATCGACGTTTCGAACATTCCGGCGGCGCCGCTGCCCATGTTTTCCAGCAGCGCCTTGACCGCGAGGATACCGGTCTGTCCCGTTGCGCCGGTGGCGAGGGCGATGACCGTGCCGGACACGATGCCGATGAGCAGCACGACAAAGACGTTGATGCCGATGATGCCGCCGATGAGCACGAGCACATAGGGGATGATCTGAATGAGGTTGTAGGAGGGGATCTCCGTGGGAGTGACATCGGCACGGAGCGTCAGCACAAGGATGAGCGCGAGAGAGGCAAGCGCGGCGGGCAGCGCGATGTGGAAATTCTCGCGGAACTTGTCTTTCATCGCGCAGCCCTGACCGTTGCAGGCGGCGATGGTCGTATCGGAGATGAAGCTCAGGTTGTCGCCAAACATGGCCCCGCCCATGACAGAGGCGATGCACAGCGGCAGAGAATAGCCGCTGGCCGCGGCGATGGGGATGGCGATGGGTACGATGAGCGTGATGGTGCCGACGCTCGTGCCCATCGCGGTGGAAACAAAGCAGCTGACGACGAAGAGCACCGCGACAGAGAACTTTGCGGGGATGAGCGAGAGCATGAAGTAGGCAACGCTCTCCGCGCTCGAGCGGCCCACGACGCCGACGAACATACCGGCGGCGAGGAAGATGAGCAGCATCGTGACGATGTTCTTATCGCCGATGCCTTTGCCCATCAGCACGAGCTTTTCATCGAACGACAGCGCGCGGTTCTGGCAGCAGGCCACGAGCAGCGCGATGAGGAAGATGACGACGATAGGAATGGAATAAAAACCCATCGGGATCTTCAGCACATACTCAAAAACAAGGCCGAGGCCCAAGTACAGGAACAGGAAAACGAAGATCGGCAGCAGCGCCGCGGGGTTGGATCTCTTTTGCATGACGGTATTCTCTCTTTCTCCGAAAACATAAAAAAAGGCTCCTGAGAGGAGCGGTTGTGCGATGCGAATTATTATAAGGAGTCGCAATGGCCTTGTCAAGTAAGACTTGCCGGAAAACGCGGCGTTCTCCCAGTGGAAGAACGCCGCGCTGCGGATGATATTCATGAGATGGACACGACGAAGCGCCAGACGGGTTCGGCAAGGTAGTAGCCGAGAAACGCCGAGGTAAGATTTGCCGCAACAGTATAGAGCGCGGCGCGGCCTTTGCTGTGGCCGCTGAGAAGGCCGCGGCCGGCGTAGAGATAAAGCTCAATGAGCAGGACGACCGCCTCCATTGGGAGAAGGAAAAGGAAATAGTTCCAGAGGGCTGCGCCGTTTTGCAGGTTCAGAACGCTGCTTGCAGCCGCCAGAACCCCCTGTGTGACGAGGTTGACAAGCAAAAACGCTTTCCAATTTTGCTTCCATGAATATTGGAACAGAAGCAGCAGAATACCCTCGATGAGAAGCGTCGGCACAAGCGTTGCAAGGAATTGCAGCAAATAGCCGGTGACGGTCGAGGGGATGGTGACAGTGGTGTGCTCCGTATCGTCTGACCAGTGGACGGTCACGCTCGATTGCAGCACCTTCCGCTCGAGTGTGTCGGAGATCCAGACCTTGCCGGACTCGGTGACAAGGATGATGCGGTAGGTGCTCGGCACGCCGTGGTAGCCGAATACGTGCAGGTCATTGCCGAAGGCATCCGTCTCTTCCGCGTACAGCTCGCCCCACATCGGCGCGCCGGTCGTGCCCTGCGCAACGCAGGCGTGCCAGCCTGCGGGCACGTTGTCGCGCAGGGACGTAAGAAGTGCAGGGTCCAGCGTATCCTCCTTGCCGTGATAGCTCCAGTCGACGCCGTCATTACTGCTCTCGCCGCTCTCGTTCCAGTCGCCCTCGGCGAGCAGATCGAGGTAGTAGGGCTCCTGCGGCGCGTTTTCGACGCGCACGGTGAGCTGGGGCTTGGGACCGGAGTCGGCAAAAACGAAGGTCGTGAGCACAAGAGACGCAAGGAGCGCACATACGAGCACGCGAAGAGAGTTTCGTTTCATCCCAATTTCTCCTTTGACTAAAAATTTTCTTCCATCTTCCAATTCTTTAGACGCAAAAGGCGGGGAATAAGTTCCGTGTGCCGCTATCCTATCACAGATAGCGGCGGCAGAAAAGAAAAACGTTGTACTTTTTCGCCGTTCTGCGCTACAATAAAAGAAAAGAAGAAAAGGTGCGGAGGAATGCACATGAAATGGTATCTGATCGGCGAGACGCTTTCACCGCTCGACCGTGCGCCGGATACGGACGAAGCGGCAGTCGTGCTGCTTGATTCGGATGAGCTGGCGCGCACGTCGGAGCTGCCGGGGCTTGCGCGCGTGCTGCATCACACACCGCTCGCGCGGGACGCACGCGTCTGCAAGGCGGAGGTCCGCTCGGACTGCCTGAGCGGAACGCTGGCGCTGCCGCGCAGCGGAAAGGACGGTGCGCGCCTTGGCTGCGGGTATCTTGTGACGAAAACACGGGTGGTGCTGGTGGACGACAGCGAGATGCTGGCGACCCATTTGAAGCGCATTGTGAAGGAAAAACGCCTGACGGAGAAAAGCGTGGGCCGCTTTCTTTACGACCTCTTTGAGCTGCTCATCGCGAAGGACCTACACCATCTGGAGGAGATCGAGGATCGCGCGGAGGCGCTGGAGGACCGTGTGCTCACGGGCGATCTGGAGAATTTCAGCGCGCCGATGAGCGAGCTGCGCAAGGAGACGATGGCTTGGTACCGCTACTACTCCCAGCTCGACGATGTGGCCTGCGAGCTGCGGGAGAATGAAAACGGCTTCTTCTCGGACGAGGAATGTCGGCTGTTTCACCTGTTTGAAGAGCGCGTGATCCGCCTGCGGGAGGAATCGCAGCTTTTGCGCGAATACTGCACCCAGCTCCAGTCGCTCTTTCAGTCGGAGATCGACATTCGTCAGAATCGCATCATGCAGATCTTGACCATTGTGACGACGATCTTCCTGCCGCTGTCGCTGCTCGCGGGCTGGTACGGCATGAATTTTGCGGGGATGCCGGAGCTGCACTGGAAGTACGGCTACCCCGCCATCATCGCAGTCAGCATCGGCGTGGTGGCACTGAGCCTGTGGATCTGCAAAAAGAAAAAATTCTGGTGAAAAAAGGAACGGCTCACGCCGTTCCTTTTTACTATGATATTGGTAGTACGAGTTACTTTTTCTCAAAGTAGTAGTCGCGGAAGTTATGATACTGCGCGGCGTAATAGCGCAGCAGGCGGTAGAGACGCGAGAGCGGCAGATCACCCTTGCAGAAGAGCACGTGCGTGCCCTTGAAGGCCCTGAGCTCTTCGGAAAGATCGGGGTCCTTGACGTAGCGGCGCAGGATCCCGGTCGGAACGTTCTGCCAGAGGGCGACGGTGTGATTGTAGACGCAATCCTCGCGCTTGCCGTAGACGATATCGTCGGTCAGCAGCTTCATCATGTTCAGCCCTGCGGCGCGGCAGAAGTAGCTGCTGCGGCCAAGGCGCGGGTTGATTTCGAAGAGCACGTAGCGGCCCGTGCGCCGGTCGTACTTCATGTCGATATTCGAAAAGCCGACGTAGCCGAGCTTTTCGAGAAACTCCTGCATTTTGTCATACAACGCCTGATCGCCGCGCGAGATGATGGCGGCATAGTTGCCGACAGACTTGGGGTCGTAGTATTCGAGCACCGGCTGGCCGAGGCACATCGCGCGCACATGGCCGTCAAGGTCCGAATAGCTGTTGAGCACGCGCATCGCGTCGTCGCCGCCGGGGATGAATTCCTGCAAAATGAGCTTGCCGCGATAGTCCGACCGGTTCATATTGTGGACCATCGTCAGGTATTGCTCGCGCGTATCGAAGAAGAAGACCTTCTTCTGCCCCTCGAAGTGGCAGCGGAGATAGTCGAGCGCGTTGGAATTTTCGGGCTTGACGACGATGGGGAAGTCGAACGGCAGACGATCGACGACGCTCTCGCGCTCCTCGGGCGAGGCGACGACGGTCTTGGGATAGTCCATGCCGTACTGCTCGCAGAGCGCGTAGAACTTATCCTTCGTGTCAAAGGTCTCGAGCAGCTCGTCGGAGATAAAGCGGTTGGCGATGAGCCCCTCAAAGCGGTCGTAATGGCGGCAGAGGAGGCCCGTGTAATAGTCCGAGCAGGGGATGACGAGCAGCTTTTCATAGTCCTGCGCGCACTGCTTCAAAACTTCGAGCAGCGCGTCGGGGAAGACCTCCTCGCGCTCGAAATCCGGGATGATGCGGCAGAGGAACAGGTGCGAGTGGCGCGTGGGGACAAGCTGCTGCGTGCACAGCAGCAGCGGCGTGACGCCGTAGGCCTCCTGAAAGAGGCGTGCCGTGCCGTAGGCGTTTTCATCGCTGCCGAGGATGATGGGAAGGAAATCCTTTTTCATTTTCTTGCCGCTGCTGCGCTTCTCGGCGGGATGCGCCGCGTCGTATTCGGCGAGATATTTCTGCGTCAGCTCCACGTCGCTCGGATAGGGGACGAAGGTGCTGCCGCGCTTCATGGTGGTTTCCTCACCCTTGCCGGTCAGCAGCACGACACGGGATTCGCTGCCATTCAAAATCGCGCGGCGGATGCACTCGGCGCGATCCTCGAGCACAAGATGCGGGCAGGCGACGTGCTGTTCAATGTCGGCGGCGATCTGCGCGAACGGCTCCTCGCCGGAATCCTCCTCGGTGATGAAGACGAAGTCGCAGTTCTGCCCGCTCAGCTCGCCGAGGTCCTTGCGGCGCTGGAGCGCGTGGGAACCGGGGCAGCCGAAGACAGAGATCATCTGGCGATTCGGATATTCGATCTTCGTCGAGCGGTAGAGCGCGTCAAAGCTCATGCGGTTGTGCGCGTAGTCGACAATGACGGTGATCTTCTTGTCGCGGCTCTCGTAGATCTGCATACGGCCCGCGGCGCGCGCCTTGCGAAGACCTGAACGCACGTATTCCTCCGGCACGTCGAGCGCCATGCAGATGGCCATGGCAGCAAGCGCGTTGGAAATGTTGAAGAGACCCGGCATGGTGATGGAAAATTCGCCGTTGTACTTCGGCGAGACGACCGTGAAGTAGAGACCGTCCTCGTGCTTTTCCACGTGACGGCAGGAGACGGTGTCGCTCTCATGCGAGCCGAAGGTGATGAGCTTGCAGCGGTCCTTGGCATATTCGATGACGCGGTCGGCATACTTGGCGTCGGTATTGACGCAACCGACGCGGCAGGAGTCGAAAATTTTGAGCTTGGCGGCAAAATAGTCCTCAAAATCCGGATGCTCGATGGGACTGATGTGGTCGCTGCCGATATTCAGAAATGCACCGACATCAAACGTGATGCCGCGCACGCGGCCGTATTTGAGCGCCTGGGACGAGGCCTCCATCACAAGATGCGAAATGCCGGACTCGTGGGCGTTTTCAAAGTGCTGATAAAGCTCAAGCACCTCTGGCGTGGTGATATGGGATTCCTCGCTTACCTTGCCGTCGTAGTTGTCGATGGAGGAGAGGATGGCGCACTCGTTCCTGTCCTGTGCGCGCAGCCAGTCATTCAAGATATAGCGCACATAGTAGGCGGTGGTGCTCTTGCCCTTGGTGCCGGTGATGCCGATGCTTGTGAGCTTGTCCGTCACGCGGTCAAAAAAGAGCTGACCGAGCACAACGAGGGAGTAGCGGATGTCGCTGACGAGGATGCAGGGCGCGTCAACATCGTGCTGCTGCTCGGCGACATAGGCAAACGCGCCGCGCGAGAGCGCATCGCGCAGATAATCCTCCTTGAAGTGCGCGCCCTTGCAGATGAAGAGCGCGTTTTCGCGCAGCGTGCGCGTGTCGTAGGTCAGGCATTCGACCCCGCGCCCCAGCAGCGCCTCGGGGACGGTGCAGCCGGTCAGGATACCGGCATCGCGCAGGGCAACGACGTATTCTTGTAAGGTGTGGACGGTGTTCATAAGCGGCTCCTTTGGGTCTTGATTTTTCATCAGGACGGGATAAAATATAGGCGATATCGCGCAAGTACGCAAAGCATCGCGCGATATTGGCAAGCAAACTCATTCCGAAAGGGGATTCAGATTCAAATGACTTATCAGCAAGTGCTGGAAAACGCAAGGACCTGCATCGGCCCTTACTGCAAGGCGTGCAACGACTGCAACGGCAAGGTCTGCCGCAATACGATGCCGGGCCCCGGCGCCAAGGGCGAGGGCACGGGCTTTATCCGCAATGCGGAAAAGTGGCGCGAAATATGCGTCAACATGGATACGATCTGCGAAAATGCGCCGGTCGACACATCCTATACGCTTTTTGGCCGCACGTTTGAGCTCCCGGCGTTTGCCGCGCCCATTGGCGCGATGCGCCTGCACTACGGCGACAAGTACGATGACCTTACTTATAATGATATCCTCATCCGCGCGTGCGCAAACGCGGGCATCCTTGCTTTCACCGGCGACGGCACCGACCCGAAGGTCGTCGAGGGTGCGGCCAAGGCGCTGAAAGCGCAGCACGGCTGCGGCGTTCCGACCATCAAGCCGTGGGATATGGACACCATCCGCGAAAAGTTCGCGCTCGTGAAGGCGGCAGAGCCCTTTGCCATTGCGATGGATATCGACGCCGCCGGCCTGCCGTTTTTGCAGGGGCTGACGCCGCCGGCCGGCAGCAAGAGCGTGGAGGAGCTCAGGCAGATCGTGTCCTGGGCGGAGCGTCCCTTCATTGTTAAGGGGATCATGACCGCGCGCGGCGCGGAAAAGGCACTGGAGGCGGGCGCGAGCGGCATTGTTGTTTCGAACCACGGCGGCCGTGTGCTCGACCACTGCCCCGCAACGGCAGAGGTCCTGCCGGAGATCGCCGACGCCGTCGGCGGCAAGATGACGATCTTTGTCGACGGCGCGATCCGCAGCGGCATGGATATCTTCAAGGCGCTCGCGCTCGGCGCGGACGCGGTGCTCATCGGCCGCCCCTTCGTCACCAGCGTGTACGGCGGCGGGGAGGAGGGCGTGAAGCTCTACGTCAGTAAGCTCAAGGCCGAGCTCGCCGATACGATGCGGATGTGCGGCGCGCACTCCCTTGCGGAGATCGACCGCAGCATGATCTATCGCGGCTGAGAAACAACTATTATAGTATAGCACTGCGAAAAAGGGCTGACAAGGGAAAATCGCAGACCTTCTGCTGTCCCGATGGAAATCATTGCATTTGCAATCGGATGCGAAAAAAGGTAGGATAGTCCCGTCCTTGATCAAGACATATCCCAAAAACTGCAAGGAGGTCAAACGCCATGTTCAACTGCACCACGTTTGATTGCAGCAAGCTCTTCGCAATGCTGTGCCAGCTCTTTGGCGCCTGCGCCGGCTAAGCTGCTGTGAAAAAGAGACAGGAGAGGGCGGAGGAAAGCCCTCTCCCGTTGTCTATATCCGGCATCCTCAAAAAGAATTTGAGGAAAAATCAAAAAGTTTGGAAAAAACTGTTGACAAACGGGGGATAGGGTGTTAAGATAACACCTGTTCCGCGAATGGAGCGTGCACCTTGTAAATTAAACAACGAA
>ERZ772883.2068-NODE-2068-length-13378-cov-6.564212_pt1 | contig 13378 bp, 10 predicted proteins | sample MGYA00580575_ERZ772883 | MGnify/ENA primary metagenome ERZ772883 (study PRJEB29015, sample SAMEA2737666) | human gut metagenome | biome: human gut; feature: human-associated habitat; material: faeces | place: China | collected 2012 ...
TGCCGTTGGCGAGCGGGGAGAGCGCGGTGTCGACAATGTCGACGCCCGCCATCGCAGCCATCAGGTTGACCATGTCGCCTGTGCCGCTGGTGTTGTGCGTGTGCAAATGGATGGGGATGCCGACGGTCTCCTTGAGGCGCTTGACAAGGGAGTAGGCGTCCATCGGCAGCAGCAGGTTGGCCATGTCCTTGATGCAGAGGGCGTCCGCGCCCATCTGCTCGAGCTCCTTGGCGAGCTTGACGAAGTAATCCTCGTTGTGGATGGGCGAGATCGTGTAGGAGAGCGTGGCCTCGACCTGACCGCCGTACTTTTTCGTGGACTTGATGGCCTGCTCTAAGTTGCGCACATCGTTGAGCGCATCGAAAATGCGGATGATGTCGATGCCGTTTTCGATGGACCTGCCGCAGAACTCGTCCACGACGTCATCGGCATAATGCTTGTAGCCTAAGATGTTCTGACCGCGGAAGAGCATCTGCAGCTTTGTGTGGGGCAGGTGGGCGCGCAGCTGGCGCAGCCGCTCCCACGGGTCCTCGTCCAGAAAGCGCAGGCAGGCGTCGAACGTGGCGCCGCCCCAGCATTCGAGCGAATAGTAGCCGATGGAGTCGAGCACTTCGCAGGCAGGGAGCATCTGCTCGAGCGTCATGCGCGTGGCGGCCTGCGACTGGTGCGCGTCGCGCAGGATGGTATCGGTGATGAGAAGAGGCTTGTTCGATAAGAATTCCATGGCGGTATGAGGATATCCTTTCCTAAATTTAATATTCAGTTTAGCACAGCAGCGTGAGAATGGCAAGCGGACTTTTGCCATTGTTTTCATCCTTTTGTCGGATCCGCGGGAATTATGATACACCGGACGGAAAAAGTGCGAATGCGGGTCAAAGAATGCTTGACGGCTTTGCGGGGATATGATAGACTGTCCCTTACTTTGAGGGAGTAGATGGCGTCAACTGCTTTGGATGGCGTGGCAAGTCAACAGACTGACCGCTTTTGCGGTCTGGCTTGTCTTAAACAACGAGACTCAAGTATAGCTCGGCTGTACCTGTGTCTTTTTTTATGCTCAGGTGCGGTGCCGCGCCTGATTTTTTGTTGTTTGGAGGATCCTTACCATGACATTTCTCGAGCTGTTCCTCATCGGCATCGGCCTGTCGATGGACGCCTTTGCCGTGTCGATCTGCAAGGGCCTTTCCATGCAGAAGATCGACAAAACATATACGCTCTGCATCGGCCTCTTTTTCGGTGGTTTTCAGGCGCTCATGCCGCTGACCGGCTACTTCCTCGGCAGCCGGTTTTCAGGTTATATCGAGCAGTTTGACCATTGGATCGCCTTCGTCCTGCTTGCGCTGATCGGCTTCAACATGATCAAGGAGAGTCGGGAGGAGGAAGAGGAGGAAAAGCCATACGCAGGCGTGAACTTCAAGGAGCTGCTCATCCTCGCCGTGGCGACAAGCATCGACGCGCTGGCCGTCGGCGTGACGTTTGCCTTTTTGCAGGTGAACATCGTGCCTGCCATCACGATCATCGGCTGCACGACGTTCGTGATCTCCATCGCGGGCGTGTATGTCGGCAATGTGTTCGGCGCACGCTATAAGAGCCGTGCCGAGCTCACCGGTGGCGTCATTTTGATTTTGATCGGTCTCAAGATCCTGCTCGAGCACCTCGGCGTGATCGCGTTCTGAAAAAAACCGCACGGCTTGCTTCCATACCGTAAGGACAAGAAAAGGAGAAGCGTTCTCTTAAGAGAGGACGCTTCTCCTTTTTGCCTGTAGTGCGCAGAGGAAAAAGAGGGCCGCACTTACGCGCAGCCCTCTTTTATGCAAATGCTCAGCAGCCGCAGCCGTTATTGCAGCCGCAGCCGTTATTGCAGCCACAGCCATTGTTGCAGCCGCAGCCACAGCCGCCGCCGCAGCCGCCGCAGGCGAAGATCAGGATGATGAGGATCAGGATCCACAGGCAGCAGCCGCCGCCAAAACCGCAGTTGTTATTGCACATAAAACGAACCCCCTATGAAGATTGGGACCACCCGCTCGGCGGTCTCAACCCATACTATGACGGGGGAGGGAAAAGGTGTCAGCGGATGCGCGCGGAGGTGACCATCGTGCGGGAGAAGCGATAGGCATCCGCTGTGAACACGCCGCGCGCAACGAGCGTATCGCTCAGCGCCGTGCCGCCGCTGACGTTCGTTTCGAGCGCATAGTAGGAAAGATACACAACGTCTGCACGCAGGAAGGTCTGCGCGCGCAGCGCGCTCACCTCGCCCGCGGTCAGGACGCCTGCGGCCTGCGCCCGCTCGGGCGCGGTCGAGATATCGGTCTGCGCGGTAGAGCTGTAGCGCAGCGCGCGCAGGAGAAATTCGGTATACATCTCTGCAGAGGCGCTCATCCAGGTGCCGAATTCCGTCGGGCCGACGCCGTTGGTGTAGCCCTTGGAGTAGCCGTAGGCCGCGTAAGGCTCGGCCCAATCGGGAATGTCGGTGAAGGGGAAGGACGCCGTGCAGGAGAGCGCTTCCTTCTCCTCGCCCAGCAGACGGATAAGCATGATGAGCGCTTCCATGCGTGTCGGCGCCTTTTCAAGGTCAAAGCCCTCGCCGTAGGCGGTGTCGGACCCGCGGAAGAGCCCCAGCGTTTTGAGCGACGATGCCATCGCGGGGTAATCAGCCGTGGAGGAGAGCGTGAGGGCGAAGGGACCGCAGTAACTCATGACCGCGGTCTTGCCCACGACAGTGAACTGCGCGCTCGTATCCTCGGCGACGAGGTAACGGTGATTTGCCGTGAGCGCCGCACCGCTCTGGATCTCGCTGCCGGCCGTTACGTCGACGACCGCGCCGGAGGAAAACTGCGCGGTCACATTACCCGCGAGCACGATGACCTGAAGTCCCGTTGCGCCGGAGAGAATATCGCCCTGCTTGAGCCGCCTTTCCGTGAAGGTATCGGCCACATTGCCGCCGACATTGGCCTCCGCAGCGGAGATGGCGGCGTGCAGCGCGGACTCGGCCTGTGCGTAGGCGGCCTTGTCGGAGGTGTCGAGCTTGCTGTCGACGGACCGATCGACCTTATCGCGGAAGGTGCCCTGCAGATAGCTCAGCGAGATGAGCGGGTCGCTGCTGTCGCCGCCCGCGGCGAAAACGACGCCCGCGAGAACAGTCAGCGCGAAGAAGAGCGCGAGAACGGAGACCTTTTTCATGTCTCGTCCACCTCCGCTCCGGCCTCGGCCGAGGTCTTGGAGATGCGGTAGCTCAGGGTGAGAAGACTGTCGGCAAAGTGAACGTTTTCGGTAAAAACGTCGCTGCCGACGTTCAGCTCGGTATTGGTGAAGTTCCAGATGCCGCGCACACCGAGCGCAACGAGGCGCTCGGCGACCTCCTGCGCGATGTTTTTCGGCACAGTCAGCACCGCGACGTCGGGGTGGCAGGCGGCAAAGTAGTCCTCCAGCTCGTCGAACGGGCGGATGAGGACGTTGTTGACGCGCGTGCCGATGAGCGCGGGAGAAACGTCGAACGCCGTGTCGAGCAGAAAGCCGGTCTGCTCAAAGTCGAAGTTGCGCAGCAGCGCATGACCCAGATGGCCCGCGCCGACCACGACGAGCCGGTGCCCCTCGTCCACGCCAAGAATGTGACCGATCTCTGTGCGCAGCTCCAGAATGTTGTAGCCGTAGCCCTGCTGACCGAACTCGCCGAAGCAGCTCAGGTCCTGGCGGATCTGCGAGGCGGTGATATCCATGCGCTCGCCGAGCGAGCTCGACGAAATGCGCACGATGCCCTTGGAATGCAGGTCGTCTAAATAGCGGTAATAACGGGGAAGACGCCGGATGACGGCATCGGAAATCTTGCGTTTTTTCATGCGGTCCAGTCCTTTGCTCAGATTAGTCTGATTATAAGGGAGAGAGAGAAAGTTGTCAATTTTTTTAACGAACTTTGGCGAAAATTTTTTCTTTACAGCACGGGCAAAACTTGATATACTACCAGTCATTGGAAGACGCATAAAAGAATACGCGCCCGTAGCTCAGTTGGATAGAGCGTCAGACTCCGACGTTTCAGGCGTTTCCAGTTGAGATATGGCGCAAAGCCTTGCCGCGTCTGCGTTTGCGGGAATGGCAGAGGAAAAATGAGTGGTCGTTGACTACTATTTGACGACTATCGCAGAAACCCAAAACCAAATATGTGCCCGTAGCTCAGTTGGATAGAGCGTCAGACTCCGACTCTGAAGGCCGCTGGTTCGAATCCAGTCGGGCATACCAAAATGCGCAAATACGAATTTTGCATATTGTCAAAGTATATTTGCGATTGAAGAAAAGATAGGGCCAAGGTTCATAAGACCTTGGCCCTATCTTTTTCGCATTTGTTCTGATGATTGTCCCTGCAAGGTGTGTGGCCTATTATATAGAGCAAAGCAGGACAACAAAAATTGAGTTTTTAGAGTTTTTATATGTAATTTCAATACCTGTTGTACCTTTTGATCGAATACAGGAAGATAGATGTCTGGAAAAGCGGTGGACTGACGGCGACTGAGCGCACCAAAAGGAGACTTGCTCATTTTCTGAAGCGGCATATTATAGAGTTAAAAAGTTGAATATCGAGCAAGCATGATGCCTGAATTCAGCATCAAAACTACGAATAATTTGTACAATCTGAAATATAGGTTGAAAGGTGAATACAATTGTAGTACAATGTGCGATAAAGAAGATAATCTGTCGGAGGTGACAGCGGTATGGAGGAACCAAAGCTCCAAATTCCAATCAAACGATATAGTGGAGAGACTGCGGTCGTGTCTGTGAGAATGCCGAAGGACATGCTCGGAGAGATCGACAGGCTTGCGGCAAAATCAGGGCGGCCAAGGAACGATCTTTTGCTGAAATGCCTGGAATTTGCCATCGACCATATTGAATTTACAGAAAAATAATTGTTTTTTGAGGGAGATAGGATATGACTGTGATCAAATGTAAAATGTGCGGAGGAGATCTGCAGATCATAGAGGGCGAAACTGTTGCCGAGTGCGAATATTGCGGCACAAAGCAGACTGTTCCCAAGGTTGATGATGAAAAGAAGCTGACTCTGTTCAGCAGAGCCAACCGACTGCGGCTGGCCTGTGAGTTCGACAAGGCTGCCAGTGTGTATGAGAGCATTGTGGCAGATTATCCGGAAGAGGCCGAGGCCTATTGGGGGCTTGTCCTGTGCCGGTACGGTATCGAATATGTGGATGATCCCGCTACCGGAAGAAAGGTGCCCACCTGTCATCGTTCTTCCTTTGACTCTATTTTGGAGGACAGCGATTTTGAGCAGGCATGCGAAAACGCGGATCCCATTGCTCGGAGAGTCTATCGCGATGAGGCCAAGACGATTGAGGATATCCGAAAGGGAATTGTAGAGGTCTCCGGCAAGGAGCCGCCTTACGATATTTTCATCTGCTATAAGGAAACGGACGAAAAGGGCGAGCGCACTGTGGACAGTGTGATCGCCCAGGATGTGTATGACGCGCTGACGGAAAAGGGCTATCGTGTGTTTTTCAGCCGCATCACGCTGGAAGATAAATTGGGCACCGAGTATGAGCCGTACATATTTGCTGCGTTGAACTCCGCCAAGGTCATGCTGGCGTTTGGCACAGATTATGAGTATTTCAGCGCGGTGTGGGTGAAGAACGAGTGGAGCCGCTATTTGCAGCTCATGACCAAGGACAAGAGCAAGCACCTGATCCCCTGCTTTAAGGGAATCGACGCTTACGATATGCCCAAGGAGTTTGCTCACCTGCAAGCCCAGGACATGGGCAAGGTGGGCGCGATGCAGGACCTGCTGCGAGGAATCGAAAAGCTGATGCCGAAAGAGCAGCCGGCTGCTGCAGTTCAGGAGCGCGTGATCGTAACCGGCGGGGTGGACAGCAAAATCAACTCGCTGCTGGATCGAGGCAACATGGCGCTGGAGGATCGGGACTGGGAGAGTGCCAGCAAATTCTTTGAGGAGGTTTTGAATAACGACTCCAAGAATGCGCAGGCATATGTGGGCAAGGCTTTGGCTGCAGAGCAGGCACAAACACTGCACAAGCTTGTGCTGAAAATTCTTGATTGGCGCGCAAACGTTTCCAGAGAAACGCTGAGCTTAACGCCGGATCGGGAGCACGAGCTGGCGATCCTGCGGCAGTATACTCTGCCCGGATACGTGGAGAAGGAAGATCTGCACGAGTTGTACGAATTTGATCTGACTTACCATTCTGAGGTGCCGGATCGGGGTCGGGAGCTCAAAAGGGCAGAAGATTACTGGAATAACCACAAACAGCTCATGCGGGCGGAGCGCTTTGCCACCGGGGAGACCGCAGAGACGCTGGCGCGAGAAAAGAAATTCCTGTTTGATACACTGTCCAAACGGTTCGAGCAGGCAAAAATTGCAGCAAATGCCGAGAAAACGGCGCTTCAGGAGCGCTACGCCGAGCACTTGAAGCAGGCTGACCAGAAGGCAGAAGAACTATATCAGGAGGGACTCCGGCAACTGGATGAGGACTATCAGCGCTTGGCCCAAATTGCGGAAAGCAGCAATGATTTGGATGAGCTGGAGGAAGCGGCAGAGGCACTTGATGCGCTGGAAGACTATCAGAACAGCAGACAGCTTGCCGAGCGCTGCCGTAGCCGTGCCATCGAGGAATGTAAGAAACAGGAGGCGGAGGCAGAGCGCCAGCGTGAGCTGCGCGAAAAAGCGGCGAAGAAACGGGCTGTAAAAAATCGGAAGATCGGAATTGTTGTCGCTGTTGTCGCAGTGGTGGTTGTTGCTGCCGTGATGGTGACGACGAAGGTCATCATTCCCAATGCAAAGTATAACGCTGCTGTGAAATTGATGAACGCAGGAAAATACGAAGAGTCCGTGGCCGCATTTGAGGCAATGGGGGATTATAAGGATGCAAAGGATCGCATCCCAGAGGCGTACTACGCGCAAGCGGAAAGCCTTCTTTCTGCCGGAAAGAGTAAAGAAGCTATAGTGGCATTTTGGGCATCAGATAATTACAAAGACGCCCGCGATCGTGTTCTCCCTCTTTGGGATGAGATTGCGATTAGAGACACCGTGGCCGCTGGAATTTTTCACACAGTTGGTCTAAAAGCCAACGGCACAGTGGTTGCAATGGGTTACAATGGTGAAGGCCAGTGTGATGTAGATGATTGGACAGATATTGTGGCGATTTCTGCTGTTGGGTATTACACGGTTGGCTTGAAAGCCGATGGTACGGTAGTTGCGGTGGGCGACAATACGGACGGCCAGTGTGAGGTGTCTGATTGGAGAGATATTGTAGCGATTTCTGCCGGATATGGCCACACAGTTGGCCTGAAAGCCGATGGTACGGTAGTCGCGGTTGGCGACTATAATTATGACCAGTGTGAAGTGTTTGATTGGAGAGATATTTTGGCGGTTTCTGCTGGCAGCCTCCACACGGTTGGCCTAAAATTCGATGGTACAGTAGTCGCAGTGGGCGACAATGAGTTCGGCCAGCGCGATGTAAGTGATTGGACAAATGTTGCAGCGATTTCTGCCGGATATGGCCACACAGTTGGTCTAAAATCCGATGGTACAGTAGTCGCAGTGGGCAGCAATAAGTATGGTCAGTGCAATGTGACTGATTGGCGGGATATTGTGGCGGTTTCTGCTGGAACATGTCACACGGTTGGCCTGAAAGCCGACGGTACGGTAGTCGCAGTTGGCGACAATAGTTACGACCAGTGCAACGTGGCTGATTGGAGGAATGTTGTGGCGATTTCTGCGGGATATTGGCACATGGTTGGCCTGAAAGCCGATGGTACGGTAGTCGCGGTGGGCTTCAATGAGTTCGGTCAGTGCGATGCGTCCGGTTGGACGAATATTAAAGTGCCGAAGTGAGGGAAAGGAAAGTTTGGAACAGGAGGTTAACTAGGCAATGAAAACGGGCGATGGGTGGATAGTTGACGAGTGGGTAAACAATACATGGCCAACTAGTGCCATAAGGTCAATTGAGAAATACATTCCAGATTACCAGCATATTGTGAAATTCAGAACATCCACAGGACATCCCGTCATAAGCGGACCGATAGAAGACAGCTTTCAACTTGTGATCAATTATAACTGCGAAAAAGAACGGTTTATAGTATGGAATGCCGCTATACAGAGCGAGATTCATCATGGCGAGAAAATTCACCTATCTATTGGGGAAAAAGGCAAAGAGATATTGCATGAAAAAGCCAAGCCAACTTCCGTTATAAAGTTTTACCGAAACCTTGGAAACGGGAGGCAGAATCAAGTTGAACTTATCTTGTTTGTCGGGAAAGATGCGATGGATGACTTCTGTAAGGAATATAAAGAAATGATAAAGCCGGATTGCAAACAAATATTAGCGGGAAAAACTTGCCTACATGCAGTCGCAGGCGAAAGAATAGAGTATATCCAGGGTGAAAATGATATCTAAAAATGTTACAGAACAGAGGCAGCAAGGCTCTTGCTGCTCTGAAATGGAGGAACGCTGTTATGTCCCGATTTGTCATCGAATGCCCAAACTGCGGTAAATTTGCCGATGCGAAAACGGGCTTCTTTGCCCGCAAGAAGATCGACTGCTCCTGCGGTTATACGATCAATGTCCGCACTGATAAGCTGACAGCCCGTAAATGTCCGCATTGCGGCAATGAGGTGGTCTTTGATCAGTCCCAGGGTGCAAAGGCCCAGTGTCCGGTTTGCCACGGCCCTATCAATACCCAGGCGGAGCAGAACAAAGTTGTAGAGTTTTCGTGTGCACAGTGCGGCGTCCGCTTGCAGACGAGCGGAGCAGCCAGTACATATGTTTGCCCGGTCTGTGACCATGTGAACGATATCGCCGAGCGTCTGAAAAGCGAGGAGATCAAAAAGGATAGCCTCGCCAGCGTCATCAAATATGAGGGTGACAACGAAACATTGGTGTGGAAGCACCCAATCGAGGACTTCAACTTCGGCTCACAGCTCATCGTCCACGAAAGCCAGGAGGCGATCTTCTTCCGCGACGGTCAGGCCTTGGACCTCTTTGGCCCAGGCCGCTATACGCTGGAGACCCAGCAGCTCCCCCTGCTGGAAAAGCTCTACAAGCTGCCCACCGATACAGAGGGAACCTTCCACTCTGAGGTCTACTTTATCAACAAGGCTGTCCAAATGGCCATTAAATGGGGCACGCCGGACAAGATCCGTTTTATTGACCCGCTGACCAGCGTTCCGCTGGAGATCGGGGCCTCCGGTGCTCTGAATTTGCAGGTGGAAAATTCGCGCAAGCTGATCGTGAAGCTGGTGGGCACGCAAAAGGGCATTGCCTGGGATGACCGCGAGAATTTTACCCGGTCTGTGCAAAGCTCCTTCCGTCCCCTGATTGCCAACACAGTCAAGCAGTATCTCCCCGCCATCATCAAGGAGCAGCAGATCGACCTTTTAGAGATCGATGAGCGCGTAAATGAGATTTCCGCGCTGCTTCATGAAAAGCTCCAGCCCGGCTTTGAAGAGTACGGCCTGACACTTCCGCAGTTTTATGTGACCCATGTGGTACTGCCGGAGGAAGATCCCAACTTCAAGCGCATCCGCGAGCTGCACACGGTCATGCTTCAGACCCGCACCTATCAGGCAGAGGCGGCTATCAAAACTGTGCAGGCGCAGAGTGAAGCTGCCTATCGTACCGCACAGGAGGAGAGTAAGGCCGCTATCACTGCTGCCCAGCGCAAGGTGGAGCTGGAACGTCAGACCACGCAGACAGAAGTCGCACGTCGAGAAGCTGAGCGAACAGTCATCAAAGCACAAGCGGAAGCGCAGGCGCAGCGCATGGCAGGCCTCACCGAGGCAGAGATCATGCGGGCCAAAGGCTACTCGGAAAAGGACGTTTTGCAGGCAGATGTGCAAAAGGCCTATGCTGCCGGTTTGGGGCAGATGGGCTCCAACGGCGGAGGCGGCGGCTTGGGCGATGTGGCCGGGCTGGGCGTGGCGCTGGGCGCTATGGGCGGTGTGGTCAACATGACTAAGGAGATGCTGAGCCCTGTGTTCGATGCCGGTAATCAGGGCGGTGCGGCGGTGGCTGCATCTGCGAGCGGCTGGGACTGCGCTTGCGGCACGAGGGGTATCACGAGCAGCTTCTGCCCCAACTGCGGCGCGAAGAAGCCTGAGCCGCAGAAGGGCTGGGACTGCGCCTGCGGTACAAGAGGCATCACGAGCAACTTCTGCCCCAACTGCGGCGCGAGGAAGCCCGAGACGCCCAGGGGCTGGGACTGCGCTTGCGGTACAAAGAACATCATGAGCAATTTCTGCCCCAATTGTGGGAAGAAGAGGGAGGATAACTGATATGGCTGCATTACAGTGCGAGATCTGCGGCGGCAAGCTGGTCGGGAAGCCCGGCGGCATTTTTGAGTGTGATTCCTGCGGCATGGAGTATTCCACCGAGTGGGCAAAGGCAAAAATTCAGGAGATCAAGGGCACCGTCAAGGTAGAGGGGACCGTGGAGGTCACCGGTAAGGTGCAGGTCGAGGGTGGCAGCGTCACGGTGGAGGGCGCGGCGACCAAGGAGAGTCTGCTCAAGCGTGCGAAGATGTGCTGCGCCGAGAAACAATGGAAAAAAGCGGGCGAACTGCTCGAGCAGGTTCTCAACGCCGACCCGGAGTGTGGCGAGGCGTATCTATACAGCTATATGAGCAAAAACCAGATGCGCACACAGGATGAGCTACATTCTGCCTATGTAAATGTCAAGTGGAAGGTCAATGAGAGCAGAGATATTGAAAAGGCCCTCTGCTTTGCGGCAGGCGAGACCGCGGAGATGTTGGCGCAGTGGGAGCAGGATCGTCAGGCTGCCATTGAAGAGGATCGGAAGCACCGGCAGAAGATGCGAGGCGTATTGGAAGCGAGGAGAAAGTTAATAGAACCGGCGAAAAAACGGATTGTTATGGGCGAAGGATATATTGCGGGACTGCGTATAGACGGTACGGTCGCCCTAACGGGAGAGCGTGAGGGTAGATTCAATGTGGGCAGCTGGTGTGATATTGTGGCGATTGCCGGCGATTATGATCATATAGTTGGCTTGCGTGCGGATGGAACGGTCGTTGCGACGGGAGACAATAAAGACGGTCAATGTAATGTGAGCAAATGGCGAGATATTGTGGAAATTGCCTGTACGGGAAAGGCTACCATAGGATTACAGGCGAACGGCAGGGTCATTACGACAGGATGGAGTCAGCGCGACGTTGAAAGCTGGGAGAATGTAACGGCTATTGTCTGTGGAGATAATTACTCAATCGGCTTGCATGCGGATGGAACGGTCGTTGCGACGGGAGACAATGAAAACGGTCAATGCAATGTGGGTGACTGGCGGAATATCACAGCAATTGCCTGTTGCAATAGCCGTACCGTTGGGCTGTGCACAGATGGTACGGCTGTTGCAACAGGATGGAATAACTATGGTGAGTGCAATGTGAAAGGCTGGCGGGATATCATTGCGATTGCCTGTGGAGACAGTCATACCGTTGGTCTGTGTGCAGATGGAACGGTCGTTGCGACGGAATGTGATGATGATAGTCGGTGCAGTGTAGGGGACTGGCGATGTAACATGACGATTACGAAATGGGCTGATGAAGATGAGTGCAGTTTAGGGAAATGGTGGGACATCATAGCAATTGACTGCGGTTATTATCATACGGTTGGACTGCGCTTGGATGGTACCGTTGTTGCGACGGGAAGGAATATGTATGGTCAGTGCGACGTAAGCAACTGTCGTTGGGAAAACATTGTTGCAGTTGCGTGCAGCGACAGACAAACGGTCGGGCTGTGTGCCGACGGAACGGTCATTACAACTGGCGACAAAACAAAGAATAAGTGCGATACGAGCAAATGGAAGCTTTTTGACAGCATCGACACGTTGGCGGAGGAACTTGAAGAGTCCCGGAAGGCAGCCAAAACGCACAGACTTGCCGAGCAGAGAGCTGAGGATGAGCGCAGGCTTGCCCAGCAGGAGGCTGCCAGGGCGGAAAAGGAACGCGAGCTTGCTGCGCGCAGAGCGCGCCGTGCGGAACTGGAGCGGGAAAGGGATGCCCTCAAGACAGAGCTTGCCAGCCTCAAGGGTATTTTTGCCGGTATACGCCGCCGTGATATCGAGACAAGGCTGGAACAGATCGAGACGGGTCTGGAGAGCTACAAGGAGGATTGATCAAAAATGAAAAACCGTGCGAGAAGTTGGGTCGCTCTGGGCGTGATTCTTGTCGTCTATAGCGTAGTCGCGTTTGCGCCGCCGTTTGTGAAAAACGGCGTGTTTTGGCTGTCCTATGTGTTCGGCGTTGTTGCGATTGCCGTACAGTTATATGTGATGCACACTGCATTTGCGAAGGGGGAAAGCGTTAAAAGCAAGTTTTACGGCTTTCCGGTGGCGAATGTCGGCATCATTTATATGCTCGTCCAATTGGCCTTCGGTATCCTGATGATGATCTTCGCCGCGAAGCTCCCCCTGTGGATCCCGCTGATCGTTGATGTTGTTATGCTGGGCGCGGCGGCGGTCGGCTTCATTGCTGCCGATGCCATGCGGGATGAGGTTGAGCGACAGGATGTGAAGCTGAAAAAGGATGTGTCCGCTATGCGTGCGCTGCAATCACGCGCCGCTGCGCTGGTGAACCAGTGCAGCAGCACAGATGTGACTGCCGCCGTACGCAGCCTTGCGGAGGATCTGCGCTACAGCGACCCAATTTCCAGCGCAGCGATCGCCGAAAACGAAAGGCAGCTCGCATCCCTGATGGATGAGCTGGAACAGGCCGTGACCGACGGCGACAGCGCGGCGGCGCTTGCTCTCTGCAAGCGGACGAGTGCTGCGCTTGTGGAGCGCAACCGGCTGTGCAAGCTGAATAAGGGTAATTGAAAAGCGGCAGGAAGCGGTACCTGAACAGGAAAATGGCGAGCTGCACAATGTGAGATATAGATGCTGTGGGACGAATGAGGGGTAACTTGCTCATACTTCCAACATCTTTTGCAAGTCGGCGCTGGCGGCCTTTTTGTTCTTGTCGAAGGCGTGGGTGTAAATGTCGAGCGTAGTGGAGGGCTGGCTGTGGCCGAGGATGCCCGCCACCGTTGCGACATCCGTGCCGCCCGCGATCATCAGACTAGCGGCGGTGTGCCGGAGGGAATGGACGTTCAGTTCCTGCGGCAAGCCGTTCTTCTTGAGGATCAGCTTGAAGCGGTAGGTGAAGGTGGTGGGCGTCATGGGGAGCTGCGCTCCCTGACGGCGGAACAGGAAGTCGTCGGCGGTCAGTTGCCGCTGGTCATAGGTTTCGGTGATGTATGCACATTCCTGCCGGTACTCCCGTAGTAGACTTTCCATCTCGGAGGAGAAGTACACATAGCGGTTGCCCGCGCGGGTCTTGGGTTCTTTTACGAAGATCTCCTCGTCCGTCACCTTGACCGCGT
>ERZ772883.2070-NODE-2070-length-13361-cov-5.177890_pt1 | contig 13361 bp, 4 predicted proteins | sample MGYA00580575_ERZ772883 | MGnify/ENA primary metagenome ERZ772883 (study PRJEB29015, sample SAMEA2737666) | human gut metagenome | biome: human gut; feature: human-associated habitat; material: faeces | place: China | collected 2012 ...
TTTTTCGACACGCTGAGACACCCCGTATGGCTCTGCCATACGGGGTGTCTTTCTGCATTTGGCTTGTTAGGCTATGGGGGCTGTGCCGGGGAGATCAGCGGTGAGATCTGCGCTTTTTGATCTCCGGAAGGGCCAGCAGGGCCAGGCCGCACACACCGGACAGGGAGGCCCACAGGATGGGTCTGCCGCTGTCACCGGTGGGTACATCCGGGTGGTCATCGGAAGCGATGACGGTAAAGTCTGCCGAGGCAGTGCCGGTGGTGAAGACAGCCTCCAGCTTATGGGTGCCGGAGGAGAGGGTCTGAAGGAAACTGTCCGTGAGAGTCACCACGGCACTGTCCCCGGAGACGATGTACTGAGTGCTGCGCAGCATCACGCCGTCCACAAACACCTGGAGGAGATCCTCCCGGGATGCGTCATAGCGGAAGCGCAGGGTCTTGCCGCTGCCGGAGCTGTACTGGCTGCCGGTACCCTCCAGAACGGTGGGGGCCAGCTTGGCCACAGGCTCAGTGCCCAGAGCCGCGCCGCAGACTGTGCAGGTGAAGACCTTTTCACCCTCTGTGGCTGCGGTGGGCTGGCGCACGACCTTACCCGCATCGGGGGTGTGGTCGGGGTTCACCGTGAAGGTGACGGCGGTGCGGTTGCCGAAGCGGTCTGTTGCCACCAGGGTCTGGGTACCGGCCTGACCGGAGACGGTGAGCTTGCCGTCCGTCAGGGTCACGGCCTGGCCGTTGAGTGTGACGGTATCCAGATGCGGGTCGCTGACGGTGATATCCACAGTCAGGCAGTAGACACCGCCGTTTTCCACGCCGGACACCACAGGGGCGGCGCTATCGACCAGCTTGGTGCCGGTCTTGGAACGGGTATCGGTGGCATCACAGCCGGTGCGGTCGCAGACAGCCGTCTCGGTGCCATCGGCATCGTAGGTGGCATCATTATTATAGATATAGTGGGTAAAGCTGTGGCCCAGGGCGGTGCCGGGGGCCGCAAAGGTCTCGGTACCGTTAGCCTGGCAGCGGGAACAGCTGACATAGTATACAGCGTCCTCTGTGCAGGTGGCGGCGGTGCTGAGATGGGACGGGTCAATGACCTGCGTGTAGTCATGGCCCAGCGCGTCGCCGCTGGAGAAGAACTTGTCCGCACTGTGGGCACCGCAGCGGGAGCAGCTGTAGAAGTACTCCGCAGCGTCCGTACAGGAGGCGGGGGTCCTCAGGTGTGCGTTATCCGACAGCTGCTGGGTGAAGTCATGGCCCAGAGAGGCGATGACCCAGCTGCCCTTGGTGATTTCGTTTGCGCCCTCGGCATCGCTGAAGAACTTGCCGCAGGCGGCGCAGGTGAAGTACTCGCTGTTGCCGGTCTCGGTGCAGGCGGGTGCCTGGGCCTCGGTCTTGGTCAAGTCGTGGCCGGTGGCGGCGGTGGCAAAGTCCTGGGCTGCGGCACGGCGATCTGCGCTGTTGAGAGAAGCGTCGGCGTTGACACCGAAGAAGCCGCCGCAGTCGGGACAGGTGTAATAGGCATCGCTGCCGCCGGCGGTACAGGTGGCGGCCACGGCGTCGGTCTTCACCGCGTTCTTATGGGCCAGCGGAGCCAGGACGAAGTCCTCGGCGCTGTCGTGCTGGTCGGCCTTGTTGATGGAGCCATCGGCGTTGGCACCGAAGAACTTGCCGCAGTAGTCGCAGCGGAAGTACAGGGAGCTGCCGGCGTTTTCACAATCGGGGGCAGCGGCGGGGTAAGCCGTGGCACTGCTATGATCCAGCTTGGCCAAGGTGAAATCCGCAGCGCTGTCGTGGACAGCGGAGGGATCCAGCTGGCCATCGGCGGTGACGGCGAAGAACTTGTGGCAGTCGGCGCAGGCGTAGTAGGCTTCGTTGCCGTCTGCGGTACAGGTGGCGGCAGCGGCCTCATGCTTGGCGGCGTTTACATGGTGATTGGGGTCGATGTCCGCCAACTGATAGCCGCAGGTGGCGCACTTGGACGCAGAGGCGCAGGTGGCGGCAGGGCCGGAGTGATCCTCGTGGGTAGACTCTGTGCCGCAGCCGCTGCGCTTGCAGATCTGCCAGTGGCCGGTGCTATCGCTCTGGTAGGGCTGGCCCTGGTAGTCATGGCCCAGGGCGGACAGCTGGAAAGTATCGTTGCTGTCGTAGGCGGTGGAAGCATCCAGCTTGCCGTCCTTATCGGCAAAGTAGCTGCCGCAGTCATCGCAGTGCCAATAGGCCTGATTGCCGCCCACGGTGCAGGTGACTGCCACAGCATCGGTCTTGACGGCGTTCTTATGGGACAGGGGCGCGATGTCGAAGCGGCCGACATTGCTATAGAGGTTTGCGTCACCGTCCTGGAAATATTTTCCGCAGCCTGCGCAATGCTTATAGGTCTCGTGGCCCTTGCTGCCGCAGGTGGGCGCCAGATAAGCGATGGTGCTGACCTTATCTGCGGGGTGGTTGTGGGTGTCCACCTTGCCATACGGGTTCCCGCAGACGGCGCACACAGCCTTGGCTGTGCAGGTGGCGGGGGTATTGGTTTCGTGGTCGGCTCGCTCCTCGGCGGTGCAGCCGGGCACGGTGCAGGTGCGGTAGTGCTGGGTGTCGTTATGCTGCCAATCGCCCCAGATGTGCTGGGCGGGATGCTGGATGGTGAAGGTCCAGGTATCCGCCGTGAAGCCGTCAGGCCCGGTGGGGGTGAAGTTCCCCTCACCGGTGATGACCAGATACACCTGGTAGATGCCGGGATCGGTGGGGCTTGCCACCACATTGCCACCCTGCTTATACACCAGGGAGGTGTTGCAGCCGCCCAGGGTGTAGGAGGTGTTCACGGTGATGGCCGCGGTTTTGGCTGTGCCGTCCCAGATCAGATTATCAGGGGCGGTGAAGGTGAAGTCCTGGGCCAGGGCCGTTTTCCTGCCGATGAGCCAGGTGATGGTGTCGCTCTCGGGGGCGACACTCCACTGGTACTTGTCCTGATCCAGCGTCACAGTCGCTTTGTAGGCTCCGGCATCGGTGGCTTTGATAACGCCGCTGACGGTGTAGCCCTTGCCGGGGACAAAGAGGGTGTGCTCGGTGCCGTCATAGAAGAAGATGGTCATTGCGGGACGGGGGAAGTCAACGGACTTTAAGTACTTGGGTACGATCACCTCGGCGGCAGCGGAGGCGTAAGAGATATCCGTGGCCTTGATGCGCACATAGTAGGTGCCGCTGATGCCCACGGTGGTGGGGGTATCGGTACAACCGGTCCAGGTTTTGCCGTCGGCAGACCACTCCATGGTGGACTTGGTGCCGCTGATCTTGCCGTCCGCAGCGTCCCAATCGGTGGGGGCCACGCCGGTGAGCCCGGTGGGGGCGGCGGGAGTGGCCTTGGCGGTGGCAGAGAGCAGAACCAGGCTTGCGTCGGCGGTGGGGGTGCCGGTGACGGTGATCTGGGTGGGACCATCGCGCCGGACAGTGATGCCATCCTGAGTGAAGCCGTAGTTCTCGGGGAAGTAGTAGCCGTCCTTGGCGGTGATGACCACATCGGTCATGGCTGCGCCCTTCAAGAGATCCTGCGTCAGCGTGCCGGTGCTCTCCATGTTCTCGCCCAGGGTGACGGATACGGAATAGGACTCAGCGATGACATAGAGCTGGTTCTGCGTGGCATCCAGCCGCACGATGTAGCCTTTATCGCTGGTGAAGTACCCGGTTTCACCCTTGTCACTGGTGATATAGACGGGGACGATGGTATTGTCGGCCTGGAGAGAATCCATCGCGGTGGTGACTCCGATGGTGGAGCCTGCGGTGAGGCCGGTGACAGCGGGGAGCATTGTTCCAGCATCCACTTCATGGAAATAGAGGTTGTTGGCCTCTTTCTCGGCGTAGTTGCCGGTAATATTCATCTTGCCGGACAGCTCAAAGACCCAGCCGTTGCCGTAGCTGCTTTTGGGAATGATACGGGCATTCACACCGCCGCCGCCCCATTTTTCGAGCTTGGTGGCCGTATTGCCGGTGATGGTGGTGTCGCTGATCTTCACGGGGCCGGATGTGCTGATGCCGCCGCCGCATTTAGCGGTGTTATTTTGAATGGTGGCATTCTGGATGACCGCAGGGATATAGGGGTCATTTGCGGTTCCATTGCCCTTGGTTCCGGAAATATATATGCCGCCGCCCAGGCTCTCCCCGCCGTTATTGCCGGTGATGGTGGCGCCGTCAATGGTGAGGGCGCATTCGTATGCGTAGATGCCGCCGCCGCCATGAGAAGCGGTGTTGCCGGTGATGTTGGCTTTGCCAATGGTGAGGGTAGACTTATCCGCGTGAATGCCGCCGCCGTCCGCCGTGGCGGTGTTGCCGTTGATGGTGCCGCCGTTGATGGCGACAGTGCTCCCTTTGGCGTACACGGCACCGCCGTCGACAGCCGAACTCTTGGAAATGGTGCCGCCATTCATGGTGAAGATGCCATGCTCGACATACACGGCGCCGCCGCTGCCTTTGAGGGCCTTGCCGCTGAGGGAACCGGCGTTCATGATGAAGGTGCCGCTATACATATACACCACGCCGCCGTGGCCGTTTGTGGAGCGGGCACTGATGGAGCCGCCGTTCATGACGAACTTGCCGCCCTTCATCCACACGCCGCCGCCATTAAGAATAGTGTAGCTACTGTCATTTTGATAATCATAGCCGGTGAGCTTGCCGTTCCACAGGGTGAAGGTGGAGCCGGAGGTCACATACACATCCCGGGCGTACCAGCCGCTGCCGCTGATCCTGCCGGGCTTGCTCTCGTTGCAGTCCGTAACGGCGACCTTATTGCTGTCATCCACATCGATGATCGCGTTTTTCCCGGCAGTGCTGCTGATGCCCAGGCCATTGAGGCAGAGGTTGATGTCCTTGGTGGGGGCCCAGGCTTCGGAATATCCCCGCAGCAGGTAATAGTTGCCCGCAGGCAGGTCCTTCAGCTCGGTAACGCCGATCCAGTTAAGCTCTTCGTGGGTGTGGGTGCTGTCGGCGGTGTTTTCCCCGGTGCCGCAGACGCAGTGGGTGTGGCCCTTACCGTTGTGCCACAGCTCCAGGCCGGTATTGCCCGAGGTCAGCAGGGGGCCGGAGGTGCTGGTGGTAGGCCGCAGGACAAAGCTGCTGTCGTCCGCGAAAAAGCCCTTGGTGCTGGTGTTGCCCGAAACCACCAGGGAGGGAATATCCCAGGCGCTGAGGCCGATTTTGCTGGCGCCGGCATTGAAGCCGCTGTCCGTGGTGATGGTGCAGCGGGAGCCTATGGAGCCTATCATAACATTGCAGGTGACAACGGTCGTCATGTCCTGATAGTAGGCATTATAGGAAATCCGGGACTTGTTGTTCTTCACCACGACCGTGCCGGTGAAAACGGGGGCGTTGGCGCTGTCTACAGCGATGCCGCCGCCGTGCCACTGGGATTCGTTATCCTCAACGGTGGTGTTTTTAATGGTGGCCGTGCCCTTGCCGTAGAGGTAGATACCGCCGCCGTCGCCGTGAGAGAGGTTGCCGGTGATGGTGCAGTTTTCAATGAGGGTGGTGCCCGGGCAGCCGCTGTTGATGGCGCAGCCCCGGCTGTTTTCGTAGTTTACATTGCTGTAGGTATTGGCATTGCCCGTGAAGGTGCATTTCTTCACCGTGAAGCTGCCCGTGGTTGCGCCCTGGTCCGTGAACCAGAGGGTGGGGGCGCGCATGGTGTTATTCTTAAAGGTGCTGTCCGTTACCGTGACCTTGCTGCCGGTGGAGGCCACCAGGAAGCCGCTCTCGCTATCGTAGTATTCGCAGCCGCTGATGTTGACGGTGGCGCCTGTAGCCGAGATAAAGGTGCTGCCGGTTTTCCCCTTCACGGTCACATTGGTCAGGTTGAGAGTACTGCCGGAGGCATTCTCGATGTTGTAGGTGCCGCCGGAGTTGTAGGAATAGCCGGTGATGTAGCCGGGGGATGCGGTGCCATGCTTGCAGTCGGTGATGTTCAGGGTGCCGCTGTTTTTGAAGTAGATAGGCTCACTCTTGTGGCCGTTGAGGCAGACATTTACGGTGTTATTCGCGCCCACGGTCACAGCGCCGGACATCTTGGAATTCTGCACCAGGTAATAATTGCCGGTGGCATTGCTGGGAATATCGCTGAGCTTATAGACGGGGGTATAGGTGGTGCCGTCGGCGTGGGTATGGGCAGGCAGCTTAGCCAGCACATCGTCACCGTCGCCGTCACGGACCAGGGTCATCTTCTCCACCTCGAAAGAGAAGCGGCTGTCGCCGTCCAGAATATCCTTGCCGGTGTTGGTGATGACCACAGATCCTTCTGTATGCTGAATGCGCGCCAGGGGCAGGGACAGAACGATGTTGCTGTCCACCGCTGGGGCGGCCACCGCCGTGAGCGTCTTCTCACCGGGGAGATAGAGGTTGCTGAAAATGGTATTTTCGGACTTGTTATCCTGGACGGTGATCTTGCCGGTGCCCAGGTTCACGGTGCCCTTGGTGTCCACATAGATGCCGCCGGCCTCGTAGTAGGCGCTGTTATCCTCGATGGCGCCGCCGCTGAGGTTCAGGGTACCGCCTACGAACACGCCGCCGCCGTAGAGGGTGGCCACCGTGCTCCGATACTGGGTGGTCATGGTGTTGGACTTGATGGAGGCGTTGTCGTTCATGGTGAAGGTGCCGCCCTCACTCACATACACGCCTGCGCCCTGGGCATTGCTGCTGGTATAGCCGCTGCGGACCAGGTTGCCGCTTATGCTGGCATTTTCGCTCATGGTGAAGGTGCTGCCAGCGCCCACAAACACGCCGCCGCCCTTGTGCTCGTAATCCTGCCAGTCAATCTGAGCGGAGTTACCAATGATTTTGGCATCGCCGGACATTTTGAAGGTGCCGTTGACCACGGCCACGCCACCGCCGTTGCGGGTGGCGGTGTTGCCGGAGATCTCGCCGCCAGTCATGGTAAAGGTGCCCTTCTTATTATTGCTGGTGGTGACATATACGCCGCCGCCGTCGCTGGCAGCCTTGCTCGTACCGGCGGTATTGTTCTTGATAACGCCGCCGGACATATTGAACTGACCGCCCCTCACATTCACGGCGCCGCCATTGTAGGCAACAGGCCAGGTCGCTTCTTTATTGCTGGAGTAGTTGCCGGAGATCTCACCGCCATAGAGGTTAAAGACACCGGTGGAGTTTACCAGCACGCCGCCGGTGTAGGGCTTGGTGCTGGAGGGCTGCAGTGCATCGCCCTGGTTATCCTTGATGGAGCCGCTATACATATTGAATGTACCGTTGACCTCCACAGCGCCTGCCAGGAGATCGTTCTGATACGCGTCCAAGCTCAGGTCGCAGATGCTGCCGTTATAGAGGTTGAAGGTAACATCCTTCGCAACGACAACGCCGCTGGAGTCGTTACGGTTTCCCTCACTGCCATAGGGGGTACTGGTGACCTTGCCGGTACTGCCGCAGTCGGTGAGGTTAAAAATAGAGCCGTATGTGCTCAAAGTGAGGGCCGCCGTATGTGCCGCGCCCTGGATGGAGAATCCGTTGAGGCACAGCGTGATCCCGGAGGGAGCCTTCCAGGTCTTGGTGAGGGTCACATCGTTCAGCAGGTAGTAGCTGCCCTTTGTCTTCACCATGTCCAGGCTGCTGACGCCCTTGCAGGTGATCTTCTGATGGCCGGTGCCGGTCTCTTGGCAGTCGGTGCGGCCGCAGATGCAGTGGGTGTGGTCCGCCTTGCCCACCAGCTCAAGACCGCCGGTAGCGGTGGCCTTGAGCTTGGTGTCGGTGCGGTCGGCGGTGAAATAGCCGGTTTCGCTGTCGTTGGCATAGCCGGTGACCAGAGTGGAGGGGATGTTCGCGCCGGAAATGCCGACCTTGCTGCCCGCTTCCAGGCCGGAGCCGCTGACGGTCTTACCGGCGGCCAGGTACACATTGTTGTTGCTTCCCTTGCCGGTGTTGCCGGTGATGTTGGTGACACCGCTGACGGTGAAGGTGGTGCCGGCAAAGTACACACCGCCGCCCAGCTTCTGGGAGGTGTTGCCGGTGATGGTGGTGCCGCTGAGGTTCAGGAGAATATCGCCGGAGTTTTTGCTGGTCTCGCTATAGATGGCGCCGCCGTTGTCGGTGGCGGTGTTGTTCTCGATGGTGCTGTCCTGAATGTCCATGGTCACCCGGCCATAGGCGTAGATAGCACCGCCCGTAGCGCGGCCGTAGGTGTCAGCGACAGAGCAGCCGGAGATGGTGGCGCCCTTCATGGTGAGGGTGGCGGCATCCTTGTCCCCGGACCAATAAGGCTCGCGGTAGATATAAATAGCACCACCCTTGGAGGCGTTCGTGCAGTCTTTAATAGCGCTGCCCTCCTCCATGACCACACTGCCCAGTACCAAGCTGATGGCACTGCCGCCGTTGATGGCAGAACAGTTTTGGATGGTGGCACCCTGGCCCAGGGTCAGCTTGGCCTTCGTGTCGTTCACGCGGAAAAATCCGTTTTTTGCCTGTCCGGCCTCTTTGTTGCCGTCCAGAATAATGTTCCGGAAGGTCAGATCGGCGCCGTAGTCCAATTTAAATCTGTAATCCGTATTGTCAGATGCGGGCGTAAATGACTCGGAGCGCTTCAGGGTGAAGACGCTGTCCTCCTGACTGCGGATGGTGACTGTGCCGCTGATGGTCAGTCTTTCCGTCAGCTCAATGTCCTGCGTCACGACGATGTCGGTGGCCTTGTCGGTGACTGCTTGTTTCAGTCCCTCGAAGGTGCTGACTTCCGTCGCGGCGTCCGCTGCCCACACGGTGGCCGGGACCAGGCTGAGGGCCAGAATCAGCGCCATGAGCAGGCTTCCTATGCGTTTTTTCATCTTTCTTCCTCCTTGGGATGGGTTTCACTCAATTTATTTTCTTGCAAATTTTGACATTTCATTTATAATGGAGTATAGTCCGTACACCGGTGTACGATGCAAGCCTTTTTTTGAAAAAAGCTGTAAAATTATTGAAAGCGAACGGAGAATCCATGAGAAACAACAATCCGCATTTACTGTCGATAGGCGAGGTGGCCAAATCCCTGCACATCACCCGCCGCATCCTGCTCAACTACGAGGACAAGGGGCTGGTGCGCCCCGATGTGAAGGAGGGCAAGGGCGGCAACCGCTACTATACCACCGACACCGTGACCCGTATCCGGGCCATCCGCCGCCTGCAGTCCCTGGGCATCTCCCTGGACGAAATAAAGCTCTACTTTGAGGACAAGGCCGACCTGCGGGAATTTATCAGGCGGCTGGAGAATATGCGGGACGAGCTGGACCTGTGCATCGAAAAGCTCCGCCTGCGGGTCAGCGAAAATGAGGAGGATGTCATTGAGGTGCGGGAGATCCCGGCCCAGACGCTGTATATCCGCCGCTGCAGCACCCCTACGGTGGCCCATCGAATGGAAATTTTCCGGCAGGTGATCCCGGAGGCTATGCGCCTGTATGGAAGCGACAGCTCCAAGCGGATGTTCCTGCTGGCCTACCCCCTGGAGGACACCGATGACACCCGCTTCTGTGTGGCGGTGCCCCAGGACAGCCGCGGAGACGGCGTGGAGCAGTGGGAAAAGGAACGGGCGGTGAGCGTGTTTTTCCATGGGGATTACACCGATATCCCCCGAATACGGGAAAAGCTGCTGGACTATGCCCGGCAGCACGGGCTGCGGCCTAAGGGGACCTGCCGCCATATCTATCTGGAGGGCCCGGCCCACCACTCGGATGCGAATAAATTTATCACGCAGGTGGCCATACCCGTGGAGGAATGAGGGAAAATGGGATTCACAAACGGAAGGAACTGTGCTATAATCCCTCTGATTGATTTTCATAAACTGGCGAGGAGGAGACCATATGATCCAGTGTTTTGACAAGGGCGTTTTCCTGGAAAACGGCCAACTGACGGAAACAGCCCCCGTGTCCGCCGCCCGGGCCCGGGAGAACACCATGGCCTGGCAGATCCTGCAGGCCCACAATGTAAGCGGCGATGCAGAGCGGCTGCAGGTGCGCTTTGATGCCATGGTGTCCCACGACATCACCTATGTGGGCATCATCCAGCAGGCCAGGGCCTCGGGGATGAAGGAATTTCCCATTCCCTACGCCCTGACCAACTGCCACAACAGCCTGTGCGCCGTGGGCGGCACCATCAACGAGGACGACCATATGTTCGGCCTGTCCGCCGCCAAAAAGTATGGCGGCATCTATGTGCCCGCCAACCAGAGCGTCATCCACTCCTACGCCCGGGAGGAGCTGGCCGGGTGCGGCAGGATGATCCTGGGCTCCGACTCCCACACCCGCTACGGGGCTCTGGGCACCATGGCCGTGGGCGAGGGTGGCCCGGAGCTTGCCAAGCAGCTGCTGAAAAACACCTGGGATGTGCCCATGCCCAAGGTGGTGCTGGTGTACCTCACCGGCAAGCCCCAAAAGGGTGTAGGCCCCCACGATGTGGCCATCGCCCTGGTGAAGGCCACCTTTGAGACGGGCTTTGTAAATAACTGTGTGCTGGAGTTCTGCGGCCCCGGCATCCATGATCTGCCCATTGACTACCGCAACGGCATCGACGTGATGACCACCGAGACCACCTGCCTCTCCTCCATCTGGGAGACGGATGAGGTGACGGAGGGCTTCTTTAAGACCCATGGCCGCCCCGAGGACTATAAGCCCCTGCACCCGGGGGATGTGGCCTGGTATGACAGGTACATCACCATTGAGCTGGATAAGGTGGAGCCCATGATCGCCCTGCCCTTCCACCCCTCCAATGCCTACACCATCAAGGAATTCCTGGCCAACGCCGAGGAAATTCTCCGTGGCGTGGAGGAAGACGCCCGGCGGCGCTTCCCCAAGGCAGATCCCCATCTGACGGATAAAATTCACGACGGCGGCGTCTGGGCCGACCAGGGCGTCATCGCCGGGTGCGCCGGCGGCCTGTTTGACAACATCACCGAAGCCGCCGACATCCTCCGGGGCAAATTCACCGGCTCCGGGGCCTTCAGCTTCGATGTGTACCCCACGTCGGTGCCGGTCTCCCTGGAGCTGATGAAGATCGGCGCCACGGCAGACCTGCTGGAGTCCGGGGCCATCATCAAGCCCAGCTTCTGCGGCCCCTGCTTCGGCGCGGGGGATGTGCCCGCCAACAACGGCCTGTCCCTGCGCCACACCACCCGCAACTTCCCCAACCGGGAGGGCAGCAAGCCCGGGGAGGGCCAGTTTGCAGGCGTGTGCCTGATGGATGCCCGGTCCATTGCCGCCACCGCGGCAAACGGCGGCCGCATCACCCCGGCCACGGAGGTGGACTACGCCCCGGTGCACCACGAGTATCACTTTGATGATACCGTGTATAAAAACCGGGTGTACTACGGCTTCGGCAAGGCAGATCCCGACCTGCAGCTGCAAATGGGCCCCAACATCACCGACTGGCCCAAAATGTACCAGCTGAGCGAGAATCTCCTGGTGGAGCTGGCGGCGGTGATCCACGACCCGGTGACCACCACAGACGAGCTGATCCCCTCCGGGGAGACCTCCTCCTACCGCAGCAATCCCCTGCGCCTGGCCGAGTTTACCCTCAGCCGCCGGGTGCCGGAGTATGTGGGCCGCTCCAAGGCCGTGGCGGAGCAGGAAAAGGCCCGGCGGGAGGGCGATCTGAGCGTCCATCTGCGCCAGATTCTCGCCCGGGTGGGCAATGCGGATGAATTGGCCCAGAGCACCCAGTTCGGCTCCGCCGTATTTGCCAACAAGCCCGGAGACGGCTCTGCCCGGGAGCAGGCCGCCTCCTGCCAGAAGGTGCTGGGGGGCTTCGCCAACATCTGCTACCAGTTCGCCACCAAGCGCTACCGCAGCAACTGCATCAACTGGGGCATCCTGCCCTTTACCATAGACGAGGGCACGCCCTTCGACTATGAAAGCGGCGACTGCGTGTTCGTCCCCGGCATCCGTCAGGCGGTGGAGCAGGGCCGGGAGGACATCCCCGCCCAGGTCATCTGCAAGGACGGCAGCGTGCACGATCTGTTGCTGCATGTGAAGGGCCTGACGGCGGACGAGAAGGAAATTTTGCTGCGCGGCTGCCTGATGAACTACTACGCCGCCCGGAACAAGGAGTGAGACCATGGAAAAAATCAAAATGACCACCCCCCTGGTGGAGATGGACGGCGACGAGATGACCCGCATCCTGTGGGGGATGATCAAAGAGCAGCTGATCCTGCCCTTTGTGGACTTAAAGACCGAATATTATGACCTGGGCCTGCTGCATCGGAACGAGACGGAGGATCAGGTGACGGTGGAGGCGGCCAATGCCACCCGCCGCCTGGGAGTGGCTGTAAAGTGCGCCACCATCACGCCCAATAAGCAGCGCATGGAGGAGTACCCCCAGCTGACCCAGATGTGGAAAAGCCCCAACGGCACCATCCGCTCCATCCTGGACGGCACGGTGTTCCGGGCCCCCATCCTCATCGACTCCATCCATCCGGTGGTGAAGAACTGGAAAAAGCCCATCACCATCGCCCGCCACGCCTACGGCGATGTGTATAAGAGCGTGGATCTGTACACCACCGAGCCCGGCGTCTGCACCATGACCTTCAAGGGCCGGAGCGGTGCGGAGCAGACCATCACCGTGCAGCAGGTGGACGGGCCCGCCGTGTGGCAGGGCCAGCACAACAAGGAAAAGAGCATCCGCTCCTTTGCCCGGGCCTGCTTTCAGTACGCCATCGACACGAAGCAGGATCTGTGGTTTTCCACCAAGGACACCATCGCCAAGGTCTATGACGGCGAATTCAAGAAGGTGTTTGAGGAGGAGTTTGAGAGTTACAAGGCGGAGTTTGAGAAGCTGGGCATCACCTATTTCTACACCCTCATCGACGACGCAGTGGCCCGGGTCATCCGCTCCGAGGGCGGGTTCATCTGGGCCTGCAAGAACTATGACGGGGACGTGATGAGCGATATGGTGTCCACTGCCTTCGGGAGCCTCGCCATGATGACCTCCGTGCTGGTGGCCCCGGACGGCACCACGGAGTACGAGGCCGCCCACGGCACCGTCACCAAGCACTACTACAAGCACCTGCAGGGGGAGGCCACCTCCACCAACCCCATGGCTACCATCTTTGCCTGGAGCGGCGCTCTGCGCAAACGCGGCCAGCTGGACGGGCTCAAAGACCTGGAGAATTTCGCGGAGCAGCTGGAAGGGGCCTGCTTTGACACCCTGAACCAGGGCACCATGACCAAGGATCTGGTGGGCCTGGTGGACGAGGGTGCGCCTGCCCACGCCGTCACCAGTGAGGAGTTTATTGCCGCCATCCGGGCGAATTTGGAAAAGCGGCTGTGAGTACACAAATGTGAGTACACAAAGGGGCGCTGCCGGAAGGGCAGCGCCCCTTTGCGCGGTTCGCTGTTTTACACGAGAGAAGAGAGGAATTATTGT